>ERZ827108.4024-NODE-4024-length-11341-cov-2.498671_pt1 | contig 11341 bp, 9 predicted proteins | sample MGYA00519921_ERZ827108 | MGnify/ENA primary metagenome ERZ827108 (study PRJEB31778, sample SAMEA3449258) | human gut metagenome | biome: human gut; feature: human-associated habitat; material: faeces | place: United Kingdom | collected 2010/2012 ... | reverse complement strand
TGTTAATGGGTATTTTATGGAATGGACAAATGGTTTATGCAGAAGATACTGCTGTCGGAGAAGTGATAGCAACGGAATCAGAAAATTCAGAATCAACAAATGCAGAAACGACAGAGATGGAATTGGAAAGGAAGTCGGAAAGTCAGGGGGTAGTATCAACTGAATCGGCGGTAACTGTCATATCGGAGGCGGCTGTTTTAATGGAAGCAGGAACCGGAACAGTCATTTATGAGAAAAATCAGGATGTTCGGGTCAGTCCTGCCAGTATCACAAAGATTATGACACTGCTTCTGATTTACGATGCGTTGTATAACGGAAAAATCCAGCTGACAGATGAAGTTGTAACAAGTGCCCGGGCAAAATCCATGGGCGGCTCCCAGGTTTTCCTTGAGGAAGGCGAAAAACAAACAGTGGAAACGCTGATCAAATGTATTGCGGTTGCAAGCGGCAACGACGCGGCGGTTGCGATGGCGGAATACATCTGCGGAAGCGAAGAAGCCTTTGTTACAAAGATGAATGAAAAGGCACAATCATTGGGTATGACAAATACGCATTTTACGGACTGCTGCGGACTGACGGACGACGACAGCCACCATACAACGGCGCGGGATGTGGCGATTATGAGCCGTGAGCTGGTACAGAAATATCCAGACATCTATCAGTATACCGGAATCTGGATGGAGGATATTACCCATACGACGGCGCGGGGCAGCACGCCGTTTACACTTTCGTCCACCAACAAGCTGCTAAAGCAGTACCAGTGGGCGACGGGGCTGAAAACCGGTTCAACGGCGAAGGCGAAATATTGTCTGTCTGCAACTGCCAGAAAAGATGGGATAGACCTGATTACGGTCGTGATGACTGCACCGGATTCCAGGGCACGTTTTTTAGATGCGGCAACGCTGCTTTCTTACGGTTACAGCGTCAGCGCCCTGTACCGGGACGATAATAAAGACCAGCTTCTTCCAATTTCCGTAAAAGGCGGACAGGAAGAAACGGTTCCGGTCGTCTATGCGTCGGAGTTTGTCTGGCTGGATACCGATGGCAACGATATTTCTATGGTTCAGAAAAAAATTTCTGTTCCAAAAGAGGCAGAGGCACCGGTCGTTGTAGGCACAAAGGCGGGTGAAGCGATTTATCGCCTGAACGGAGAGCAGATCGGTACGGTTCCCATTTTGTATGCAAGCAACGTGGAAAAAGCGTTTTACAGAGATTATGTGAAAAAAGCGGTGACAGCGTTTTTGCTGTGAGTTTTGTGGAAAGAGGCAGTAAAAGGATGCTGCAGGAGCAGATGCGGATAAAAGCCGGAAATGGCTTTACAGATTCAAAAAGAGAGGATGCCTATGTGGAAGATTCTGGTCATTTTGTTATGTCTGACAGCACTTATACTGTTGGTTGTGATGATATGTGACAGCAATCGATTTGTGAAAGTTTCCTATCGAATTTCAGATCGGAGGCTGAAAAAAAACTGCAGAGTGGTTCTGCTTGCAGATCTGCACAACAAATCCTACGGCAAACACAATGAAAAGCTGCTCGCTGCGATAAAGTCCAGTAATCCGGATCTGATTCTGTGCGCAGGAGATCTGATTACCTCCCGGTCAGGGAAGTCAATGGAACATGCAAAGGAGCTTGTCAGGGCGATTTCTGCAGAGTATCCGTTTTATTATGCAAACGGCAATCATGAATACCGGATTTATCGGGAACCGCAAACCTATGGGAAAATGGGGGCATCCTATCGTGCGTTTTTAAAAGGAAACCATGTGCGGATTCTTGAAAACGGCAGCGTTTTGCTGCCGGAGTATGGAATCCGCATTACCGGTCTTGACTTGCCGCGAGAATATTATCAGAAGCTGGATCGCGCAAAACTGGAACCGAAAGCGATTTCCCGGATGATCGGACATGCTGATCAAAATGATTTTCAAGTGTTGCTTGCCCACAATCCGGTTTTTTTTGACGCCTATGCCGGCTGGGGCGCGGATCTGACGCTTTCCGGACATATTCACGGCGGAATTGTGCGGATTCCGGGTATCGGCGGGGTGATTTCCACGTCCTATCGGCTGTTCCCGAAATATGACGGCGGTTATTATGAACAGAATCAGAAAAAGATGATTGTCAGCAGAGGGCTGGGCAGCCATACAATTCCGGTACGGCTGTTCAATCCGGCGGAGCTTGTGGTCATTGATCTGGTCACAGAAGAGTAAAAAGATTCCGATTATCTGCCTGTCGGCAGATGGAATTTTTAAAGGCACTTACTGGAGAAAAATATGGCGCTTGAGGTCAAACTGGAAGTATTTGAGGGTCCGCTGGATCTGCTTTTACATCTGATTGAAAAAAATAAAGTCGATATTTACGATATTCCGATCGTGGAAATCACGGAACAGTATCTGGATTATATCCGTCAGATGCAGACGGAAGACATGAACGTCATGAGCGAATTTTTGCTGATGGCGGCAACACTTCTGGACATCAAGTGTCGGATGTTGCTTCCCCGTGAGGTCAATGAAGAGGGCGAGGAAGAAGATCCGAGAGCAGAGCTGGTGGAAAAGCTGCTGGAATACAAGATGTATAAGTATATGTCCTTCGAGCTGCGGGACATGGAGCTGGATGCGGCGAAGAGCTTTTACAGGGAAAAGGATGTTCCAAGAGAGGTGGAGGCGTATCGTCCGCCGCTGGATTACAACGAACTGCTCAAAGATATGACGCTGGCGAAGTTACAGGAGATTTTTGAGGGAATCCTGAAACGCCAGGAGGACAAAAAAGACCCGGTGCGCAGCAATTTCGGCAGAATCGAAAAAGATGAGGTCAGCGTAGACCAAAAAGCGGTCTATGTGGAGGATTTTATCCGGACGCATAAACGGTTTTCCTTCCGGGCACTTTTGGAAAAGCAGCACAGCAAGGTCGAAGTGATCGTGACCTTTTTGGTGGTGCTGGAGCTGATGAAAACCGGAAAAATTACGGTAGAGCAGGCTTCGATCAATGATGATATGACGGTGATATCGAGGGAGGAACAAATGGCATGAAGCTGACAGAAAAGGAAGCAGCGCTGGAAGCAACTCTCTTTACGATGGGGGAAGCAGTGGAAACGAAACGACTGGCAGAAGCAATTGGCGAGACACCCGAAAAAACGCGGGAACTGTTAGAAAAATTGCGCGCAGGCTGGGAAAAGGAGCACCGGGGGGTGAACCTGATTTCGCTCGAAGATTCCTGGCAGATGTGTACCCGGTCGGAATTTTACGATTATCTGATCCGCATCGCCAAAGCTCCGAAGAAATATACGCTGACCGACACGCTGCTGGAAACCCTTTCGATCATCGCCTACAAGCAGCCGGTGACCCGTCTTGACGTTGAGAAGATCAGAGGCGTCAATTGCGACCATGCAATCAACCGTCTGGTAGAATACAATCTGGTAGAAGAGCTGGGACGGCTGGATGCGCCAGGACGCCCGCTTTTATTCGGCACAACAGAACAGTTTTTGCGGTCGTTTGGCGTAGGCTCTCTGGAAGAGCTGCCGGAGCTGTCCGCCGTACAGGTTGAAGAATTCAAAGAGCAGGCAGAGCAGGAGGCGGTGCTGCAGCTGCAGACGTGATTCGCATATCACAGCTGTCCTGTGGCATATAATAGGAAGAAATCCCGGAAAGGGGAATAAATATGCCGATCGGAAATCGAAACTGGAAGTCTGCAGGAGCACTGATAGCGCTCGTGCTGATGATGTTTACGACTGCGGTTATACCAGAGATTGCTGCGAACACCCAAAATAGCTATGCAGCGTCCACATCTGCCGCAGAAACCGCAGACGAACGAAAAAATGAGACAAGTTTAACCAATGAGCTGTACGCCCGTGCCGCCGTCCTGATGGACGCGGAGAACGGGCGTATTTTGTTTTCCAAAAACGGGGATGAAGTCCTGCCGATGGCGAGTACGACGAAGATCATGACATGTGTTTTGGCACTGGAAACTGGAAATCCGGAGGACGTCCTGCCGGTTTCTTCTTATGCGGCGAGGCAGCCGAAGGTACATATGGGCGTGCAGAAGGGCGAGTATTACCGAATGGAGGATCTCCTTTACGGGCTGATGCTGGAATCCTATAACGATGCAGCAGTGGTGATTGCAGAGTATTACGGGAGTAAGGCGGCTGGGCTTTCCATGGACTGCAGCCTGCACACAGAGGAAGAAAGCAGGAAGGCAGTGCTTACCTTTGCCCGGAAAATGAATGAAAAAGCAAAGGAAATCGGCTGTGAGAACACGTTTTTTATCACGCCGAACGGACTGGACGCAGAGCTTGAAACAGACGGCACACAAAAACAGCATTCCTGTACGGCGACAGACCTCGCCGCTATCATGCGCTACTGTGCGTTTATGTCTCCTCAAAAGGAAACGTTTCTTACAATTACGAGGACGGCTTCCCGGCAGTTTTACAGCCTGAAAAAAGCACAGGATGGAACGTTTGAAACCGGAACCAGGGCAGTCAGCGCTGCAAACCACAACGCATTTTTACAGATGATGGACGGAATGCTGTCCGGGAAAACCGGATTTACCGGAAAAGCGGGATATTGCTATGTGGGCGCGCTTACAAAAGGGGAAAAAAGTTTTACCATTGCGCTGCTGGCGTGCGGCTGGCCGAACAATCGCACATGGAAATGGCACGATGCGAGGCTGCTTTTGGAATATGGATTGGAAGCATTTGACCAAAGAAGCCTGCAGCAGCCTGACCTGCCAAAGACGCTTTTGGTGGAAAACGGACAGCTTGCGAAGGTTTCGTTAAATTGTCCAAAAAAGGAAATCAGGATGCTGCTTTCCAGAGGTGATCAGACGGATGTTCGCGTGAGCCTGCCCGGACAGTTGACGGCACCGGTCGAAGCGGGTGAACAGGTCGGGACGGTGAGCTATCTGGTAAATGGCGCGCTTTATGAGCAATTACCTGTTACAGCGGCGTTTGGGGTACCGAAAATTACCTATTGTTACTGCTTGAAAAGACTCCTTGCCCTGGTGTTGTTGTAAAAACCGCTGTAAAAGAGAAGCAATTTAAAAATAAATAAGTAGAATATTTCTAAAATATATCTGGCAGACTGCACTTTTTCGTGTTATACTTCTAAAGTACGGATCTTAACTGGTCTATTATATTACCCAATATAACATGGAGGGCTGAAAAAATGAGCAATACTTCACAAGCGAGTCAAAGAATTGCTTCTTTACTCGACGAAAACAGTTTCGTTGAAATCGGCGCGAAGGTAACTGCCAGAGCTACAGATTTCAATCTGAAACAGACAAAAACCCCTTCCGACGGTGTGATCACCGGCTACGGGGTGATCGATGGCAACCTTGTGTATGTGTACAGCCAGGATGCTTCTGTTTTGGGGGGAAGCGTTGGCGAGATGCACGCCAGAAAAATTGCAGGCCTTTATGACCTGGCAAGTAAGACAGGTGCGCCGGTGATCGGACTGATTGATTCCACAGGCTTACGTTTGCAGGAAGCAACGGATGCGTTAAACGGTTTCGGTGAAATTTACCGCAAACAGGCTCTGGCATCCGGCGTGATTCCGCAGATCACAGCAGTATTTGGCAGCTGCGGCGGCGGCCTGGCACTGATTCCGGGACTGACAGACTTTACCTTTATGGAAAGCAAAAAAGCAAAGCTGTTCGTAAATTCCCCGAACGCTATGGAAGGCAGCTGGACAGAGAAGGACGATACCTCTTCTGCAAAATTCCAGAGCGAGGAAGCCGGACTGGTTGATTTTGTAGGGACAGAGGAGGAAATCCTTTCCCAGATCCGTGAGCTGGTATGCATGATCCCCGGCAATAACGAAGAAAACGACGCTTACGGCGAATGCGAGGACGATTTAAACCGTGACATCGCAGATGCTGCAGGCTATAACGGAGATACCACGATTGTCCTGTCCATGCTGGCGGATGATCAGAACTTGGTAGAAGTAAAGAGCGCTTACGGCAAGGATATGGTAACTGGCTTCCTGCGCTTAAACGGCGAGACAGTCGGCGCAGTTGCAAACCGCAGCCGCATCTATGATGAAGAAGGCAAGGAAACAGCAAACTTCGGTGAAGTACTTTCTGCGGCGGGCTGTGAAAAGGCTGCTGATTTCGTAAACTTCTGTGACGCATTCAGCATTCCGGTTCTGTCCCTGACAGACGTTGCAGGCTATGCTGCAAGCAAATGTGAAGAGAAGAAGATCGCAAAGGCTGCTGCAAAGCTGACCTATGCATTTGCAGGCGCGACCGTTCCGAAAGTAAACGTTGTAATCGGCAAGGCTTTCGGAAGCGCTTATACTGTTATGAACTCCAAGGCAATCGGCGCAGACATTACATATGCATGGCCGGATGCGAAGATCGGCACAATGGATGCGAAGCTGGCAGCTAAGATTATCTGTGACGGTCAGGATGCTGCAGCGATCGACGCATGCGCAGCAGAGTATGAAGCACTGCAGACCAGCGCAGAGAGCGCAGCACAGAGAGGCTATGTAGATCAGATCATCGAAGCAGCAGACACCAGAAAATATGTGATCGGTGCATTCGAGATGCTGTTCACCAAACGGGAGGACGGTCCTGTCAGAAAGCACGGCACAGTCTAAGAAAGGAAGCTGTTTCATATGAAAAAATTTTTGCTGCTGTTAGGTATGGTGACCTGCCTGATCGGTACAGCCGCGTGCGGCAAAGCAGACCAGGTGCAGGAAAGCCAGCTGCAGATCGATGAAGCAAGCCTGATCAATTATTCTGATCAGGTGGTAAACGCACTGAATGAGATTGTAACCGGTGGCATGCAGGATCAGTATGCAAGCGACGCGGTTATCAGCGCCGGTATTTCCAGCTGGGAATCGGCGATGTCCGATCTGGGTGCATATAATGGAGTGACAGATCATAAAGTAGAGATTGGTTCCGACGAGGCGATTGTGGAAGCGAGCGTTTCCGGTGCGGATCATAATGCGGTTGTTACCTTGATTATCAATGACCAGGGCAGCCTGTCTTCCATCACAGTAAATGTAGAGCGTTCCATGGGTGAGCTGATGTTAAATGCAGCCCTTAACACCCTGATGGGTATGGGAACGGTATTTATTATCCTGATTCTGATCAGCTTGTTAATCGGCTGCTTCAAGTTTATCCCGCAGATTCAGGAAAAGTTTTCCAAGAAGAACAAACAGCCTGCAGCTGCTCCGGCAGCGGCACCGGTTGTTGCAGCGCCTGTTGAAGAAGAGGAAGAAACCTCAGATGAAGAGCTGATCGCAGTAATCGCAGCGGCGATTGCGGCAAGCGAAGGCAGCACATCGACAGACGGATTTGTTGTAAGAAGTATCAGACGGCGCAGCGGAAGCTGGAAAAATGCCTGAGCAAAAAGCATATTACTCACAGGAGGATTGAATCATGAAGAATTATACCATTACCGTAAACGGAAACGTATATGATGTTACAGTAGAAGAAAGCGGCGCAGCACCGGTTGCAGCACCCAAGACCGCACCTAAGGCAGCTCCGAAAGCAGCGCCCAAGGCTGCTCCCAAAGCAGCAGCTCCGGCAGGTGCAGCAGGCAGCATCCGCGTAGAAGCAGGCGCAGCCGGCAAGGTATTCAAGATTGACGCTGCGGTTGGCCAGGCTGTAAAATCCGGCGATCCGGTTGTTACCATCGAAGCAATGAAGATGGAAATCCCCGTTGTAGCTCCTAAGGACGGTACTGTGGCAAGCATCAATGTAGCAGTCGGCGACGCGATCGAAGCAGGTGCATTACTGGCAACCTTAAACTGATCCGGATTGTCCGGCCCTGATTACTGACACAGGAGGTCAACGAAATGTCTTATATTACGACTACGATGGACAACCTGATTCATCAGACTGCATTTTTCAATATGACATGGGGAAATGTAGTGATGATTCTGGTGGCATGCGTGTTCCTTTACCTGGCAATCGCCAAGGAATTCGAGCCGCTGCTGCTTGTCCCGATTGCATTTGGCATGCTGCTTGTAAATATCTACCCGGATATCATGCTGAGCTTTGAGGATTCCTCAAACGGCGTAGGCGGCCTGCTGTATTATTTCTACAAACTGGATGAATGGGCAATTCTGCCGTCCCTGATCTTCATGGGTGTCGGTGCGATGACAGACTTCGGTCCGCTGATTGCAAACCCGAAGAGCTTCCTGCTGGGAGCTGCAGCACAGTTTGGTATCTTCGCTGCATACTTCGGTGCGATTGCGATGGGCTTCAATGACAAAGCTGCAGCTGCAATCTCCATCATCGGCGGTGCAGACGGCCCTACCTCTATTTTCCTTTGCGGTAAGCTGGGACAGACCCAGCTGCTTGGACCGATCGCAGTAGCGGCATATTCCTATATGTCTCTGGTGCCGATCATCCAGCCCCCGATCATGAAGCTTCTGACCACACAAAAAGAGCGGAAGATCAAAATGGAACAGCTCCGTCCGGTTACAAAGCTGGAGCGTATCCTGTTCCCGATTATCGTTACAATCGTTGTCTGCCTGATCCTGCCTACCACAGCTCCGCTGGTTGGTATGCTGATGTTAGGTAACCTGTTCAGAGAAAGCGGTGTGGTTCGTCAGCTGGCGGATACCGCATCCAACGCCCTGATGTACATCGTTGTAATTCTGCTCGGTACTTCCGTTGGCGCAACGACAAGTGCAGAAGCATTCTTAAACTGGGATACCATTAAGATCGTTGTGCTGGGTCTGATTGCATTCGCATTCGGTACCGCTGCAGGCGTTCTGTTCGGTAAACTGATGTGCAAGGTTACACATGGAAAGGTAAATCCGCTGATTGGCTCCGCAGGCGTATCTGCTGTGCCGATGGCAGCCCGCGTATCGCAGAAAGTCGGCGCTCAGGCAGATCCCACCAACTTCCTGTTGATGCATGCGATGGGTCCGAACGTAGCCGGCGTTATCGGTACTGCAGTAGCAGCCGGTACGTTTATGGCGATCTTCGGTGTGTTCTAAAGAATATCTGATCTGAATTTCGGAACCGACCGCGCATGCTGCAGGACAGGATGGCGGTCAGGCTCCACCTGTTGCCGGATACAGATGCTGTCCGGTAAAATAGAACAGTATGGAGGAAATGACAATGCCTGTACAAAAACCGATTAAAATTACGGAAACTGTACTTCGTGATGCACATCAGTCGCTGATTGCGACCAGAATGCCTACCGAGTTAATGCTTCCTATCGTAGATAAAATGGATAAAGTCGGATATCATTCCGTAGAGTGCTGGGGTGGCGCAACCTTTGATGCGTGCCTGCGTTTCTTAAAGGAAGATCCGTGGGATCGTCTGCGCAAGCTGCGTGACGGCTTCAAAAATACCAAACTGCAGATGCTGTTCCGTGGACAGAATATCCTCGGATATCGTCACTATGCAGATGATGTGGTAGAGTATTTCGTACAGAAATCTATCGCAAACGGTATTGATATCATCCGTATTTTCGACTGCTTAAACGACCTGCGCAACCTGGAATGCGCAGTAAAAGCCTGCAACAAGGAAAAAGGACACGCTCAGGTAGCCCTTTCCTATACGCTTGGCGATGCATACACTCTGGATTACTGGACCAATATCGCAAAAGAAATCGAAGAAATGGGTGCAGATTCCATCTGTATCAAGGATATGGCAGGTCTGCTGCTTCCGTATAAAGCAACCGAACTGATCAGCGCCATGAAGGGTGCGACCAAGCTGCCGATCCAGCTGCATACCCACTATACCTCCGGCGTTGCAAGCATGACCTACTTAAAGGCTGTTGAAGCTGGCGTAGACGTTATCGACTGTGCAATGTCTCCGTTTGCACTGGGTACTTCCCAGCCTGCAACAGAGGTTATGGTTGAGACCTTCCGCGGCACACCTTATGACACCGGTTACGACCAGAACCTTCTGGCTGAAATCGCTGACTACTTCCGTCCTTACAGAGAAGAGTGCTTAAAGTCCGGTCTGATGGATCCCAAGGTTCTTGGCGTAAACATCAAGACACTGATGTATCAGGTTCCTGGCGGTATGCTTTCCAACATGGTGAGCCAGCTGAAAGAGCAGAACGCAAGCGACAAGTACGACGATGTGCTGAAGGAAATCCCGAAGGTTCGGAAAGACTTTGGTGAGCCTCCGCTGGTTACTCCTTCTTCTCAGATTGTCGGCACACAGGCAGTATTCAATGTCCTGATGGGCGAGCGCTACAAGATGGCAACCGACCAGACCAAGGATCTGCTTTCCGGCAAATATGGCCGCACTGTAAAGCCCTTCAATCCGGAAGTTCAGAAGAAGGTTATCGGCGACAGAGAAGTGATCACATGCCGTCCTGCAGATCTGATTCCGAACGAACTGGAGAAGATCGAATCCGAGATGAAGCAGTGGAAGCAGCAGGATGAAGATATCCTGACCTATGCACTGTTCCCTCAGGTTGCAACCGATTTCTTCAAATATCGTCTTGCACAGCAGGAAAAAGTGGATTTAAAGCAGGCTGATACAAAGAACGCCGCTTATCCGGTATAAGGATTCCATAAAAAGTACAAAGGGAAGCCATCTCTGGCTTCCCTTTTTGCCGTCTATTGACAGTCCGGCGTCCAGCCGCTAAAATGTTAAAAGAAGGTTTTTGCGTGTGAGAATCCAAAACCAGAGGGGCGAGAAGGAAACGAAAAGATGGAGAACAGACACGATATTATTTCCCGGATTAACGAGAAATATGCGGCGATGAGTAAAGGCCATAAGGCGATTGCGACTTATATTATGGAGCACTACGATCAGGCGGCTTTTATGACGGCGGCGAAACTCGGCGCAGAGCTTGGAATCAGCGAATCGACCGTAGTCCGGTTTGCAGCCGGACTGGGATATGAAGGCTATCCGCAGATGCAGCAGGCGATCGCGGCATGGGTCAAGGGAAAGTTAAATACCGTGGATGGCGTTGGCGCAAAATATGCGGGCAGTACCCAGTCTGAAATTCTGACCTCTGTTTTAAACAGCGATATCGAAAAGCTGCGGCATACGATCGATCATCTCGACCCGGCAGCATTTGAAACGGCGGTGGATCTGATCCTTTCCGCAAAACGGGTTTATATTCTCGGAATCCGCAGCTGTGAGCCGTTAGCCGGTTTTTTGAGCTTTTATCTGGGGATGATCCGGGATAACGTCATTCAGATCAAATCCACGAGCACAAGCGAAATTTTCGAACAGATGCTGCGGATCGACGAAGAGGACTGTATCATCGGAATCAGCTTTCCGCGCTACTCCATGCGGACGTTAAAGGCGATGGAATTTGCAAACGATAGGAGCGCCAAGGTCATTACGATTACGGACAGCGTCCATTCTCCGATGAATTTATATTCTTCCTGCAACCTGCTTGCCAGAAGTGACATGGTTTCGATTG
>ERZ827108.4023-NODE-4023-length-11342-cov-17.525560_pt1 | contig 11342 bp, 6 predicted proteins | sample MGYA00519921_ERZ827108 | MGnify/ENA primary metagenome ERZ827108 (study PRJEB31778, sample SAMEA3449258) | human gut metagenome | biome: human gut; feature: human-associated habitat; material: faeces | place: United Kingdom | collected 2010/2012 ... | reverse complement strand
GGAACCCATACTGAATCCCGTATTTTACATTTACACAAAATATTTTATAGTGCCTATTGTAAAAATAATGAATCTGCAGCATGTGACTTTATTCACTTATTTTCAACAACGAATAATCTTGCCACATTTCATTTAGCTGAAAAATATGTAGCTTGTTCCGATGAGGTATATCTAAGAACAATAGTAGATTCTTACGACAATTTGATAAAAAATCAACTATGCAATATAAACTTGCTCAGGCAGGTTTTTAGTGTTTTACATAACTACAATACTTGACAGAAAACAAATATTACTTGTTTATAGATTAATTTATTTTATATCAGCCTACTATATTTGCGCTTTTTCTTTCAGTGCAGGAATGGCATTTCTTCTTTCGGGTGGTTCTCCGGTTTGGGATTAAAGGATTGAAAAAAGTCCTCCGGTTACACTATCCGAAGTATAGCTGTTCTCATAATGTGTGCCTGGTTGATTCTTTGATTGACTCTTGTACTTGTTCCTGTTTTCCACCATACAAATCATTAAATACGTTGGCTGAATACTCCTTACCCAGTCGGGAACTGTTCAGTATAGTATGGGTGGTATGGTCAAAAAACGTAGCCCCATAAATCCGTCCTTCGTCGTTTCACCGGAACAAAACATCAATACCCTGCAGCCTTAACTTGGTTCGGAATTCACTCTCACTTAGGCTGCCCAGCTTGGCTTCCGATATCGTTTTGAGTAACAGTTTGAAAATGGATCCAATCTGCTTTTCATAGCTTTACCAAGTGTAATGAATTGCTTCATTTATAATCCAGAGGATGTCTTTTTAAATATATTGTATTGCTTGGAATAACTCTCTGTTTCCATATAGGAAAGAAGAAGTGGGTAGGTGTCTCTCTAATTTTTTAAATCCATGTTATATATTTTTTATGATAATAAATTTACAAGTAAGAAATAAAATCAGAATCAGTAAGGAATCCTATAACTGTTTATCAAATAGTTATAGAATCAAGTTTGGATTTTATTTTTGTTTGGATAATGCGACTCGTCCACGAAGATATGGTCGATGCCCATCTGCCTGAAATCCACCACATCGTCCGTCCTCGACTTTATCGCGTGTTCCACCTTGTCCAGCTTGGCCTGCAGGTTGAACTTGCGCTTCTCCAGTCCCTTCAGCATCGCACGCGACACGTCCTTGCCCTGCGATCGCAGCACTTCCAGATTTTCCTCCACCGTATCCAGCTCCGCCTGCAATATCCGCTGCTGCAGTTCCGGCGACTGCGGTATCTTCCCGAACTGGTCGTGGCTCATGATGATACAGTCCCAGTCGTTGTTCCGTATGTCGTTGAAGAAGCGCACCCTGCCGGATGCGGCAAAATCCTTTTCCGAGGCATACAGCACTCTTGCGTTGGGGTATGCCGTGCGGTAGCATTCGGCTATCTCCCTTACATTCGCCTTCAGCCCGATAATCATCGGCTTGTGCACCAGCCCCAGACGCTTCATCTCGTGCGCTGCCACGCACATGATCAGCGTCTTGCCGGTTCCCACCTCGTGGTCGGCTATTCCTCCGCCGTTCTGTTTCAGCATCCAGATGCAGTCCTTCTGGCTGGGGTACAGGTCGGTGATTCCCAGTCCTTTCAGGTTCAGTTCCGGAAACTTCTGGTGCGAGCCGTCATATTTCGGTCGCACGAAGCAGTTGAACTTGTTGTTGTACATGTCCGTCAGCCGTTTCTTGAACTCCGGCGACTGCTCTTCCAGCCATTCCGTAAATCCGTTTCTGATTTCGTCAATCTTCGCGTTCGCCAGCTGTATGCCCTCGCTGTCCCGCACCTTTATGTCGTTCCCGTTCTCGTCCTCGCCGACCTTCTTCATCATGTCGGGGCAGGTGTTGTGCAGGGCGTGTTTCAGCAGGTGCATCCCGTCATAGTGGCGGTAGTACCCCTTCACCAGAAACTCGTCGGTGATTTTCATCGTCCTGTGGCCGCACGCCACCGAATACTCGTCAAGGCTCTCCGAGTAGCTTATCCGCACGTCCGTGTCAAACAGACGGCTCATGTAGGCGGCATACACGCCCGTGGGTATCCATCGTTCCCCGAAGTTGAAGTCCAGTTCCTCAAACGGGATCTGTTCCGGCATGGCTTCCTTCAGCGCTTCCAGCGACTCCCTTGCCTGCGGCAGCATCCCGTGCTCCCCGTGTCCGCTTATCCATTCCTCCACATCGGCGGCCTTCTGTACCACGTTTCCGGCTATGAAACGGTCGGCTATCTCGTAGCCCTCTGCCAGCGGGTTGTAGAATACCCGTCCTTTCAGTGCCTCCAGCATGTCCGCCTGCGGCATGTCGCAGATGGATTCCATGTAGGGCAGGTTTACTCCGCCATACAGGTTCAGCGAGGCGGACAGGGCTTCCTCCGGCGAATCCGCGGCGACTGCCGTTTCCTGCGAAAAGGAAACGGGGCGGTCGAATATGTCCGCCTTCACCATCGTGCCGCCCTCGCTGCGTTCCAGTGCCAGCATGTTGCGCCCGGAGGCATCCATCATCAGCAGCTTCACGTTCTGCTTGGCGTTCAGGCAGCCGTACCGCATCGCGAACTCGTCATAGTAGGTGTTCAGGTGGCGGCGCAGCATTTCGTTCTCCTCGTGCTTCTCCGCTTCGTAGGCATAGAGCCGCTCGTAGGTGTTGCGCAGGTCTATGTATAGCTGTGCCTTCTGTGCCTGCATCCCGTCCATGTCCAGCGGCTGGAATGTGGCGCCGTAGCGGGTGACATCCTTCAGCACGCCCACCTGGAATCGTACGCCTGCCGTGTATTCCCATGCCAGCGAGCCGTCCTTCAGGTGCGGCTCCAGTATGCCCTTGAACGGGCGCGGCATCATTTCCTCCTCCCGTTTGCGCTGCCGTTCTTCCGGTGTCATGGCGGCTTCCTCACGGCGCATGGCTTCTTCCACCTCCGCAATCCGGCGCTTTCTTTCCGCCTCGAATCCGTTTTCCACCGGATAGACTACCGTAGCAGTCGTATCCTGCGTTTCCGCCGTTTTCCCTGCATCGGCTTTTTCTCTTTTCGCCTCCGTTGTTCCGGCCGCTTGTCTGGCGGTGTTGGCTTCCATCTTCGCCTTTCCCAGCCGGCGCAGTTCCGCACGTCGTTCCGGCGTGAGGTCCATCATCATTTCATAAAATCCGTTGATGGGCGGGTTCGTTTCCCAGTCCAGACTGCGGTACACTTCATCTTCCGGATCATAGGATTCTTCCGTTGCGGTGCCGGGTCCCGTCTTTTCCGTTGTCGGGACAGCCGCCTCCGTTTCGGCAGCCGTCGGCGCATCCGTTCCGCCGCGTATGATTTCGTCCATTTCGCGTGCCTCTTCCGGGGTGATGCCGGTAACCGCTTCCGCATTTCCCTTGTCCGTTGTCCTTTCCGTATCCTCCGCTGGCAGGGAGAACAGTGTCGGCTGCACGGGTTTCTTCCCTTTGTACTTTCCGCCTTTCTTCCTGTCCGGTTTCAGGCCCTGTTCAGCCATCCGTCTTTCCTCCTGCGTATAGCCGAACAGGTCATACAGGTCCATTACCGTTCCTCCCGTCTGTCTGCTTTGCGTTTCCTGTGACATGCCGGTCATCACTTGCGCTTTCGGCTGCACACTGTTTTCTTCCCGTTTTGTCCCGTCAGCTATACCAGCAACAGAGGTGGAGTTTTCTCTTTTCACCTCCGCCCGCTCACCCTCAACCGGATGGGTATTTTCTCTTTTCGCCTCCTCCAGTTCACCCGTAGCCGAAGCGGAGTTCTCTCTTTTCACCTCCGCCCGTTCACCCTCAACCGGATGGATATTTTCTCTTTTCGCCTCCTCCAGTTCACTCGCAACCGAAGCGGAATTTTCTCTTTTCGCCTCAATACCCTCGGTCTGTACGGCAATGTTCTGCCGCACATCCTCTCTTTCATGCCCCATGCCGTTGTAGCGTTCCATGTCCAGCCGTGCCGACAGGTCTTCCGACATCATCCTGTACAGGTCCATGGCAATGCCCTCCACACCTCCGCTGTGCGTATATACCATCGCCGGTTTTCCGTACGGGTCGGTACCCCTCTTCGCATCGGTATGTATGATACGCTCCGTATGGTAGGCGAAATAGGCGTTGTCCGTCAGTCCGCCGTTATGTTCCGTCTGTATGATGGTCAGAACCCGTTCCTCCTGTGTCAGTCCCTTCTTTTGCAGGTCTTTTTGCAGGATGATCAAGTCGCTGCCGGCTTCCGTGCCTGCATTGTCGGTAAACAGGTTGTTGGGCAGTCGTATTGCCGATACCAGATTCGCCTTGCTGAACATCTCGTTCCTGACGGAAACCCTCGAACTGTTCAACACCCCCTGCGAGGTGACGAACGCCACGATGCCGCCGTCACGCACCGCATCCAGACCTTTCAGAAAGAAATAGTCATGGATGGCTTTCTGTGCCGAACGTCTGCCGAAGGATGCGCTGCGGCTGAACTCCGCATCAAACACTCCGAAATCCCCGAAAGGGATATTGGAGATGGCAAGGTCAAAATGGTTCAGAAACGGCTTTTCTATTTTCTCGAAACCCTCCGTGCGTATCTTCTGCTGCGGGTACAGGTGTCCGAGCATCTTGCCCGTCAGCAGGTCTTTCTCAAATGCCATCACCTCCGCCTGCGGATTGTTCGACAATACCGGGCTGATGAACGCGCCCATACCCGCCGACGGCTCCAGCACCAGCCTTGGGCGTACCTTGCGGTCGTGCAGCACGTCCGCTATGGTGTCCGCAATGGCCTGCGGCGTATAGAATGCCGTCAGCACCGAGGCTTTCAGCGAGTCCGTATAACGCTTGTACTCCATGTCGTCCCGGCTGTTTTCCCGGATGATGCGGTGCAGCTCCACCGTCGGGGCAAACAGTTCGAGGTCTGATTTCGCCCAGTGTACGGCATCCGTCAGTTCCCGTGCCGGGTTCAGTATGCACTTCAGTCCCCCGAAGCCGCAGTACCTCTCCAGCAGCGCCCGTTCCCGTGCGGTGGGCGTGCGCTGTTCCTTCTCCAGTGTGAATGCCGTCCGTATCGCCTCGATGTTTTCCCTGAGCCTCTGCTTCTTGTTAAACGCCATAAGCCTCCAGATAAAGCATTATCGCACCCGTCAGCTCCGTATAGAGCAGGTCGTGTTCGGGCGACAGGGCGAATGTGTCGTCCGTTGTGGAATAGCCGGCAAACAGGTTTTTCAGGTGCGGGAATATCTCCCTGCAGAACGCCTCGCGTTCCTGTTCCTGTACCTCTTCGGAAAACTCGTTTTCCACCACCTCAAGCAGCAGTGCGTATGGGGAGAAGTGTAACCCTTCGAGCAGGACGCGCATGGCCTCCTCCTGTGCGGCTTCCACCGTACTTCCCGCCGTCCTTTCCTTCTCGAATGTTTCCGAGGCGGCTTCCTCCCTTCCTGCAATGAATGGGGTGTCTGATACTTTGTCCGGATGATATTTTCTCAGATAGTCCAGCAGATACAGCCCGTAGTAGGACAGCTCCGCCGGAGCGGTTTTCTTGTTCTGTTTCATTTTATGATGGATTTAGTGGATAAATGATTATGGAAATGAAAAGGAAAAAGGCACCCGGTATCCCTCCGGGTGCCACCACTAAATCCATGTAAATAAAAAGTACAACCAGGTTGAAACAGATTATGACATGAATCAGTGGCAAAATTACTCATTATTTTCTTCTTCCTTTCGTTTTCGTACCTTTTCTTTCGCCTTTGCTCTCCGCAAACACCAGCTTCGTGTTGAACTCCGCATCAAAAGTTACCGCAGCGCTGAAGGGCTTGCCCTGCTTGCTCTTGAACCCGCCGAGCATCGCCGTCTTTCCTTCCGTCAGCAGACCGGTCATTTCCTCGTCGGTGAGTGTCTTGCCCGCTATCTGGCGGAACACGGGCAGCAGGCAGTCCGGATTGTCACAGCGCACAACCTTGCCGTAGAACTGCATCGTGCCCGTGCCGCATTTGGGGCAGGTACAGCCCGATGCCTTGTGCCCGAAAATACGGTCACACGCAAGCAGGTCCGTGGTAATCTTGCGGGTATAGCTTTCTATGTCTCTCATAAAAGCCTCATGCGGTGTCTTTCCCTGTTCAATCTTTGCCAGTTCCGCTTCCCAGCGTCCGGTCATCTCCACATTGGCGATGTCCATCTCCTTGACAATGGAATACAGGGCAAGCCCTTTCTCCGTCGGCACCAGCGATTTCTTCACACGCACCATGTATTCCCTTCTGAGCAGCGTTTCGATGATTGCGGCACGTGTGGCGGGTGTGCCGATACCGCAGTCCTTCAGGGCCTGGCGTGCCTCCTCATCCTCCACATCATCGCGTCCGGCGGTCTCCATCGCTGCCAGCAGCGAACTTTCCGTATGCAGCGGTTTCGGTCGTGTCATGCCCGAACTCATCGAGCATCCCGCCATCACCAGTGTGTCGCCTTCCGCCCAGTCCGGCAATGCCGTATTCCCGCTGTCCTCGCCGTACTCTCCGTACACGCCGCGCCAGCCTGCCTTGCGCACGATGCAGCCTTTCGCCTCAAATGTCAGGCTCTCGCATCTTTCGCCTGCGTCCGGCACCACCTCCGCTACTACGGTAGCCGTATCCTTCACACATTCCTCCGAAAATGCCTCTACCATGCGTCCGGCAATCATGTCGTAGATGATCTGCTCGTTCTTGTACAGGGCAAGCGGGCGGTTGGGTGTCACCAGCAGGGCATGGTGGTCAGTCACTTTCGAGGCATCCACACAACGGCGGTTCAGTTCTCCCAGTTCCCCGATTTTCTCCGCAAGGGCGGAGTGTCCTGCCAGCCGTTCAAACAGCAGCGGTATTTCAGCAAACACATCTTCCGGAATATGGCGGCTCGATGTTCTCGGATAGGTGACGAGCTTCGCTTCATAGAGCTTCTGTACCAGCTCCAGCGTCTGTTCCGCCGTGAATCCGTGTTTCGTGTTCGCCTCCTTCTGCAGTGTGGTCAGGTCGTACAGCAGCGGCGGGTTCTCCACCTTCTCCTTCTTTTCCACCTTGGTGACGGTGGCGCACATCTTCGCCTTTACCTTATTGTATGATGCAGCCGCCTCTTCCTTGTCCTGCCATTTCTTTACCGAGGAGAACTTCACTACCGTATCCGTACCCGCCGGTGTCACCGAGAAATGCAGCTGGTGTACCGGTTCCGGTGTAAAGCGTCTGTTCTCCCAGTACCTCTTGCAGACCATACCCAGCGTGGGAGTCTGCACGCGTCCCACCGAATACGTACCCCGTCCGGCGGCTACGGTCAGTGCCTGTGTGCCGTTGATGCCCACCAGCCAGTCCGCCTCGCTGCGTGCCTTTGCCGCCAGATACAGGTCGTCATATTCATGCCCGTCCTTCAGTTCCTTCAATCCCTTGCGGATGGCGGTATCCGTAAGCGAGCTTATCCACAGGCGGCGGAATGGCAGCGTACAGCCCGTATAGGCATACAGGTATCTGAATATCAGCTCCCCTTCGCGTGCGCAGTCCGTTGCCACTATTATGCCGTCGCTCTCGTTCCACAGTTTCGTTATCACCTTTATCTGTTTCACCGCTGCCGCGTCCGCCTTGTAGCCCTTGTCCGTCTTTACCTGGCGTGGTATCAGCATGAACTCCTCCGGTATCACCGGCAGACTGTCCCTGCTGAATCCCTTGAAGCCGTAGCCCTCAGGCAGGGCAGGTTGTACCAGATGTCCCAGTGCCCATGTCACATGATAGCCGTTTCCTGTATAAAATCCTTCTTCCTTTCTTGTTGCTCCGGCGATGCGTGCTATCTCACGCGCCACGCTCGGTTTTTCTGCCAATATGGTAATCATACATTTTCTGTTTTAATCATTGATACTTTTGTTCCTTGTGGAGTGGAACGGGGTATGCCGGTTATCCGTGGGATATGCGGTACATGGCGCATGAGGCCCCGTTTCAATCCGTTGTTTATTCTCTTGTAATGGATTTAGTGGTGGCACTCAGGATACCTTCATGCCTTTGCTCTTCTTCGGTTTTTCCTGCTGTTGTTTCTGGGCGTCGTCCTTCGGTGCGGTCTGTCCCTGCTGAAGCGGCTCCTTCACATGTCTGGTGGCCTCGTTCGTCTTGCCCTCGTTGTTCACCGCAAGCTGTGTGCGGCTCTCGTTCGACGGGGCAACGGTCTGTGCCAGGTCAGGGTTTTCCGAATAGGTCAGCGGTCTGCCTTTCTCGCGGTCGAACTTCAGGTATTTTGTGCAGGGCTGTCCCTTGTCATCCTTCGCGTTGGCGAGCACCACGACCTTGCCCGCCACATAGTCCGCCTTCTGTTGTTCCGTAAACTTGTCGTCCTTCCATTTGCCTATCGGACGTATGCTTCCGTCCTCGTTCGTCCACGAGCGGTTGCGCCGCTGTCCGTTCTCCTGATTCCCGTCTTCCTTCTGCTGCTGTCCGGTAGCATCCGGGGCTTCCGGGCTTTTCTGTTTTTTCTCCTGTCCGTTTCCGCGTCGCTGCGACTGTCCTTGCCACAGATGCTCCGGCACAAACTCCACGTCGCGCTTGTCAGCGTTCACCTGCAGCATGGCCTCGAACTTGCGCCCGCCCTTCAGTGTTACCTCCTTGGGCAGTGCCAGCCCCGCACGCAGGATTTCTTGTTCCGCCTTCGACAGTTCCGTCAGTCCGATCCGGTTCGGGATGCGCACCTTGTTCGTCGGTACGTCCACAATCTCATTCGTCAGTCGGTCGATGCTGACATACGCCAGGCGCATCTCTCCGGTCTTCGTATCGGCAACGTTCACCAGCTTGCCCAGGTTGCCCGTCTGTTTCAGTGCCTGCTTGTCCTCGTCCGTGAATGTATAGCCGTTGTATGGCACGTCGAGTCTCGGCTCATGGCGTACGAAGTGGGGGGTAAGTTTCAGCTTTCCGTCCTCCGCTTTCTGCAACGAGAGTCGGGCCTGCAGCTCGTAGCGTTCTCCGCCCAGCACCGGTTCCACCGTCACCAGCCTTGTCTTCCCGTAGTTCATCAGGGCTTTCATGTCCTTTTCAGACAGGTTTTCCCTTTTCACACCGAACTGTTCCAGTTCCTTCCAGTCCACATCGCTGTCCGCAATCAGGTTCGGTTTCTCCGGTTTTGCCTGCGCTTGCCCTTCCTGTGCGGGCTGCTGTCCCTGTGCCGTCTGCGTTTCCGTCGCCTGCGGCTGCTGTTCCTGATTTTTCTGTTTCATTTCTTCCATTTTCTCGTCCGTTTTCTGTTCCACATTGTTTTCTTCCGTATTTTCTCTTTTCGCCTCCTCCGCAGCCTGCTGTTCTTCAGCCTCCGTTTCGCCATTTTCTCTTTTCACCTCCTCCTCAGCCTGCTGTTCTTCAGCCTCCGTTTCGCCATTTTCTCTTTTCACCTCCTCCTCAGCCTGCTGTTCCTCAACCTCCGTTTCGCCATTTTCTTTTTTCGCCTCCTCTGCAGCCTGCTGTCCCTCAGCCTCCGTTTCAGCATTTTCTCTTTTCACCTCCTCCTCAGCCTGCTGTTCCTCAGTCTCCGTTTCGGCATTTTCTTTTTTCACCTCTTCCGCAGCCTGCTGTTCCTCAGCCTCCGTTTCGGCATTTTCTCTTTTCACCTCTTCCGCAGTCTGTTGTTCTTCAGTCTCCGTTTCGGCATTTTCTGTTTTCGCCTCCTCCGCAGCCTGCTGTTCCTCAGCCTGCTGGTACGCCGATGTATCCACTTTGTGCGGTGCGAGCAGGTCAGCGTTCGCCACAGGGTCTTTCAGCAGGTCTTTGATAACCGGAAGCAGAGCTTCCACCGTGTCCGCTGCCACCCTGTAAAAACCGAATCGTGTCGGCTCCTTACACTGGCGGTAGAAATTTCTCATGAAATTGTCTATCGCATCCCCGTGGCGGTCAAAGCGCAAAAACTCCTGCGAATGTTCCGCCTTTGCCTGTGCCCTCTTGGGATAGCCCCTGGCATCCAGTCCGGCAACCACACTGATTTCGCCCGTCTTCTCGTCGCGGACGACCAGTACATCCTCTTGCTTTTTCTTTTTCTGTTCCATTGATTGATTTTTTTATTGTTTGATGATAGTCCCGCCGGTATTCCCGTGCAGGTCTGTTTTTCTTTTTGTTCCGGTTTCCCGTTCACCTTACAGTCCCGGTTTGCATCAGTCTCACCCTCAGCTTCCCGTTTACATCCGGTCACCATCCATTACTGATTTTTCTTTTCGCCTCCGTTTCACGTGTGCTTGTCAGTCTTCGTTCGCATCAGGTTCGCCCTCAGCTTCCCGTTTACATCCGGTTCACCATCCACTTCCTGATTTCTCTTTTCGCCTCCGTTTTACGTGCGTTTGTCAGTCCCGGTATTCCTTCTGCCTTCTTTTTTCCCTTTCGCCGTTTTGCCCGGAGCTTTCTTTCCCGTTCCTTCCTTCACTTTCAGCACCTTTTTGCCGTCCAGCGTCACCTCTTCCATGTTCCGGCTGATAAACTCCAGCACGTCCGATTCCTTGTAGTAGGTCTTGCGGCTGATTTTCTGGTAGCGCAGTCCGTATTCGCTGCGGAACCGCTGTAGCGACCGTTTGCTCGTTCTCAGCATCTCGCACAGGTCCTGATTGTCATACAGCCGTTCTCCGTCCATGTACTTCACGCCTGCCGCTTCCTTGTTTATCAGCACCGATATGATGCTGTCCAGCCGGTCAATCCGTTCCATGAGGCGCTTCATCCATTCCTCGAACATTTCCTTACCAATCCCTTCCATCATCCGCCTCCTTTCTTGTCATCAGGTAGTTATGCTTGAACTCCTCCAGCGTCTTGGGATTGCAGTGTACGATTTTCCGTCTTACGCATTCCTCCAGATCCGTCAGTCTGTACCGGCATTTGCTTCTCACCATCATGTAGGGAATAGTCTTGTCCTTTCGCATCCGTTGCAGTGTCCTCGTGCTGATTTTCAGCAGGTCCGCCGCCTCCTCGCTCGTCAGCAGGATTTCCGCTTCCTCCTTCGGCACGTTGTCTTTCTTGAAAACATAGTCCGCTATGCGGTCTATCTTCTCCATCATCGTCTTCACGACCTCATTGTCCATCGTTATTATTTCCATATCCTTCCGTATTGGTTACGCTGCAAAGGTGCGCAACTCCGCGCAGGCACAATCCATAGTATTTCCATAGTAGGGAATGATTTTCCCTATTTTTCTTCCATAATCCCCGTTTTCCCCGCATACGGGCACAAAAAAAGCGGCTCCATCCGGCACTGAAGCACGGATGAATCCTTCATAAAATATTTATTATCTTTGCGTTAGAATATATATAAGTAACCTATGAGTAATATTGATTATATAACTAAGTATCTGAATGATTATCTTAATATGGATAATCCGTAAGCGACTGCTCAACTACATCTTGTGTATTCGATTTTTTATTGAGGTGCACTC
>ERZ827108.4016-NODE-4016-length-11357-cov-4.044682_pt1 | contig 11357 bp, 9 predicted proteins | sample MGYA00519921_ERZ827108 | MGnify/ENA primary metagenome ERZ827108 (study PRJEB31778, sample SAMEA3449258) | human gut metagenome | biome: human gut; feature: human-associated habitat; material: faeces | place: United Kingdom | collected 2010/2012 ... | reverse complement strand
CTTCATGAATATCTCCTTGACGCCGTCGTTGACCACCAGGTCGACATAGCGGCGGCGGTAGCGCAGCTCGGGGTCGTCGAAAGCGTCGTAGGTGACGCCATCCTTGACTTTCACGATGGGGAGGGGGCGGAGCGACTTGCTCAGCACCGTGAGCTTTTGTGCGTGAATCGAGATCTCGCCGGTCTGGGTGCGGAACACATAGCCCTCAACGCCCACGAAATCGCCGATGTCGAGCAGCTTCTTGAACACGGTGTTATACATCTCCTTGTCTTCGCCCGGGCAGATTTCGTCGCGGTTGACATAGACCTGGATGCGCCCGTTGGCGTCCTGTAGCTCCATAAACGAGGCCTTGCCCATGATACGGCGCCCCATCACGCGGCCTGCCACCGTCACCTGGCGGCGGGGACCCACAGGGTTCCCCTCGGTATCGGTCTCGGGATCGACGAATGTGGATTTGATCTCATCGGTGTGGGCATTGACGGGAAACTCTGCAGCAGGATAGGGATTGATACCCATTGCGCGCATCTGGTCAAGCGACCCGCGGCGCACAATCTCTTGCTCGCTCAGTTCAAGTATATTCATCGCACTGAAATATTTCGTGAAACTATTATTTTACTGCACTCAGGCATTACTTTGCAGCTAAAAATACGCTTAACTGCAAATTTATGGCAAAGTTACAAATAAACCGTCAAATCCCCAACATCTCCTCCATCAAATTCCCACGTCAAAATCCCCTACACTGCCTCGATGCAACATGGATTAGGATAATCATATTGTCAGGCTGCATTTCTCAGACGTTAAGCAAATGTAGTACATCGGATTTCAGCCGTGGTATGTGATTGATTACAATCGCCCATAAGATGTCGGGTTTGAGCGAATCGTATGCATGAATTACATAATTACGGGTGTCGACTATTTTACGGGCAGACGTAATTTTTATGTCGGGCTGAATTTTCAAAATACGATTAACGGCTTCTCCCAGGATTTCGATATTGCGTTCAACAAATTTTCGAAAAATCACATCATTTTCAAAAACATCATATTGCCGGCCAAAACGCTCTTCTGCCATTTCGATGTCGGAAATAGCGTGTAAAATATCTTCGAGATATTTTTTGATTGAATTATCCATAGATTAGTTTCTTGGTTCGGTCGAGTTCCGCACGGAAATAGTTATTCTTGACAGCATCATCACACACTAGATCGATGCGACGGCCGAAAAGGCTTTCAAGTTCGTGCATAAAGTCGAAGAATATATCTGCCCAGTCAAGACCTTCTCGTCTGATTGTTTCGTCGTCGAAATTGACTGAAAAATCGACATCGCTGTCGTCGTTGAAACGGGGAGTGAGAATGGAACCGAATACCCACAGTTTCGCAACCTTGTACTTTTTGCACAAGGCGATGATCTTGTCGATATTCATTTCAATCAGTTTCATGTGGCAAATATAATTATTTGTAATGATATAACAAAAAAAGCGAACTTGGATTTTGCTCCAAATTCGCCGTTTGTGGAGTACAGCGGACTCGAACCGCTCACCTCGACACTGCCAGTGTCGCGCTCTAGCCAGATGAGCTAGTACCCCGGTTTTTGCGATGCAAAGTTAGCGCTAATTTTTTGATTCTGCAAATTTTCACCGCAATTTTCTGAAATTTTTCGGTAGATATTATGGATGTGGATGGATAATAGGTTGTGACATAGTGCGTTGTGTGGTCAGTTGGCCATGCAGTCGTGAGGTATGGCGAGGGTGAGCATGGCGGGGATGCCGCAGGAATCAATCTGAAGGATCGAATAGAGGCGCGTGGCCGAGGGTGTGCCGGAGGTGGTCGAGGCCGCGTTTCCGGCCAGAGCTGAGGGTGTGTCGGCGGGGACGGAGAGGAGTACCGTGGAATCGGGTGTGGGATTCCCGACGGGGATTTCGTGAGGGAGCGGAATGTCGGCGAGGTTGAGACCCGGGATGCCTGCGGCTTTGTAAAGGGCCTCTTTTATGGTCCAGGCCCACAATGACATGGGCCATTGGCTCCAGGCTTCCATTTGCGTGGGGGAAAGGAAGCGCGATGCTATCTGGCTGAGCTGACGGCGGCGGTTGCCGGTTTCGCAGTCTATGCCGATGTTGTGGCCGGCGGGGCCTGTGGCGAGTGCCACCATTGCTGCACAATGGCTGATGGAAATCGATGGCCAGGGACCGCCGAGCGGGGTCGGGGGAGTGTTGCCGTCGGTGTCGGGATCGGAAAGAAAGGGTGCGCCTGAGCTGTAATGCCCGATTCGGGGACGCTCGCCGTAGGGAAAGGCTTCGCGCAGCAGGCGTTTGATTGCGGCGGCCTCTGCTACCCTCCTTGCGGGGCCGCGTCCGGTAGGCGTGTCGGGGAGAGAGGTGGCGTAGACGCGCACGCCGTAGTTGTTGAATAGAAGCAATTTAAGACTGGTGTAATGGAATAGAGGAAAATAAAGTATAGGGGTCAGGCTGTCTGGGTATCGGGCATCACCTTTATTCGGATTGAGCAAATGCGGTGATGGTCGATTTCGAGGATGAGGAATCTGCATCGGCCATAGACCAGAGGTTCCTTTTCTTTGGGGAAATCGCCTTTGATGGCGAGGAGCATTCCGGCAAGTGTTTCACAGTCTTCCGCCACGGGGCGGTAGTCGTCGGGATCGAGCCCGGTGATGCGGAAAAAGTCGTTGAGGAGAGTTTTGCCTTCAAATATATATGTGTCATCGGGCAGGCGACGGTAGGTTTTCTCCTCTTCGTCATATTCGTCGTTGATGTCGCCGACGATTTCTTCGAGTACATCCTCAAGGGTGACCACGCCCTGGGTGCCGCCGAATTCGTCGACAACGATGGCGATGTGGATTTTGAGCTTTCGGAAATCTTCGAGCAGGTCGTCGATCATGCGGGATTCAGGCACGAAATATGGCTTGCGTATCAGCGACTGCCAGCGGAAATCGGGGTCGGCGAGCTGCGGAATGGCGGGGGTGCCGGTATTGCCGTCTCCGGTGGCCTCTGCGGCATCGGCTGTGACATCTTTGGCATCGGCTGTGGCGTTCTGGGCGATATAGGGGAGCAGATCGCGGGCATAGAGCACACCGCGGATGTCGTCCTGCGATTCACCGAAGACCGGCATGCGAGAGTAGCCTTTGTCGATGATCACCTCCATCACCTGAGCGAAAGTCATGTCGGCGTCGAGACCTGTGATGTCGACTCTGGGAGTCATTATAGCCGAGGCGTTGGTGTCGCCGAAGCGGAGAATGCCCTCGAGCATTTCCTTGTCGGGGCGGCTCTCCACATCAGTGATTTCGAGCGCCTGCCCCAGCTCGTCGGTGGTGATGTTGCGGCTCTGGCGTGTCACCACTTTCTTTAGGATTTTGCCCGAGCGGACAAGCGCCGACGACATGGGCCAGAACAGCCGCATGATGGCGGTGACGGCCGGCGCGGCGAAGCGTGCCCAGCGCACCGGGTTGGTGTTGGCGATGAGTTTGGGCAGTATCTCGCCGAAAAGAAGGATGAGGAATGTGAGAAGAACGGTCTGCAGGAGGAAATCGGCCACCGGGGAGAGGTTGGCGAAGAGCGCGCTCAGGGCAAAGGATGTGAGCACGATGATGGTTACGTTTACCAGATTGTTGGCGATGAGAATTGTGGCCAGCAGACGTTCGGGCATGTCGAGCAGGCGACGGATCGAGTCGGAGCGTTCTCCCTCCTCGAGCTCCTCGGCCTGCTGCGGGGTTATTGAGAAAAATGCAATTTCGCTGCCGCTGACAAAGGCCGATATGCTCAGGGCAAAGGCCGCACAGCAGAGGGCCACAATCTGGGCGACGCCGAAAACGGCGGTCTCAGGTGCGGCCTGCATAAGTATCATCAGAGATGGCAAAGGGTCTATATCCAATTTCTCGAATTGCTAATTGAAATGCAAAGGTAACGATAATTTTGCAGAAATTCAACAAAAAATATAAGACCGGCAATAATGACGCCTGATATGGGCGCCCCGGGCTGTATGGGGAATCAGAATTCCGAGAAGGCGAAGGGGAGCAGAGAGCGCACCGACGGCAGTCTCACCACTTTGTCGGCGGCTGCGAGGAGAACCTCCACGGGTGCTCCGCCGAGTGTTTCGTATTCGAGCAGAGCCTGACGGCATGCGCCGCAGGGAGCAATCGCTCCGGGGGTGAAATTGCCGTCGGTGCCTCGGGCGGCGATGGCGATTTTCAGAAACCGGGTCCCGGGATATGCGGCATGAGCGTAGAAACATGCGGTGCGCTCGGCGCATGTGCCCGAGGGGAACGCCGCGTTTTCCTGATTGGCGCCGGTTATAATCTCCCCGTTGTCGAGCAGGATGGCCGCTCCCACGCAGAAATGACTGTAGGGAGCATAACTGCGCGAGGTGGCTTCCCGAGCCATATTCACCAGGCGGCGGTCGGCATCGGAAAGCTCCCGCAGGGGCATTTCTTCATAGGTAATGCTGATGTGTTTCTTTTCCATATAAGGGTTGCCGATGGGTTACGGTTCGTAAAGATAGCACTAAAAATCGGAAAAATGAGTGAAACTCGTCGAAAATTTTGGTGAATCGGGCGTAAATGCTTAATTTTGTGCTCCCGAAGAATACCACCGAAAAAAATAACAACAATCATAATCCATGTCAAAAAAAGAACAAGCAACTGAATCGGGTCTGGAGCAGGTCAACGACCGCCTCACCGAGATGACCACCAAGGTTCAGGACAACAAGAAGATCATCAGCGTGGTTTCGTGCGTGGTGATTGCCATAGTCGCCATTGTGCTGGCTTATGTCTATTTCTTCCGCGGCCCCGCCATCACCAAGGCCAACGACTCGATCGGCGCCGCCGACCTCTATCTCGCCCAGGGCAACGATTCACTTGCCCTCGCCACCTACGAGAATGTAGCACAGAACTTCAGCTACGATGCCGGCAACCGCGCCGCCCTCAATGCCGCAATTCTCCTTTATCAGAAAGGCGACTACAAGAAAGCTGCCGAAATGCTCGAGAACTACGACGCCAAGGATGACATCATCGGCGCCGGCGCAAGCTCGCTCAGAGGCGACTGCATGGTGAACCTCGACAAACTCGGCGATGCCGAGAAGTGCTACAAGGAGGCCATCAAATGCAGCGACAACAACCCCGCCTACACCCCCTTCTTCATGCTCAAGCTCGCCCGCGTCTACGCAGCCCAGGGCAAGCACGCCGATGAAGCCGACCTTTATAAAGAGGTGATGGACAAATATCCCACCTATGGCCAGATGGCTCAGATCGACGTTGAGAAATACTACGAGCGCGCCCGCCTCGAAGCCGAGCAGGGCAAGAAATAACTTCAACCTTGTAACCCATATCATGAAAGGCCTCCCTCCCGGCTATAAAATGCCGGCCGGGGCGGCCTTTCATTGCAGACTCCACACTCCGGACAAGCCGGAGCAATTCTGACAGGAAAGAATTCTGAAATGTCAACAAACACCATCGACAAACCGCGGAAGGTGACAACCGCCACCCTCCGGAAAATGAAGGAGTCAGGCGAGAAAATCGCCATGCTCACTGCCTACGACTATACCATGGCCCGTCTGGTCGACGGAGCCGGCATGGATGTGATTCTCGTGGGCGACAGCGCCGCCAACATCATGGCCGGCTACGGCACCACCCTGCCGATCACACTCGATGAAATGATCTACCACACCTCGTGTGTGGTGCGGGGCGCCGAACGCGCTCTCGTCGTGGCCGACATGCCCTTCGGCACCTATCAGGGCGATCCTGTGGCGGCACTCCACAATGCCGTGCGCATGATGAAGGAATCGGGCTGCGAGGCCGTGAAAATCGAAGGCGGAGCCGAAATCCGCCAGTCAATGGAGGCCATCCTGTCGGCCGGCATTCCCGTCATGGCTCATTTAGGACTGACACCGCAGAGCGTTAATAAATTCGGCGGCTACGGCATCCGTGCCAAAGAGGAGGCCGAGGCTGAAAAGCTGCTCTCCGACGCCCGGCTGGTTGAAAGCCTCGGATGCTTCGCCCTCGTGCTTGAAAAGATACCCTCTGAGCTGGCCCGGCGCGTGGCCTCGGAAGTGAAAATCCCCGTGATAGGCATCGGCGCCGGCAGCGGAGTCGACGGTCAGGTGCTGGTGTGTGCCGACATGCTCGGCATGAACCGCGGTTTCAAACCTAAATTTCTGCGACAGTATGCACAGCTGGCCGATACCATTGAGGCCGCATGCAAACAATATATGGCCGACGTGAAATCTGTCGATTTCCCGTCGGAAGCCGAAAGCTATTGAAAAAGTAATTTGCTAACGACGCCGGCCGCTACCTGTGAGGGCAGCGGCCGGTCTTTTTTTATTTTAGTCAGCCATGGCTATTCGTCGGGCGGACGTCCGCCCGACGAATAGGTCAGCGGCCTACGAATATGCGCAGGGGCGGGGTGGCGCCGTAGTGGCGTCCGGAGTTGAAGTAGAAGATGGCGTTGTAGACGCCGTCGGCTACGGGATTCCCCTCGGTGTCATCGAGGTTCCATGTGTAGGGCGATGTCAGAGAGGCGTCGGGGTCGGTGTAGACCACCCGTCCGTCGGGTGTGGCGATGATCAGACGGCCATGCGCATCCTCGGCCAGATCGGTCTTGATGGAGAATACCGCTTTGTCGCGGAGATGGGGCTCGTCGCAGAGCAGATATGCCTCGGCCACATTCATCACCGAGAAATGTATCTCGCGTTCGTCGGACTGGCCGGTGATGCTCTTCACGGTGAGTTTAAGATGGTGGGGACCGTCGGCAAGCCCCGACACATTCAGTGCCATGGAGGCTGTGCCGTCGGGGTGCATCTGCACTGCGCCGTCGGCGCCCGGAAGTTTGCGGGTGTCGTCGAGCGAGACCGAAACGGTGCCGCCGAGGCGGTCGGAGTTGCCGGGCAGACCGGCCGTGCCGCCGTCGATTTTAGCATAAAGGGTGAACGACGCGGGGAGCTGGTCGCCGTTGACAAATGAGGGATCGTCGGCATACATCTCCATGATGCGCGGGGCCGAAATGTCGGCCACATCGTCGGGAATCACATTGCTGATATTCACGCCCGGGAGGTTGCCCACTGCGCGGCGGCTGTTGTCGTCGTTGATGGCGAAGAGTGTCACGCGGTTGCCTAGGCCGGTGTAGGAGGGAGCGCCGAGTGTCACGTTGCCTGTGAAACGGCCGTCGCGCACCTCAAACAAGGCCTCCTGCAGCAGCATGTCCTCAAGGGTGACAGTGAGGGAGGGGTTGGATGTGTCGACGCGCGAGGGGTCGGACGAGCGCTCGTAGCGGCCGTCGTAGAATGCCACGGTCACAGTGCCGTTGAAGTCGGTGTCGACATCGCCGGCGGGGTTGCGTATCGAGCCTTCTATGGTGTATTCTGTAAGAGGCGAAAGGCTGACATCGGAGCCGGGAGCGGCACCGTTGATGTTATCGATAGTGACTGTGCCGTCGGGCGAATAGAGAGGCAGCATGGGGTCGCCGCCGAAGTTATACGACAGGTGGTTGACGTAGGGGCCTGTGGCCGTGGTGCTGGTGCCGAAATCCACGGGAGATGTGCAGAGATGGTTGCGGGCCATGCGGAACACGTCGCCCTGGGCTGCCCCGGCCTGACGGTTATAGTAATTGTAAACCACGGCGTAGGCCATATACTTGTTGTGGGTGGCATAGACCGGGCGGGTAGGACCCACGCCTGCGAGCATGCCGCCGGTGGGGTTGAGGAGCATGTCGGACTGAAGACTCGACGTGGCTTTGTCGAAAACCATGGTCTCGCAGGTGGCGAAGATGGTGAACGGGGTGTCGTCGATTTTCAGACTCTGGTCGAGGTTCGACGACCATGTGTTGCCGTCGCCGATGATGTTGTGCTGCAGGGAGTGACCGAAGTAGACAAACATGCCCGAGCCGCGGGTGAGCTGCTGCTTGATGCGGTTCTGCGAAATGCGCAGGGTGCTGGCCGAGTTGGCCGGGTAAAGCGACATATAGAGGTCCGACACCACAACCGAGGGGGCTTTCGCTGCAGCGGTGGAGGACCCGTTTATCATTGAATTCACAGCGATACCCTGGGTGAAGAAGTCGTTGGAGTCGCCGGCGCCAGCGAGCAGAAGACAGCGGTTCCACATCGGTTTTGAGGATGGGGAGGTGAGGTGGCGGATGGCTTTGTCGATATACTGCGAGGCCTGCACGGCGTCGGCTGCGGGCACTCGTCCCACATTAATATATAATAGAGAGCGGAGAAACTGCTCTACGCCTTTCGAATTATCCCAGGAGCCTTTGTTGTAATAGAACTTGTCGCTGAGCATTCCGTAGATGGCATCGGTGCCGTAGGTGTCGGGTTCGCGGCCGAAATTGTAATATTTCACATCCTCGCATTCGAGCATCGGCACGAAGCCCTTCACAAGCGCTTCGAGACCGCCGTTGACGCTCACGCCAGTATTGTCCATCTCGGCAGACGAGAGGATAAACACGCCCTTGAGTTTCGACGGATCGCGGTCGTAGAGCATCTTTATGTAGCGGCGGAGAGCCATGGGATGATATTGACCTGATGCGAATTCATCCATGAGATCGGAGAAGCGCACCACTTTCACATCATTCACAAGGGGATTGTGCTCGCGGTGGGCGTCGGCCATGCGGCAACCCTCGTCGTAGGTGCGGTCGTTCGTGACGATAATCATGTCGGGAGTGGTGTCGGCGTGGAGGTTCGATGGCTTCACGTCGCCCTCAATGGCGGGAGTATACAGCTCGGCCGAAGGGTCGAACACGAGCAGATCGAGACCGGGAACCTGCGAATCCCAGTTGAGCGTGGAGGTTGTGACCACGCCTTTCATGCCGGTGTCGCCGAGCGGAGCCACTTCGTATTCAACGGGGGCTGCGTCGGGAGATACTGACCATACCTTAATGTTGTCGCCGGCTTCGGTGAGGGCCACGCCCATGCCGGGGGTTGTTTTGCTGAGCACCATGTGTTGCTGCGGCTCGTTGCCCACAGTGGTGGAGCGCAGATAGCGCACGCCTACATAGTCGCACATCGCTCCGGTCATATCGTCGCTGGGCGAGGGCACTGAGAGTGTCAGCTTATAAAGGTCATCGTCGGTTTTGCCGATATTGTCAAACGAAGGATTTCTTATTGTGGAATAACGGAAGTGCCAGTAGCTGGTGTCGCCGCCAAAACCTGTGATCTGAAATTCGTTGGAACTGCCGTTGATATCGACTGTGGCGCGGTTGGCGTAGGGCATCTGACCGGCCACGGCGAGGCTGGTCATTATGTTGGCTTTGGCGTCGGTAAGGCCCGGAAGACTGAATTCGACTTCAAGCGGCGACTGGTGGAAGCTCTTGCTGAAAAGGAGGGCGCTGATGCCGGGGTAGTGCTCGGTGAAGTCGTGGACGGCGTAGCCATAGGCCGAGGTCACTGGCGTGGTGCCCGCAAACTCTCCCTGCGAGAGGGCGACGCGCTCGGCAGGCTGCGAGTCGGTCAGGTAGTAATACGACGCAAGGCCGTAGACGTTACGGAGCAGATCGATGTGGTTGGTGCCGGATGCTCCGTATTTCGTCAGGGTGACCATGCCGCGGCCCACGCCGAAAAACACGAGTTTGTCGCCATAGATAGCCGAAACCACCGCGGGCAGATCGTCGGGCATCGAGGATGAGAACGCGAAGTCGCGCAGCTGCATGCCCGGGTAGCCATAGACGGCCACCTTTCCGGGATCGCTGAACCCCATCGCGCGCAGCTGGTCGAACGTGAGCTGCTGCATGCCGGTTTCGGTTACTTTCACCTTCACCCAATGACCCGAGGCAAGTTTCGACTCGGTTGCGTAATAATCAGCCGGGAGGGCATGTGCGGCCATGACGCCCGACACTGCCACGACAATTGCGATAAGAGAGCGGTATAATAAGTTCAACATCTGTGATAGATTGCGAAATGGTAAATGCACAAATTTTCTCATAACATCAACGAAAAAAGAGCCGTTTTATTTCCCGTGAAAAAGATAAATTGCCATAACCGGTGCTATATTCGCATATTTTGCTGAATATTTTGTTTATATAGATGTGAAGTTGGTCTTTTTCAGTATGATTTAGCTAACTTTGCAGTCGCAGATGTGCGAATATCGCATCATACTTATATAATAATGTGGAAATCTATGAAAAAAATCGTCTCTGCCATTATATTGGGCGCAGCCTGCGCCATGTTTGCCGCCAATGGCGCGGAGCCTATCAAATATGGCAATTTCGAGAACTGGGTGACCCGCAACATCAAGGAATCGAAAGTGATCGGCGGAAAAACCAAGCAGGTGTATGAGATTGCGCCTAATGCCACGATCAACGGCGATCAGGCTTACCGCAATCAGGGCGGTTCGCCCTGGGGTACCTCCAATGTCATGGCCAAGGTGTGCGGCGTCACCAAGACTTCCAACGCCGTCTATCCCGATGCTCGTGAAGGCGGCGGTCGTGCCTGCAAACTCACCACGCAGATGGAGCATTGCAAAGCCATGGGCATCGTGAGTATCGATGTGCTTGTGGCCGGATCGATTTTCCTGGGCGAGATGCTCGAACCGGTGAAATCCACCTCCAATCCCTATTCCAAGATGGTGATGGGTATCCCCTTTACCCGTCGGCCCAAGGCGCTTCAGTTCGATTACAAGCTGCTGATGCCCCCGGCTTCCACGGGCCGAATCTATTCTTCGGGATTCTCGAAGCAAAAACATTATCCCGGCAACGACTCGGCCGAAGTCTACATCCTGCTCCAGCGCCGGTGGGAAGACAAGGATGGCAATATATATGCCAAACGCGTGGGCACCGGTCGCGAACGATTCAACAAAGGCACTTCGGGCTGGGTCAACGGCCATCAGATCCCCGTGCATTACGGCGACATCACCGGCCAGCCTTTCTATAAGTCATATATGGGACTGATCCCCGAAGAAAAGAGCTACTATGCCCGAAACTCCAAAGGGAAAATGGTGCCTGTAAAGGAGGTTGGCTGGGACAGCGCCGAGGCCACGCCTACCCACATGCTTGTTATGGCGTCGGCAGGAAGTGGCAATGCTTATATCGGCACACTCGGTCTCACCCTCTGGGTCGACAACATGGCGCTTGCCTATTGACTCTGAGTCGCGCCGGACGACACTTAAAAGATGTTAAACGAGCGTATTAGGTCACTATAATGCACAAAATTGACTGATAAAGCCTTGCATTGTTCACAAATTATTTGGAACTTTGCATCGTGTGTTTTTCATAGTATTAGATTAAGATAAAGGTTTAAAGGAGAAAGGCTGTTGCGAAACAGCCTTTTTTTATTAGCCTGATTAGACTAATTAGACTAATTGGACTAATTGGACGTATCTGTCTCCGCGATGGCGCATTGACGATATAAAATCAAAGGCTCCCGATTGA
>ERZ827108.4014-NODE-4014-length-11362-cov-2.685239_pt1 | contig 11362 bp, 10 predicted proteins | sample MGYA00519921_ERZ827108 | MGnify/ENA primary metagenome ERZ827108 (study PRJEB31778, sample SAMEA3449258) | human gut metagenome | biome: human gut; feature: human-associated habitat; material: faeces | place: United Kingdom | collected 2010/2012 ... | reverse complement strand
TTCCCAGTGGATGAAACCGGTATGAATATTCATTCATGTTATCTGGGACGGCATCTGTAAGGTGCTGTGGGCCAATGCATCCCGCTCTGCCGGGTCATGGGTGACCAGAAGCAGGGTCCGCCCCTGGGTATAGCGTTTCAAGTAATCCAATACCACCGCTTTGGTAGTTCGGTCCAGCCCTGTAAAGGGTTCGTCCAGGACCAGAAGGGGCCCGGGGGCCAGTACAGCACGGGCAATGGAGACCCGACGCTTCATTCCACCGCTGAGGGCACGGACAGGGAGGGATAAGCTGTCCGCCAGCCCCAGTGCGGTGAGGTGGCGGGCGGCCTCCTGCCGGTCCCCTTTGGGGCAGACCACAGCGGCGTTGGAGAGAGCGGAAAAGTCCTCGAAGAGGCGGTTCTCCTGAAAAACTGCGGACACAGGGCGGACCTGTCCCTGGATGGTGCCGTGGTCAGGCTGTTCCAGCCCCAGGATGATCCGCAGCAGCGTGGTTTTTCCACACCCTGAGGGACCCATGATGCAGGTACATTGCCCGGCGGGAAACCGAGCGGAAAAGTCCTCAAGGACGACATGGTCTCCGTATCGTTTGCTGATATGTTCTAAGATGAGATCTGTCACAGCGTTTCCAACCTCCCAAAGACCCCCTTCAAAAGAGCCAGGAATCCTTTTTCAAATAGCACGCTGATCACCACCACGATGACAGTCCAGGCAAAGAGATCTACTGTGTTGAAATAGACCTTGGCATCGTAAAACATTCGGCCGATGGACCCGGCGGGAATGCCGATGATCTCCGCCGCGATCCCCGCTTTCCAGGAGATGCCCAGGCTCACTGTGCAGGCCGAGAGAAGGTAGGGCTTGAGCTGGGGAAGCCAGAGGTAGAGTGCCCGCTTGGGCCAGGACAACCGGAAGATGGACACCGCTTCCAGCAGTTGCCGGTCGGCGCTGCGGATACTTTGAAGCACATTGGTATAGACAATGGGCAGAACCATGAGAAAAGAGATAAAAATGGACAGCCGGGAGGAGGACATCCAGATGAGACAAATGATGATGAAGGAGGCCACCGGAATGGACTTAATCATGGTGGCCCAGGGACGGAACAGAATCTCAAAGAGTGGAAACCGCCCGGCCAAAGCCCCCAGGCCCAGACCGAACCCCAGCCCCAGCAGGAAACCCGCCACGATCTTCCGAAAGGTGAACCACACTGTGCCCCAGAAGTCGGCCTCCTGCCAGATTCCCCCCAGGCGTTCCACTACGGACAGGGGAGAGGGGACCAGTAGTTTCTGGCCTACGCCCATTGCAAGCCCCTGCCATACGGCCAGGGCCAGCAACACCGCGCCGGCCCGCTGAAGGCCGCTTCGATATCGAGAGAAAAATTGTCTTACCCGTTTCATCCGGTCCTCCTGCGCGCTGGTTTTAAGTATCCCTATTCTACCCCATTGCAGGGGATGAAAGCAACCAAATTTTGTGGAGGGAGGCGGAATAGGGGGATTTTCAGTTGTAAAACGTCGTGGTTTCAGGTACAATATTGCCCATCGAATGATGGAAAGATACGGTGAATCACGATGCTGTCTGAAGAAAAACAACTACAATTTGCTGCACTGCGACGCCGGGTCATTGCCCAGGCGTTTGGTAATCTGAACCCCCGTCAGTTGGAGGGGGTGCTGACCACGGAGGGCCCCTTGCTTCTGCTTGCTGGGGCGGGCAGTGGAAAGACCACGGTGCTCATCCACCGCATTGCGAACCTGCTGCGCTATGGCAGAGGCGCAGATGCCCAGGAGGTACCCGACCATATCACAGAGGAAGATGTCCGCTTTTTGGCGGAGTATGTGGAGAAAACGGCCCCCGATGAATGGGAGACCAGCCGGGCCAACCTCCTGTGCGCCCTGGAGCCCGCCGCCCCTTGGCAGGTGATCGCCATCACCTTTACCAACAAAGCCGCTGGTGAGCTGAAACAACGGCTGGAGGAAAAGATTGGCCCGGATGCCCGGGACGTCTGGGCGGCGACCTTTCATTCCGCCTGTGTGCGGATTCTCCGGCGGGACATTGAGAAACTGGGATTTCCCGCCTCCTTCACCATTTATGATACCGACGACTCCCTCCGGGTCATCAAGGAGTGCCTGAAGGAGCTGAATATGGACGACAAGGCCTTTCAGCCCCGCACGGTACTGGGGTATATTTCCCGGGCAAAGGATGAGATGCTTTTGGCCCAGGCGTATCTGGACCAGTGCAAGGCCAAAGGGGATTTCCGGCTGCAAAAGATTGCCAATGTCTATCTGGCCTATGAGAAAAAACTCTGGGCAGCCGGTGCATTGGACTTTGACGATATCATTCTCCACACTGTCCGCCTCCTCCAGGGGTTTGACGACGTGCGGACGTACTATCAGCGGAAATTCCGCTATGTCCTCATCGACGAGTACCAGGATACCAACCACCTGCAATATCTCCTGGCAGCCCTGCTGGCAGGGGGGCAGAAGAACATCTGCGTGGTGGGAGACGATGACCAGTCAATCTACCGGTTCCGGGGGGCGACCATTGAGAACATTCTCTCCTTCGAGCAGGAGTATCAAAATGCCCGGGTGATCCGTCTGGAACAGAACTACCGCTCCACGGGAAACATTCTGGAAGCGGCCAACGCGGTGATCCGGAACAACCGGGGGCGGAAAGGGAAGAACCTGTGGACCGACCATGGGGAGGGGGAAAAAGTACAGTTCTATACCGCCGGAAATGAACGGGAGGAGGGCATGTACGTTGCCACGCAGCTGCTCCGCGCCTATGGGGAGGGGAAGCAGTGGAGGGACTGTGCGGTTCTCTACCGAATGAATGCCCTGTCCAACCAGATCGAGATGGCGCTGAAAAGCAACAGCATACCCTATCGGGTGGTGGGCGGCTTCCGCTTTTTCGAGCGGGCTGAGGTGAAGGACATGCTCTCTTACCTCTGCGTCATTCACAATCCCCAGGACGACCTCCGTCTGCTTCGGGTGGTAAACAACCCGCCTCGGGGAATTGGGGCAAAGACCATGGAACATGCCCGGGGAATCGCGGCCCAGGAGGGACGGAGCCTGTGGGATGTTCTCTCCAATGCCGGGCAGATTCCCGCCCTGAAGAAGGCGGCGCCCAAGTTCCAGACATTTGTGGACTTGATTCGCTCCATGCAGCGTTTGGCGGAGGAGGTAGACTTACCTACATTTTATGAAACGCTCATCCAGGCCAGCGGCTATGGAGAGATGCTTTCGGCCAAGACAGACCACGAGAGCAAGTCCCGGTTGGAAAACATTCACGAGTTGTCCTCCTCCATCAGCGGGTATCTGGAGCACGCGGAAGATCCTTCCCTGGGAGGGTTCTTGGACGAGGTGGCTCTGTATACAGATTTGGACAGTGTGGAGGAGGCGGACAACTGCGTCACCCTTATGACCATGCACGCGGCCAAGGGCCTGGAGTTTCCCGTGGTGTTTACCGTGGGAATGGAAGAGGGGGTTTTCCCAGGGTTCCGGGCCATTGGGGAGGAAGAGGAATTGGAGGAAGAGCGCCGGCTTTGCTATGTGGCGCTGACCCGGGCAAAAGAGCGTCTCTATCTGACCTGCGCGGCCCAGAGAATGCTTTTTGGCCGGACCTCGGCGAATTTGCCCTCCCGCTTTGTGCAGGAAATTCCCGCTGAACGGGTCCAGGCCGGCGGAAAGATTCGGCGTCCCCAGCAGGAACTGCTTTCAGATACCGGATGGTCTGGGGAGGAGCGTTTTTCTCAGGTGCAAAGGCCGGCTGCGCCGCAGCCCGCTTGGCCCTCGGGCACGCGGGCGGCGCCTGCGGCCTATCGCAAGCCGGCGCCCAAAGCCCAGCCGATGCTGGACCTTCGAAAGGGAGACATGGTCCGGCATTCGGCGTTTGGAACCGGGATGGTTCTCACCGTTCAGTCCATGGGAGGAGACGCGCTGCTGGAGGTGGCCTTCGACAATGTGGGGACCAAGCGGATGATGCTGAAAGCGGCCTCCCAGTTTATGACCAAGGAATCGTGAGGAGGAGAAAACATGGAGGAACGGGAAGCCATCCTTCGCCGCTGGTTTTCCATGTGGCTGGAGGGAAAAGACCAGGGAATTGCGGCCTTGTTTCAGGAGGATGCCCTGTATATTGAAAGCTGGGGCCCCCAGTATCAGGGCGTTGAGAAGATCAAGCACTGGTTTACCGAATGGAACACCCGGGGCAGAGTCCTCCGGTGGGACATGGGGGCCTGTTTTCACCGGGCGCAGGAGACCATGGTGACCTGGCGGTTTCACTGCCGGATGGACGACGGGACCGAGCAGGCTTTTGAAGGGGTCTCCTACGTCCTCTGGAGCAGCGAGGGCCGAATCCAGCGTCTGCAGGAATTTGGCTGCAATGAAAAGCGATACGATCCCTACGAACAGGGTTCGGCGCCTGTATTCCAGGAGCAGACGATCCTTTGGTTTTAATGCGGCGGTATGACGGGAGGGCAGAGATATCTGCCCCCCTTTCATTTTTAGGAAGGAGATGGTAATAAACCGTAGGCAGGGAACACATTGGAAAAAACAGAGAAGGAAAACAGTTTTTCTTGACAGCAGGAGAAAAACGTGATAATTTACATACAGACCGTCGGTATGTTAATGGGAAGGAGGCGCGTCTATGGCCAGGAACAAACACCCAGAGGAGACGGTGCAGCGCATTCTCACCACGGCCTCCAAGCTTTTTTTGGAGAAAGGGTATGAGAAGACATCACTCCAGGATATTATCCGGGAAACCGGCCTGTCCAAAGGGGCGATCTATCACCACTTCTCCTCAAAAGAGGCGATTTTTGAAACGATCTGCAACCAGATTGGCCAGGAAAATGAAATCCGCCTTTCAAAGATCCGGGATGACGCCGCGTTGACGGGGGAAGAAAAGCTCAGGAAAATCTTTCGATCAGCCATTCTTCATCCCAATCAAAAAGAGGCGTTTCATATCATGCCCTACCTTCTGGACCATCCACGCTATTTGGCCATGCAGATGCAGGAGATTCTTCACATTTCCGTCCCGGAGTATATTCAGCCGATTTTGGAGGAGGGGGTGGCAGACGGCTCCCTCCAGGTCTCGGACATTCAGGCTGTGGGGGAGGCGATTGTGGTGCTGATGGGAATTTGGCTCCAGCCGATCAGCCGCCCCACAACGCCGGAGGAAATGCGGGCCCGCTGTGTGGTGTTTAATCAAATCACCCAGGGCTGCGGCCTGGGGACCCTGCTGGAGGAAGATTTGATCGACTCTTTCGTGGCGGACAGCCGTGGAATTTGAGGGGAATCCCAATAAACTGCTCCGTTCAGAGCAGTTTATTTTTGGGACTTTACAAACCGACCGTCGGTATTAAAATGGAGGTAACACGATGAAACTCAAGCAAATTTTTTCTCGAGATATGATCATTCTGGTGTTAGGGCAGGTGATTTCTCTGTTTGGCAACGCCATTGTCCGCTTTGCTCTGCCGCTGTATCTGCTGCGGGAGACCAATTCCCCATCCCTTTTCGGGGTGGTTACAGCCTGTTCCTTTCTGCCCATGGTGGTGTTTTCCTTCCTGGGCGGCGGAATTGCGGACCGGGTGAACAAACGAAACATTATGGTGGCCTTGGACTTTGCCACATCCCTGCTTATGGTGGGGCTTGCCCTGGCCTTAGAGGTCCTGCCGCTGGTCCCGCTGCTCATTGGGGTGCTGATGCTGCTCTACGGTATTTCCGGGGCCTACCAGCCTTCTGTCCAGGCCAGCTTGCCGCTGTTGGTGCCGGAGGAGGGACTGGTTCAGGCCAATGCGTTGGTCAATATGGTCAGCACCCTGGCTGGCCTCTTGGGGCCGGTGGTTGGTGGCGTTTTATTTGGCGCGTTTGGCGTGTATCCCATTGTCCTTGTGAGTGCCCTGTGTTTTTTTGCCTCCGCTGTCATGGAGTGTTTCCTTCGGATTCCCCACAACGGCCGTCCCCGGACGGACAGTCTGCTCCGGACCGTGAAGGGGGATTTGGCAGAGAGCTGGCGTTTTATGGGGCGGGAGAAACCGAATTTCCTACGGGTTACTCTTCTTTTGGCGCTGTTTAACTTGGTTCTCTCCGCAGCCATCATTGTGGGCATTCCCATTATGGTGGTGCAGCTTCTGCATGGGTCCGATACTCAATTGGGACTGACCCAGGGGGCTTTGGGTCTCGGGACTGATGGGGGGCTTACTGGCCAGCGGGCTGGGGGCAAGACTTCGGCTTCACCACAGCCCGCTGCTGTTGCTGTTGGCCTCCGGAGGGGTGGTCCTCATGGGAGTTGCCCTTCTGCCCCTGGTTTCTCCTATCGTGGGATATGGGTTGATCACTGTGCTGAGTTTTCTGGTGATGGGGGTCTCCACCCTGTTTACCGTGACGATTTTAGCCGCCATGCAGGGGCAGACCCCTCCGGATCTGTTGGGAAAGGTGATGGCCACGGTGCTGGCTACGGCCAACTGCGCCCAACCCTTGGGACAGGCGGTCTATGGTCTGCTGTTTGAGGGATTGGCGGACCACGCCTGGGCAGTGATGCTGGGGGCTGGGCTTCTTGCGGCGTGCCTGGCGCTGCGCGCCCGGCCTGTGTTCTGGGCGCTGGAGAAAGAAACGGACCGCAGCGCTGGTGACGCTACGGTCCGATAAGATACCGCCAGGGGAAGTCTACCGCCTCCTCTGCGTAGTCAATGCCGACGCGGGGCCCCGCCACAATGGAGAAGGGGCGCAGATCCTCAGGCGGCGTGGTGAGTCCGAGATCCTCCAGCCGGTCGCAGACAAAGAGACTGTCTCCCAGCAGGGAGCAGCCATTCTCCGCCCGGGTGAGCGCCAGAGCCTGGCAAAGTTTGCCCGGCCCGTTGAGAAAATTCTTTCTCTGATAGGCAGACAGCTGCTCCCAGCCGACGCCATATCGGTTCCGGGCCAGAAAGGAAAGACTTCCCCGGGGCTGACCGCCCCGGATCAGGACGGCACAGGGCTCTCCCTCTGGCTCGGTCACAAAATTCAGGCAGTGATACATACCATAAATGAGATAGATATAGGCGGTGCCCGGTGGGGCGAATAAGGTCTCCGTCCGGGGGGTTCGCCGGTAGTTGTAGGCGTGACAGGCTTTGTCCATCCGTCCAATGTAGGCCTCGGTTTCCTGGATTCGCACCACCAGGGGAAGGCCGTCCTGGAACCGGACCAAATACTTTCCCAGCAGTGCCTGGGCAACCAGGCGGGTGTCTCGGTGATAAAAGGCTTGTGTCAGTTTCATGGTGGCTTGTCCTCCATCCAAACAATTTTGTCGGGAGGGGATTCCTCCCCGCACACGCAGGCCCGCCAGCCGCTGCCGGCATAGGTCTGAAAAAACAGACCTGTCTTCGGAGGGGAGGCGCCCCAGTGGCGGCGGAGGCCCTGCCCTGTGTATTTGCACCAGGCTTCCTTTTTGGTCCATAGACCGTAGAAAGCGGACCAATCTCCCCCCTGATGCTGGAAGGCGTCGTATTCCTCTGGGGTCAGAGCATACCGGGGAAGCGTGGCAGCCCGGGGACGGACCCACTCCACATCAACTCCCACAGGGGAGTCAGACAGCGCGCACAGCACCAGGGAACCGCTGTGGCTCCAGTTGATGTGGAGGTGGGGATACTGCGGGAAATAGGGCTTTCCCAACGGGGTCCTGGCCAGAGCCGGCGGGGGAGAGAGCTGATATCCGTGGGAAAGGGCGTAGGCCAATAAGACCTGGGGAGAAACACCCTGAGCGCCGTAGAGTTTCATGGAAAGGACCCTCCCTTGGGGGACAAATTTTTCCAGGGAAAACCCGAGAAAAGCAGTCGGAAAGACTTGCCAATTTCAGGGGAATTGGATTATAATAACTGACTGATATCAGTATTCTGGAGAGAAACGAGGTATTTTTTACCGCGTCCAGCCTATATTATAGCGGAAGGGAAAAGGTGTGTAAACCCAATGGCGATTGATCGAATCCATGATTATATCGTGCCCGGCAAACGGGCACATTTGGTGGGGATTGGCGGCGTGTCCATGTCCCCCTTGGCGGAGGTTCTTCAGGGCGAGGGCCTGGTGATTACGGGCTCTGATGTGAAGGAGAGCCTGGCGGTGGAGCATCTGCGGTCTCTGGGCATCCCCGTGGTCATCGGCCACTTGCCGGAAAGTGTGGAGGGAAAGGACCTGGTCATTCGCACCGCCGCAGTCCACGACAGCAATCCAGAGATTGCCGCTGCCCATGCATTGGGGATTCCCGTCTTCGAGCGGGCCCAGGCCTGGGGCTCGATTATGCGGCGGTATGAGAATGCCCTGTGCATTTCCGGCACCCACGGCAAAACCACCACCACTTCCATGTGCACCCACATTGCCATGGCGGCCCGGGTGGACCCCACGGTGATGATTGGCGGGACCCTTCCCATTTTAGGGACTGGCCACCGGGTGGGAAAGGGAAAGACCATTATTTTGGAGTCCTGCGAGTATTGTAACTCCTTCCTGTCCTTCTATCCCACCCTGGCAGTGATTCTCAATATTGAGGCAGACCACTTGGACTTTTTCAAGGATTTGGAGGATGTGGAGCACGCTTTCCGGGCCTTTGCCGATTTGGTCCCGCCGGGGGGAACGGTGCTGGCCAACGGGGAGGATGCCAATACCATGAAAGCTCTGGAGGGCAAGGAGGGGGTGCTCACCTTCGGCTTAGAGAAGGGAACCTTCCATGCGGAGAATCTAACCTGGGACCATGGCTTTCCTTCCTTTGATGTGGTTTGGAATGGGAAACCGGCTGTGCATGTCGCGCTCCAGGTGCCGGGGGAGCACAATGTGAAAAACGCCATCGCGGCGGCGGCGGCGGCGCTCCTTTTAGGGATGCCCAGCCAGGCCGTTGCCCAGGGGCTCCGGGATTTCCGGGGGGCCGGCCGCCGGTTTGAGTATAAGGGAATGGTCAAGGGTGCTGCGGTCTATGACGACTATGCCCACCATCCAGGAGAGCTTAAGGCTCTGCTGGAGACGGCGGCCAGCTTGGGCTATCAGCGGGTGATCTGTGCCTTCCAACCCCATACCTATACCCGCACCAAGGCGCTGTTTTCCGAGTTTGCGGCGGTTTTGCAGCAGGCGGACGTGACTTTCCTGGCGGAAATTTTTGCCGCCCGGGAGAAAAATGAGGTGGGTATTTCCTCCCAGGACCTGGCGGCCGCTGTCCCAGGCGCCCGGGCGGCGAAGAACTTTGACCAGCTGACCCAGTGGCTGTACGACTTGGCCCGGCCGGGGGATCTGATCCTCACGGTGGGGGCAGGCGATATCTACACGGTGGGGGAGGAATTGGTCCGCCGGGGGCAAATGGAATCCACCTAAGATGCAATCGTTGCGGAGGGAGCCTTCCCTCCGCGATGTTGTTTCCCATTTTGGGATGTCATGGGACGCAAGAGGTTTGGAGACGATACAAAATGGAAAGAATGATGATACATGAGATCCCGGGCTTCTCCTTTGGGCAGGTCCAGGACCTTGCTGCCGGAACGGGCTGTACGGTGATTCTATGTCCCGAGGGCGGGGTCACCGGCGTGGATGTCCGGGGCGGTTCTCCGGGAACCCGGGACACCGATGCTCTGAACCCGGTCTGTAACCGGGAGGTGGTCCATGCTGTGGTCCTCACTGGCGGCAGCGCCTTTGGGCTGGATGCTGCCGGAGGTGTGATGAAGAAGCTGGAAGAGGTGGGCGTTGGCCGGGATGTCATGGTGACGGTGGTTCCCAATGTCTGTGCCGCGGTTCTCTTTGATCTGAAATTTGGGTCTATGGAGATTCGCCCGGATGGAGCCATGGGCTATGTGGCCTGTGAGGCGGCTTTGCGGGAGCTTCCCTTTCAGGAGGGGAACTTTGGAGCGGGGACCGGGTGCACCATTGGGAAAATCCGCGGCGCGCAGTTTTCCATGAAGGGGGGCATCGGGGCCTGCGCCTTTCGGCAGGGAGACCTGATGGTGGGGGCCGTGGTGGCCTGCAACGCCATGGGGGACGTGTTGGAGAACGGCACCATCCTGGCCGGTGCCCGGGACGACAGCGGCAGGGGATTTGCCGACAGTGAGGCGTGGCTGGTGGCCCACGGACAGCGCCAGCGGGATGTGTTCAGCGGCAAGCTGGTGGGAGAAAACACGGTCATTGGCTGTGTGGTCACCAACGCGGCGATGAATAAGGCCCAGGCCACCAAGCTGGCGGCTGTGGCCCAAAATGGAATTGCCCGCGGCGTCCGTCCCGCCAACGCCACCTTTGACGGGGACTGCCTGTTTGCCATGTGCCATGGCACGGTCCAGGCGGACCCGGACGCAGTGGGGATTCTGGCAGCCCGAGCGGTGGAAGAGGCCATTGTCCGTGGCGTAAAGGCGGCGGAGAGCCTCCATGGCCGGATTGCCCTTCGGGATCTGTGAAGAGAACAGGAATCCTGAATTGGAAAGGAAGGAACTATGCAGAAAGTATCTGAACTGAAGTATGAACGCCTGTCCATGGAGGAATTTGCCCAGGAGATAAAGGAAGTGATCCACCAGGTAAAGACTGCGGATTCGGCCCGAGCGGTTCTGGCTGCCCGTGACCGCTGCAATCAGCTGATGATCCGGTGGGAGACCGCCCAGGCGCTGTCCTATATGCGGTATAGCATCAACACGGCAGATGCGTTCTACCTGGCAGAGAAGGAATACTATGATGAGGTCGGCCCCCAGGCCCAGAACTACCTTTTGGAATATACCCGGGCCATGCTGGAGACGCCGTTCCGACAGGAGCTGGAGGAGAGTGGACAGATCATTCCCCTGGTGTTCCGCTCGTTTGAGGTGGAGCTGAAGGCCATGTCCCCGGAGATTGTCCAGGATATGATTGAGGAGAACCGGCTGGTCAGTCAGTATTCTCAGTTGATGGCAGGCATGGAGTTCCCCTTCCGGGGAGAGAACTTACCCCGTCCCATGCTGATGAAGTATGCCAAGTCCCCCGACCGGGCAACCCGGAAGGAGGCCTATGAGGTTTTGGGAAAGACCCTGAAGGCTCACAGTGACCAGCTGGACGGTATCTTTGACCAGCTGGTGCATGTCCGGGACCGGATGGCCAAGAAAATGGGCTATCAAAACTTTGTGGAGCTGGGCTACTACCGCATGGGACGCCTGTGCTATGGCCCGGAAGAGGTGAAGCAGTTCCGGGAAAATGTTCGCCGGGATGTGGTTCCCGTGGTTGCTCGGCTGCGGAAGGAGATTGGCAAAAAGCTGGGGGTGGACACCCTCATGCTCTATGACTATGATCTGATTTTCCCCCAGGGGGACCCAGCACCCAAGGGGGGGAAGGAAGCGATTTTTGCCGCAGCCAAAAGAATGTACCATGATATGAGCCGGGAGACGGGAGAGTTCATTGATTTTATGATTGAGCACGAA
>ERZ827108.4004-NODE-4004-length-11406-cov-6.326932_pt1 | contig 11406 bp, 11 predicted proteins | sample MGYA00519921_ERZ827108 | MGnify/ENA primary metagenome ERZ827108 (study PRJEB31778, sample SAMEA3449258) | human gut metagenome | biome: human gut; feature: human-associated habitat; material: faeces | place: United Kingdom | collected 2010/2012 ... | reverse complement strand
CTGGCTCCCTTTGACATCCCGCAGCTTCGTGAAGTCATGGCCTATGACGAATTGGAGCTTGACCGCATCGGAGATCGGAAAACAGCGGTATTCTTCATCATTTCCGATACCACGCAGACCTACAACTTTTTAGTGGCGCTTGCTTTTTCGCAGATGTTCAACCTCCTGTGTGAACGGGCGGACAATGTTCACGGTGGCCGCCTGCCGCACCATGTACGAGTGCTGTGGGACGAGGCAGCCAACACGGGACAGGTGCCCCAGCTCGAAAAGCTGGTCGCGGTTATCCGCTCCCGCGAGGTGAGTCTTTGCCTGCTGTATCAGCAGTTGGCACAGTGCAAGGCCATTTACGATAAACACGCCGAGACAATCCTCGGCAACATGGACAGCGTGGTGTTCCTTGGTGGCCGCGAAGCCAGCACCATCAAGGAAATATCCGAGAACTGGCTGGGAAAAGCCACAATCAGTATGCAGACCGACAGCCGCTCCCGTGGTCAGTCGGAAAGCTACAGTCAAAATAGCCGTCCTCCGGCGTCTGCGGGGCATAATCCTCCTTCCAGCGGCATAACAGCCGGTAATAGTCCAACAGCACACGGAAGCAGTATCGTTCCATGTGCTGATAATTCTGTTCGTCGGTATTTTGTTGTCGCGGCTTGCTCGTCTTGCCCGCGCCATTCTCATACGGAATAGCAAAATCCTGTGCCAGCAGAATTGCGGCTTCCTTGCTGCCGATCCCGCGAAGCCGGGAAACGAAGTCGATCACATCCCCGGTAGCACCGCAGCCGAAGCAGTAATACCGGCGATCCAGCTTCATGCTGGGTGTACTGTCATCGTGGAACGGGCAGTGGCACATTCCGTTTCGCTCTACCCGGATGTCATATCGCTCCGCAGCCTGCCGGGTGGTCACAGACTGCTTGACGATTTCAAAAATATTCAATAGGCAATGACCTCCTTAATGTTCGATTTCCTGCTTTTTCTGCCGCGTCGCGGTGTTTTGGCGCTCCTGCTCATGCTGCACCTCGTAGATGTTGTAATGAATGGCCCAGAGCTTTTTCGCGTCGGCATGGAGCGGCGAAAGCTCCGTCTGAATGTCTTTGTATTCCTGCTCCAACTGTTCCCGTTCTCTGCGCCATGCGGCGATGGGCAGCTTGCCGTCCTTGAAATACGGTTTCAGCTTGCGCTCCGCCATATAAAATGTCCGCAGCTCATCGTCGTGTTCGGTTTTGTACTTCTGACTGGATTTCTCAAAGCGGATGGATTTCAGCTTGTCCGCAGCGGGCTTGCCAGACTTGTAGTAGTCCACCATACGCAGCAGCCCGTCTAATTCTTTGATGCGGACTTGCTTTGCAGACGCAGAATTTTTCAACGTGTCGATTTTGTCCTGTATGGCGTGAAGCGTAGTTTCCAGATCGTCCACGGTGTAAAGGTTTTTAGATTGCAGAAAGCTGAACGCCTCGGCGTAACGCTGCAAGTTGGCGTTCTTCGCCTTGTTGCTGTACGCGCCCTTGTTGCGGTTGCTGCAATGCAGCGCCAGCAGATCGTTCAGCATGGGCGGCTGGGGTTTGGCAAGCTCGGCTTTTACGTCCTTCAGCCAGCCGATCAGCGCGGCGATCTTTTCCTTTGCCTCACGCAGCAGCGCGTTGGTTTTCCGGATGAAGCGGTTGAGATCGCCCTTGTCGGTGCGGATGCCCTTTGCCTCCATTGCCCGGACGGTGGGACCCTCGTGCTGGGTGGGTATCTGCTCCACACCCTGACGGGCAAAGCTGCGGTGGTCGATGCGGCAGTCCAAATTCTTCTCGGCAAACTTGGCATTGCACAGGTCAGCCCATGCCTGCCGCCACGCTTCCAGCGTTTCGGGCTTGCCCCAGTCCGTCGTGGGGACGGCGTTGAACACATAGTTGCCCGCCTCGTCCAGAACACGCTCCCCATGCTCGTCCAGCACATATTCCCGCCGCTGCTTGTTGCCCCACCTGCCATCCGGCTCAATAGGGCGAATCGGACACATGACATGAAAATGCGGATTAGAAATGCCGCCGTCCTCCTTATCGGGCGAGTGAACCGCGAAGTCCACTATCATGCCACGGCTCACGAAATTGTCCAATAAGAATTGCCTTGCAAGGTCGATGTTCTCCTGCATGGAAAACTCGTTCTGCAAGGCAATGTCAAAACTGTATGCAAGCTGGGCTTTCTTGCCGCGCTCGGCTTTCTCTACGGCGTTCCATAGGGTCTGACGGTCTGCGTATTCGGGCGGTGCATGGGACGGCAGGAGAATGTCGGAGCAGATCACGCCGCCCTTTCGGGTGTAGTCGCTGTCCTCGCCGTAGTATTCGCTGTACAGTTTTTCCCCGGCTCGGTAGGCGGCAGCAGCCACGGCAGACTGCCCCGCGCTGCGCTTGATCTGCGTCACATGAAAATGAAATAACGCGATACTCAGTCACCTCCTGCGTGATTGCCGGTGACTTCCATAAGCAGTCTTTGCCTGTTCGGCAAAAGTGTAAAACTCGGTTTCGCCCAACTCTTTCGTCTGCGGAGCAACGCTCTCAATGGCAGCACCACGGGTGATAAGCCGGTGCGCCCGCTTGCGCCGATCTCCCTTTTCATAGTAGACGGCGCGGTTTTCAAGACGCTGGATTTTGTGCTGCTCCTGCGCAAGCTGCCGCTCGATGTTTTCTTTCTCGGCTTGCAGCTTCTCAATTTCTTTTTCGTGCATGATTTTAACCTCCTGACTGATAAATGATGGGGTGGATAGATACAAAAAGACCGCCTACGTTTTCAGTAGACGGTCTTGATAACGATATGGATTTTCAGGCTTTACGGCGGAAATGGTCTGCGCCAGCAGACGGTTTCCGCTGCAAAGTCCGCTGGGATAGACGCGCAAGCGTCGCAAGGGGTGCAGCCCCTTGTACGGAACGGAGTGACGCAAAACAGCCCGGACATTTGGCTGTCCGGGTTGTCTGCCTCGCAGAGCGCACATACTCCCGTCAGGAGAGTATAGAAGTGCGCCCTTTGTTCCAAAGGGTTGACGTAGCCGATCTTAGTCGAACTTGCTATTGACCATAGCAAAAAGTTTTTCAAATCGTCCCATTGTTTCGTCTGAAAATACAAGGCTACCAATATTCTTAGCCATATAATTTGCAGGTGAATAATGGTTAAAGGCCTTATTGCCATTAAGCCGTTTTAACTGCGACATTATTGGTTTATTCGTATCGAGCTCACTAATTTGAACCGATTTTCCAAATGCTCCATTAAACAGCACAAGGTACTCTTCCTTGTCAAATAAATCCTCAATATCGGCGTAAGCTTGCCCCATGATCGAATGGTAATACAAAATTTTTTTATCGGCGATAATTTTTTGCTCGACCATGCGCTTCAAGCGAGCTTGGGCTGCCTGATCCGTAAAGGTATCAAGCAAACACACCGTGGATAGCTCGTTGCCCCGCATTAACGAAATAAAGGTTGCAATTTTATCCGCGCCACCTACCGGAACTATGGTAATATCCTCAGACAATCCTTCTTTTCCCATATCTTTGAGAATTGTTGAGAAATGATTTAGGTACACCAAATCTGAGATTCCTTCCACCAAAAGATTTTTAGGTGAAACATATAGATTTTGGGCAATTGTATATCCTAATGCCGCTTGCAGCGGAAACAATGTATCAGAATCCTTTTCCTCTACAGCATCGGATACAACACTACCAATCTTAGGATTTTGTGTATCATAAACAGTTCGCACCTCATTAAGCTTGAGAGAATCAATCATAAATGGGGAGTGCGTTGTATATATAACCTGATACTCCGGTGCCAGCTTCTCATCGATAAACCGTAGTAGATCATTCTGCGCAGAAGCATGAAGGCTTAGTCCCGGCTCATCAAGAAGTAAAATATATTTGCTTTTCTTATCACCTTGAATCTTGCTGAACCACACCAAAAATGAAAAGAACCACAAGAAGCCTTTGCTACGATTTTTCAAAGGCAGAGTAACTCTGTGCTTTGAATTATAAATTCTGATGTTCAAATACCGAACACCGTTAGGCGCGTGTTCAATCTCAAAACGAATTTCAAGATTCTGATTTGTTGTCCAGTATTCAAACATATCATCAGTAATTGAATTGGAGGTTGCCTCCAATTGCGCCTTAAACGCTTCAAAATTACTTTCATTTTGAATATCAGAGACCCGCAAACCACTCAACTCAAATAGAGCATTTGCAATTTTGACCTCTTCACGAGATAGATTATTAGTTGGCTGTCCCGCAGAAAAATCATCCAAGTTTATTCGGCATGGCAAGCTAAAATAGTCGCTGAAATACCATAGCTTCGGAATTTCCGGGGAAAGATAAGTGTTGTAAATGTACCCCTCAAGTCTATTCTCAAAATCCCCAGCCCCTGTTTTAATCTCCCCCAGTTGAGCTTGGATTTGTTCCATCGCGGGGAGTTCTGCATTTTCAGATACGACACTCTCTAAAGTTGAGAAGGAATCTGCTGCCAGAATAAGCTGTTTCCCTTGATCACCAACGCCAAAAAATGAGATTAGCCAGTCCTTAAAGACAGTAAAATCAATCTCTACACCTGATGCCTTGCTTGTATTATCATAGAAAGAAGTTACGCAAAAATTTTTCCGTGATATTATCCCTTTGGCGAACGCGGTTTCAACACGACTAATATCCTCGTCTGACAATTCATACTCACACGTTAGGGCGGGTGGATTTTCGTTGCGCACTTTTATGAGCTCACTACGAGGGTAGTCTAAGTCCTTGTTAAATCGGAACTCAGTATTATCTTCAAAATAATTTGATTTTGCCAGAGCTTCCAGCAAAGCAGTTTTCCCGGATTCGTTTTTCCCAACAATTCGTGTGATTTGCGGCTCTACTTCATAAGATTGCTCGGTTAAAAAACTCTTGTACTTGTGAATGCTAACTTTTTTGAGTAACATACTGCCCTCCTTCCTCAGTCATACAGCGAATGGCGGATTGCATCACGGTAGACGTTTTGATCCGGCAAATCTACCGCAGAAAATGCCTCTTGCACCTTGTAAACAGTAGTGCAATACTCCTCTATTACGCCCAGCGGCTTGATTGTGCCGTCTTCAATCGCCGCGTCTGGCAGGTAATCATAAGCAACAAAATGGATTGCTGCGGGCTGTGTTGGAAATTGTGGTAATTTGTTTTTTCCTCCCAGTCGCTCAAGCACGCGCTCGTACACAGGTTTAGGACAGACAAAGTACAGTCCGCTCCGGCATAATTCTTCTCTTTGAAGAACCTGCCCTTTGTAGATAATCTGAGGTATAATTCTTTTCGATACGTTCTCCCAATTTAGTCCAACCGTATCTTTTTCAATTTCATGGCGCTCAATTAACGCTCTACGCGCATTTTGATAAGTACCAGTGGTATCGATTGTTTGCACTTCAATTGCAGTAAACTCAACGAGCTCCCCGGTTTCATCCAGTCGAGCCAAAATCCAATCTACATAGTAGGAGCCTCTACCCTGACGTTTTGGGAGAGGAAGCTCACCGCCCCATCCATGCCCAAATACGGCAATTGCGCCACCTTCTTCCTTAGACTTTTCAACAGCCAAGCGCCCAGAATAAAGATTGTAGCTCCGGCCAAAAGCTTTCAGCGCTATTGTAGCCAGCATTTTGTAGTTGTCTGCGTAAATTCTATTGGGGCAGCAAATCACAGCGGGAGAACCTTCTGATACTTGCCTTATAGCACATACACCGGATAAAGTACGATTAGTCTTGTCTCCAAGAGCCTTCGTGCAGTATGAGGAAAGAAAAGGGCATACTTGTTTGGACGTATTATCAAGTGCAGTAACTGAGGAGTCCTCTGCTCGGTAACCAAAAAACTCTGAAATATAGCCCGACATAATCAATCCTCCATTTCTAAAACTGAACGTAGTGACAGCCCTACAGCCTGTGCCAAGAGCGGCGGAACTGCATTGCCTACTTGTGCGAACTGTTCTGCAAGATTTCCTGTAAAGACAAAATGATCGGGGAACGACTGTAAACGAGCCGCCTCACGGACTGTAAACGAGCGATTCTGTTCATAGTGGAAAAACGCTCCCCAATGTGGATCGCATTTCGTGAGTATGGTTGATGCCAGCCCGTCCGGAAGAACTCGTCCATATCTTTTAGTGTGATCAGACTTTCGCGCCTTTTGCATTCCTTTTGGCAGCAGCTCATCCGGAATATCAGTCCAGTTTCCACCAGGTTGAATATACTCCAAGCGTTTAAGGTTTATCGGGGAAAGGCGAGGTGCCTCATGATTCATTACTCCTATGGAGCCTAAACGAGATCGGCGTTGGTAGTCGCAGAACGCATCACAACGGTATTCTTTAATAACCGCTCCTTGCTCCCCGCTTACTAACGGAGGCAGGTCTCCGATTGCCTCATAAACGGTGACAAAATTTGCATTAGCTTCAGGTGAAGGTTCTTTGATAATCGATTGACCATCAAACGTACTGGTGAAATTTGCTCGAATTGGGGCATGATAAATCGGTTCAGGATAAGCCCCCGCAGGTAAAGCCCTTCCCCGCACTCCCAGTATAATGGTACGCCAACGCATTTGAGGAACGCCATAATATGGCGCACCCAGAATCCGAACATCTGCACCATATCCCAATTCGGCTAAAGCGTCCAAAATCGCATGGAGTGTTGCACCATGCTCAAATGAAACCAAGCCTGGAACGTTTTCAATTAGGACAGCGCGCGGAGCAAAAGCGTCAACAAAACGAAGGTACTCTTTAAAAAGATGATTTCTTTCATCTAAAGTAGTTCGAACTGGGGCATTGATAGAAAATCCTTGGCACGGAGGGCCACCAGCAATTAAGTCAAGTTCTCCACGTTCGATTCCCAGTGTTGTACGAACTTCATTTGCATCTAATGTTCGAATATCGGCAGTAAATACGTTTGTGTGTGGGTGATTTTTTTGGTAGGTTTGAGCATATACCGGAACAATTTCAGATGCAAATAGGCTATGGAAGCCTGCCTCAGATAGTCCTTCAGAAAGGCCGCCTGCGCCTGAAAACAAATCTATCATTTTTAATCTCTCAGAGTTCATAGTTCAAATTCCTTTGTCCATTCGTATCTTAAATGCTTACATTACTCTCCAACTGGCTGAAGCTCCATAATATCAGCCAAGTCACATTGTAAAACAGCGCAAATACGAACAAGAATATCTGTGGTTACATTTTCGTTCTTCCCTAATTTAGCCATTGTTCCAGAACTTAAATGCGCCTTAGTTCTCAAGTCTGTTTTATTCATACCTTTATCAATAAGCAGCTTCCACAACTTGTTATAGCTGATTTCCATTTTACACCTCATCGTGCTTTTGAATTTCTTTTATTATATCGCAAAGCTCGAAAAAGTGCAATTAAAATCTATGATTATAGATTTTATGTTCATCTTATAGTGTAATTATCTGTTTCTTCGCTTCTGCCACACGATGTCATACCCCAGCGCATCCGCCAGCTCCACCGCTTCGCCGTAGCGAAGCGAGCCGCGCTTGAGCTTGCCGGAGAGATTTGGAACGCTGCGGCTCCAGCCGTATTCATCGGAGAGGTAGTCCACCACCTCGGTCATGGTCATGCCGGTGCGGACGATATAGGATTTGATCTCGTTGCGATAGGTTTCAGATTTTCTCATATTCAAACTTTCCTCCTGTTTTTTCGGTGCGCTCTATGGTAAAATGGGTTTGTCAAATTGTAACACCTATTCGCCATAGGGCGCTGATTTTTGATGCACGACTTTTCGCTGGAAATGCCGCCGATGATACGTTGGTCACAGGCGGCACCTTCCGCTTTTGCCGTTTGGTGTGTCTTTGCGTGAAACGGCAAAATATCATGTTGAACGACAAACGCCATTCGCTGTTGGATAGCTCGCTGTTCCGTGCAGATAACCGCACAGAGCAGAAAACGATTTCGCCATTTTCACTTGCTTTGATTTTTATATTCGATTTTGCCGATCTTTCCGAACGTCGTTCCTGCCCGGAGGATCGCTCCCGGCGTTTCGTCCCCGTTGGTACGCTCGCGCTTTCGCGGTTATGGCGGTTACTTCGCTGGGGGACATATCCCGTTCGGACGGTCATGCAATTTTCAAGGTTCAGGTGCGATTGCAAGACCATTTTAGCGAAAAATATAGCCCTCTCCCGTATATCCAAGAGGTCGGAAAACGCACCGAAAAATGCAAATTTCCACGCTTATGGACAAGACCGGAAAAGGGCAGGAATTTGAAGGGAGGACACCGCCATGCAGCCAAAACTCACTATTCAGGAACGGCTCAAAGACCTGCGCGTGGAGCGCAGTCTGACGCTGGAACAGCTATCTGCGGAAACAGGTATTTCAAAGTCCGCGCTGGGAAAATACGAAGCCGACGATTTCAAGGACATCAGCCCGTTCAGCATGGTGGAGCTGGCAAAGTTCTACGGCGTGTCCACCGATTACCTGCTGGGGCTGACAGAACAAAAAAATCACCCAAACACAGAGCTGGACGCTCTGCATTTGGGTGATGATACAATCGAAGTATTGAGAACGGGCAAGTTCAACCACCGGCTGCTGTCGGAGCTGATGTGCCATAAAGATTTCCAGCGGTTCATGCTGGATGCGGAGATTTACGTTGACCGGATTGCGGATATGCGGGTCAATGATATGAACGCCGTGCTGGAAGCGGTTCGGCAGATGGCATTGATGAAAAACGGCGGCGAGGAAAATGACCTGCACCTGCGGACGCTGGAAGTCGCGCAGATCAGAGAGGACGAGTATTTCGGAAGCCTGATTGCAGATGACCTGAAAGGTATTCTCCGTGATATTCGGAATGAACATCGCCCCGATACCATGACGGCAGATGAAACATCCCTTGTCGCAACCGTACAGGGGCAGTTGCAGGATGCGATGAACTTTGAGGGCAGTTCTGAGGAAAAGAAAATCCGTGCATACCTTGCGACCATCGGCCTTGACTATGACGCCCTCACGAAGGAAGAATTTGTTTCGCTGATTGGGATTCTAAAAAAGTCCAAGTATATGAAAAATCCTATCAGTCAGCGTGGAAAAGCAAGAGCGCAGTTACCGCACGGGAAAGGTAAACGGAAACGTAAATAGTCACTATGACTGTGCAACTTTAGTTTATTCCAACAGATAGAGACATTTCCAAAAACTTGTGATATAATTTCAATAGGTTGAATCACAGCATACTAAATTAAGGAGGAGGCAAAATAATTATGGCGAAAGTGTACATTATCTGGGATAACTCAAATATTCATTATGGCGGTCTTAATCAAGTGTTTCCAATTAAAGAACCTGGACAGCAAAAAGAGTTATATCGAACTCATTTTTTAAACTTGCTTAACCTTGTTGCTGGGAATCGTGAAATTGGGCAAGTATACTTTGTTGGTAGCACGCCACCGGAATCGGATAGTATTTGGGCATATCTTCGCAGTGTTGGGATAAAACCCGAAACAATTCCGCGTTCAACTGCTGGAGGTGAGAACAACACTACTGATTATTTGCTTCAAAATCACCTTCTGCGGCTCGGCTACCTTTCTGAAAAGGGTACTATTGCACTTCTGTCAGGTGATGGCGCAGGAATATACAAAGATGAAGGCTTCTTTGCAGATTTGAAGAAGCTCCACAATGTTGGCTGGAATGTTGAGGTCTATGCGTGGGATGAAACTTGTCATAGAGGTATGAAAGACTTTGCAGAACAGAATTGGAATTTTACAAACTTAACCGACAGCTATTATCACATCACTTTCCTGCAAGGAGTTCGACCTGCTATATAAAACAAATATGGGCAGAGTATGTCTCAGCAAAGAGAATACCCTGCCCTTTTTATTTTGATTCTATAAAAAGTGTCACATCAAAGCTCTTCCACAAATGGTGTAATTGTGGTGTAGTAAGCGCCGTTTGAGCGATGAAGACCGTTGATATAACAGGTTTTTTCGAGGCTTCTTAGGATACTGCCGTGGCAAATAAAAAGTATCCTCGTCATGGTGTTCTCCGTTTTGTTTCGATGCGCCTATTGTACCACAACGGAGAGAAAATGCGCACCACAAATTTTCGGTGTAGTGTGTCACTGCGGCGAAGGCCTGCTGCATTACGGCCCGATCACAGTGCCGTTCCTTTCTTCGGCACAAAAAATCCGGTCATATCGGCCCGTTCCAGTTCCAGCAGCTTCACTTTTCTTTCGATCCCTCCGGCGTACCCGGTCAGACTGCCGCTTGTGCCGACAACGCGGTGGCAGGGAATGATGATCGATATTTCGTTATGCCCGACGGCGCCGCCGACGGCCTGCGCGGACATCCGCGAAAGACCCGCCGTCCCGGCCAGGTGCCGCGCGATCTCGCCGTAGGTCGTGGTATGCCCGTAGGGGATCTGCAGAAGAACTGTCCATACGGCCTGGCGGAACGCCGAGCCGATGGGGTGCAGCGGCGGCAGAAAGCCCGGTTCTTTGCCGGTAAAGTATACGTCGAGCCAGCGCCTGGCCTCGGCAAGGGCGTGCGTTTCCTGCTCGATGCGTTTTTCCGGCAGATCGCGGGCAAAGTACTTTTGACCGTCAAACCACAGGCCCCGCAGACCGATCTCGTCCGCCGCAAGCAGGATACCGCCCATCGGAGAGTCATAATGCCGGGTGAAAACCGCAGCCGTGTTATTTGCCATTGGCTTTTCCTCCGTTTTCTGTTTTCGGCTTATAGTCTTTCCTTTCCGGAATCGCGCCGCCGGGCGGATATAGAAAATCGAAAAATAGGACTGACACAGTAAAGCGACAGTCCTATTAAATTTCGCTGCATCTGCCGCACGGATCGCCTGTTCCGGCTTCGACAGCCTTTCGGAGATCAGTCCAGCTCGAAGGCGCCCGTATAGAGCTGGTAATAGGTGCCTCGCTGGGCGATCAGGTCATCGTGGGTGCCGCGCTCGATGATGCGGCCGTGGTCGAGGACCATGATGCAGTCGGAGTTGCGGACCGTGGACAGCCGATGGGCGATAACGAACACCGTGCGCCCCTTCATCAAAGCATCCATGCCGGCCTGCACCAGCGCTTCCGTATGGGTGTCGATGGAGGAAGTGGCCTCGTCCAGGATCATGACGGGGGGATCGGCCACGGCTGCGCGGGCGATGGCGATCAGCTGCCGCTGCCCCTGGGAAAGGCTGCCGCCGTTTGCCGTCAGCATGGTGTTGTAGCCGTCGGGCAGACGGGTTATAAAATCGTCCGCATTGGCGAGCTTGGCGGCCCGGATGCACTCTTCGTCGGTGGCATCCAGTTTGCCGTAGCGAATGTTATCCATGACCGTGCCGGTGAACAGATTGGTCTCCTGAAGCACGATCCCGAGGGAATGCCGCAGATCTGGCTTGGCGATCTTGTTGACGTTGATGCCGTCGTAGCGGATCTTGCCGTCGGCAATGTCGTAAAAGCGGTTGATG
>ERZ827108.3997-NODE-3997-length-11423-cov-3.352481_pt1 | contig 11423 bp, 5 predicted proteins | sample MGYA00519921_ERZ827108 | MGnify/ENA primary metagenome ERZ827108 (study PRJEB31778, sample SAMEA3449258) | human gut metagenome | biome: human gut; feature: human-associated habitat; material: faeces | place: United Kingdom | collected 2010/2012 ... | reverse complement strand
TAGTCAGGATATGATTTCCTATACCCTCAGCCATGAAGGCAAAGATTACAAATTCTATATCCCCAAAAAAGTACTTGACTGCTTCAATGACGAGTTCGATTACAGGTTCGTTTCCAACTGTCAGGAACTTACCGATATGGCGGTAGCTTTTTTTGTCGGGTTGCTTGAAACGCCGAATGTTGCAACCGGAGGTGGTGGCGGAGGTTCGCAAAGCGAGCTTCCGTGGAGAGACAAGGACGAAGACGACTTACAATGGGCACACAGATGCGCTCGTGCTGCCAGTCGTTCGTTAGGAAAGAAACCGAAAACAGGATTAAAACGATAAGTCTATGAAGCCAAACCTGAAAAAGAAATTCGATTTTTCCGTAGAAATGAGTGAAGCGGAATCCATAAAAGCCACTCCCAAGAATGAATATCTGGAGGAAGAAAAGCGGTTACTCGATATCAACGCAAGGGAACTTGCCAGCCTGAATGACAACGTGTTCAAGTTGAGAACAGAAGTTGAAAATCTGTCCGGCTCTATACGTGAGTGCAAACCTATCATTTCTAAAGAAATGCAGAAATTAGCAGTAGAATTCGGTGCGACCCTTCTATGCAATTTTCTCAACCAGATTGAGAGCAAATGTAAGGAAGCCGAGCGGAGAATAAAGAAAGCCGACAATGCCATCCCCATCCCAAATACGGCATTCTACATTTTGATTATCATTGTAGTTGCTCTATCTTCCTTTTTCATGTGCATGATAGTGGCTAATGCAGCGATTTTGCATTCCGGATTGATTTGGAAAGCAGTTATCTGCTGTATTCTCATTGCCGTTTTAGGAATTGGTATAGCGTTAATAGTACAGAAGTTTTTGGATAGAGGTAAATAAACGAAAAGTCTCAATCGGATAGGATTACTATTGGTTGAGACTTTATTTTATTCGTTATCAAACAATCCCTTTTCTTTCCATAACTTTAGTTATAAATTCCTCTATTCTCTTGCATTTGATTTAGTGATTACGTTTATGACTTACACGAAGTTTATCATCATCTTCTCTATATGATGAGATATATCCAATAGTTTTTAGCTTCCCTAAAAGCATTTCATTCATGTGATTATTTTCTATAGTAGCCTTTTTTGATTTATCTGTAATACTTCGATAAGAATCGCCTAAAGACTCTATTAATTCTGTCACAATGTCAAAATCATCTCTATACTTTTCAACCAAGTCTATCAAAAAAGACAATCGCTCTGGCAAATTAGTAGAGGCGACCAAAATGTTCTTCTCTATGTCATAATCAAATTTTTCAATATTGTTTTTCAACACAGGAAGAGTAATATTTGCCAATTCGTTATCCCACACAATATGAGGAAGAAAATGTTGAACTACACTTAGAGCTTTTTCACCGATTACTCTTGGATTTTTCATAAGATGCTTGTATAGCCTCATATCTGTAGGCAACTCCTCTATTTCTATAATACACTCATCCAAATACTTATCTACATAATAAGTAAGTACATCACTATGATTGTCTCTAATTGTTGTCGTATAATATGTGCTATATGGAAGCATATCAGCACAAAGTAACGACTTAAAATGAGCGTTATCTACACTGTTAATATCCGCATCCTTAAATGTAACTCCATCAAAGATTTTGACAAGTTTATCGTATACCAAAATTTCAAAATCTGATGTCAATAAAGCACTGTGTGCCAGTAGTTCTTTCTGAGTATCATCCAATTCAGATATATCTGTTAATTCATCAATATGTTTGGTAATGAATATTCGCAAACTGGAAATCATTACATTATTCTGACTCTCATAAAATGCATATATCTCAGGCCATGCTGGTATAACTATATCAACTTCAATAGCGAACTCCCACTGTATATTGTTAACATCGGAAAGAGAAACTTTATTCTGTTGCCCAGAAAGGTATTTGCGTTTTGTGTCCTCTGTTATATCCTCAGAATTAATAATTTCAAGAATAATTCCCACACTCTCTTTTTTTGCCGTATCTGTAATAAATACATTATTTAGTGCATTGTCAAAACATTCATCTATATAATCTGATATAGATTTAGCTGATTTACAGCTCCTCAGTATTGTAACATTTAAAGGATAATTATCCAATGTTTCCACCCTCTCATTTCGATAATGAACAAATGCGCATACAACATTTTCTGGTGTCAACATATATGCTTTGTTTTCTACAACATACTCAAGCAAACACCTAGACTCTGCATCTATATCTGTAAAAATCAGTTTTCCATTCGACACTATTTGTTTGATTGTATCAAAACCTATGAGATCTACTCTATGAGATATAAATGCGAAGTGTTTATTCAACCAGTTACGACTTTCTTTGGTGGAATGGTTCAATTCGAGGAATCGTAACCAAGACTCGAATAATTCATCGGAATTCTGTTTCACGAAGATCTTCCATAATCCATCAACGATACTGCCCAAATGGTTGAAAAGCGAGCTTGAATCTTCAACTGATTTATAGAAGTCAATCAAAAAGTCCCACTTTTTATTATGCATAATAACTTGTGCTATCGAATGAAGTTTTGAGTTATTTGCTTCTTCAAGATGCTGACAAATACAATCGACCACCTGAATATTCAATATACTTACATCGTTGTAACATTTATCAGGAATGTTTTTTACGCACTGCCCTACTTTATCTATATGATAGTCATACGGCAAACTATGCCGAAGTTTTAATTCAAGGATAAAATCATGGTCGTGCTTATTAATTGACTTACCAAAAAAGAAAGATATATAATCAAAGTAATCTTCATTTATAAGTCCTTCTTTCAAGAAAACTTCAAGCATTTTAGAGACATTGAGTTCACTAAAAATTTTATGCGTCTGCATATCAACATCCAGCAACAGTTCTTGTATTGGAGTAGCATAATGATTATTACGAGATAATTCTAGTATCTTGATTTGTTCACGATATCTTTTTTCCCCTTCTCGCAAGGCTTCTAATCGCTCATGGTAGGTAAAGGTAGAATTAACTATTTTCTCTATTTGACTGAATTGAATATTGCAACTATCTTCAGATGTATCATAATAATATCTAACACCATAATATGTGTTAGTTTGATGCCTCTTAAAACATTGATATCGAAATGAGGATTGCGATATAAAGGAATTAAATAACGTTTCATTTTCTGCGATATCTTCAAGAGGTATAAAATTGTTTTCGACAAAAAACAAAAAGGCATTATTTTCATTTTGTTTTGATAATTTTCTACGATACCCTTCAATATAAATCAGCCTTAATTCTTTTTCTTGTATGGCATGTGTCGCTTCTAAAGATTGAAGTTTTTTAGTTATTCCATTAATACGCTCGTCAATCTGTCTATTGCGCTCAACCAATAATTCACTTTTCTTATGCAAACAATCATACAAAACACCCTTTCCTTTATGCAGATCAGCAAAATCTTTTGGATGGTAGTTTTTATATACAATCATTGCAAGAAGTTTGTTTTGATCAAGTTTCTCATCAAGTTTTTCTCTATATTGGGCATATTCATTGACAATATTCTTCAGTAATCTCATATCGTCAATGAAAAAAGCCAAACTGTCTATTACCTCGACATTAAGATCTGAATAGCCTTTTATCTCTAGTTCCTCTTTCAGTTTGTCTGCCGAGTTTGAAGAATTGATTATTGGGATTACAGTTGTGATATAATCAAAGAATTTAGTACGTTCTTCATCAAAAAACATATCATCTTTAACCGCATAAATGAACGTAACTTTACGCCCCACAGAGTTTGACTGATTCAAGAGTTGATTTACCTCTCTTAACTTAAGAAAAATATCCGTATTATCAAATCTATCTAAATCTTCTATAATCACAACATTATAATCAGTAACCTCAAAGAAATAGACAATCTCATCCATGTGCTTATTGAAAACGGATGTATCTTCTTTGTTTTCTTTTAATTCAATCTCTCCATTCTTTAGATTTAACTTATTCAGTTTACTATTACTCAATGATTTGACAGTCTTTTGAACGAATATTATTGTTGCAACAAATATATATGATAGAGCAAAAATATCAGACCATTTATTTAATACTGGATTACTTAAGCGATTGCAAATCCAATCCGCCTCCAAAAATGATGGTTCAAATACAATAATTAAGGCAACAATATAAAATATTATTGCAAAAGATAAAGCATATTGAGCCCAAGTTGATTTATGATAAATCCTTTTTAATCTGGAGTTATAAAGCGTCTCTTGTTTTTCTTTATAAATAAGTTGTTGAAGAATGCTGTATTCAATACGATTATTCATCGTATCAATATCTATTTTATTCTTTTTATCATCTAATGGTGACTTTAGTGTAGCAAGAGATATTGAAAGATATTTGTATTTACGATAGTCTTTCATCAAAGAGCGAAGAATGGAACTCTTACCGGATCCATAAGGACCAGTAAGAGCAATGTTCAAGATGTCTTTCTCTTCTAGTTTTCGTGCAAGATTCAAAACACTCCTATACTGCTTCTTATCACTTTCACTATCACGATTAAGCAGAGCAGGAGTTAATGATACTTGTTTATCATCCTCCATCGAATTATTTGCACATATTTTCTTCCAAAATCTCCAGTTCATTTATTTTCAGCTATTTATTAATCATATTTTTCTAGTTTGTTACAGATTGCTATCTATATTAAAGCAACACCAAATTCACGGATTGTTTCTTCGCTATCTCTTCCTGAGACAGATTTGCCTGTCGCTTGCTCTATTCTGTCAAGCAATTGTTTTGCTCGATCTATGAAATAAGCATTGAAATCATCTAATGCAAGATGAGCATAACTTACCTTATGTGACTCTATAGCTTCCTGTATCTCAACTTGTTTTAATCCCTTATTTGCCATAGTTCCAATATAGGTACTTGGTGCATGTCCTCCTATTGAACGATTGGAAGATGCATAAATTGGAGTCTTATTAATGACTGAATTCCATTTTATACGTGGAAGGTTATTTTTCTCGCAATAAGTTTGAGGGAATATATGATGAATATCAGCATCTTCATCAATGTAAGATGCTATATCCATACGATGACCTGTCATAAAATCAAGTGGTGAATCTTGTAAGATAAGTGCCATAACACCTTTGTACGCTGCACTATTCCTAGTCTGCATGGTCAATAAACGAGTTGGTTGTATATTGGAACGATATACAGTCTCTGGCATTTCACCACCTTCCATCCAACGGAATACGCCCATTATATCAGTTGCAAATCTAGCTTCATTGGCACCCCCATATAGTTCACCCATTACGCCACACCAATACCAACGAGACAATAATTCCTGTTTGCTTCCAAGATGCAACATTTTTTTATTTTCGTTGTCGTATGCAAAGATTGCAGCAAGTGGAATAAGTTGTGACGAATATGGAAGATCTCTGGAACGGAAAATCCCCTGATGTACTAAGAAATCAGCTGCATCACAGAAACCTTTAATCAAAGCGTCATGATACTTCAAATAATCTTTCAATTCAAGCCTAAGAATGTCTTTTTTCTTACATGTTACAGCCACACGCTCATCATCACCTGAAACCACTCTTTTATAATATGATACCAAAAGAGTCATTGCTGCCAAAAAATTAGCACCAGTGATTTCTTTCAATAGCTCGCCATTTACTTTTTGAGCAAAAATATGACGAATGGTCTCCCAATCTTTTCTCAATTCATGTCCTTCAGCAGCAAATGTAGCTGTGACGAGTTCGAAAACCGTAAGAGGTACACCACCAGTGTTTACATTCTCAAAAATCTGGCAGACAGCTTCTTTCGGGGTTTCTTTATCAAGCTGAATTATAGGTATGTTATACTCTAAAATTGGGCGAAGAATCTGCTGTGAGAAATCACGGAATAAATTTCTATACTCTCTATCACCTTTGTAATAGTCTTCCATATCATAATGCCAATCTTCCGTATCATTATGAGAAAACGTAATATTCAAGGGAAACATCAGGTTCTCAAATTCTTTCTCTCTTGTGGATAAGTCCAGCGTTACATCACGACCAATATTTGTTGTAAGCTGTTTCTTCTCTGATACAGATATGATTGCTTCCAATCTGTCCGCAGTAGAGTCTAGACATTTACGAATATCTAGATAATAATAGCGTTTGATAATTGTATCTCGATTGGTCTCTAATCGAGTATTAGTTGCTTTCTTACTTTTCAAGCCCTGATATAAAGTTGTGAGTCGCTGTTGTCCATCGAGCACAAGCCACTCAGGTGTAACTTCTGATATAGAATCCACACCTTCAAATGTGCGATACTTAAAACGGATATGCTCACCACCATTAGCCAAAAACATCGCTGCACCCATTGGGAAGCCAGATGTGATACTTTCTATTAGTTTACATATCTTCGTGTCATCCCAAACCCAACTACGTTGAAAGTCGGGTAATTGAGCCTTACCTTCTTCAACCATTTTTAGAAGGTCATCAAGTTTCTTATCGTGTGATTCAACAGCCATAACAAATTTATTTTATCAACCAATTAATAATACATTTCAATATACTGATAAGCCTTATCAAAAACTTCTTGATCTTTAATCTGGTAGTTAACCCACAGAATAGAACGTAGTTTCTTTTTTATCTCTCGCTGAGCTGTAATGCTTTTAAAAGCATCTTTAAACTTACGTACAATAGCTACCACATTTTCATCAATATCAGCAACAACCCGTTCTACAATGATAGGTGTATCCTCAGTTCTAATTGATTCAAACAACTCCGTAAGAGCAGCTTTAGCTTGTTCCCTCTTGTCAAGAGGTTGATTTGAGTTTTTTTCTTCCTCAAGCACTTCTTTAGCAAGGGTGAGCAATCCTCGGAGGAAATCAATACTAGTTATAAGATTTTCCTCCATATGACGGCGCAGTTCATCCAACTTCTCAGCAAATGCCTTGTAATTAGGGTCTCCATGATGCTCTCCTAACCTCAAACGAAGCATTTTTTCCACTTCCAATATCTTTTTAGGATTGTCTTTGGCTTGCTCCAACACCATATCAATTACATCTCCATCTACCACAAGATCCTCAAGTGGAGTCCCAATATCAATTGTATCAATGTTACGATGAATGATTTCAATGGTTTTAGCACCCAATAAAGTCCATATGAGTGAACCTCCGGTACTAACAGGACGTACACTTTGATATACCTGAGCCAGCCAAGTATAATCCGCCTGAAAAACAGCCAGCATTGCATCCGGGCTTACTGTTTCCCAAGCTTTAGCCAATCGTGAAAAATGTTTTGCAAAATTCGTTTTTGTAGACTCATCAAGTAAACATTGCTGAGCAGCCTGCAAACCTTCCCAACCACCGATTGTCCGGTCTACACCAGGGAAAAAGTCAATACACTCTTGCAAAAATTGAGGTATCAACACTTTTATCTCATCAATATTTTTTACAACTGTTTTTACCGTCTCTTCATCAAAAGCAAGGCTCTTGGCTACATTATCAAATACACCAACAAAATCTACAATCAGACCACATTTCTTATCAACATTGTACTTTCTATTCGTACGGCAAATAGCTTGTAACAACGTATGATCCTTCATTGGTTTATCAAGATACATACATTGCAAAATCGGAGCATCAAAACCTGTTAACAGCTTTGAAGTGACAATCACCATTTTAATCGGTGACAATGGATCACGGAATTGATCAAGAAGTTTTCTTTCTTGTTCTCTATCACGACGGTATGTCTTATACTCATCAGCTTTATCACCAGCCGTATGCATAACGATAGTGGTTGCATCTTCCGTACCCAAAAGAGCATCAATCGTTTTCTTATATTTCACACAGCAGTCTCGATTATATACCACAACTTGGGCTTTCATGCCACTGGGCTCTACATACTCTTTGAAGTGATTTACAATATAACGTGCGACATCGTTAATTCGCTTCTCTGCTGTAAAAAATGCTTCAACAGAAGTTCGTTTTACTAATTCGTTCTTTTCGTCCTCGGATATTTGATCGGTCAGTTCATCAAATTCTTCTTGTAATTGAGTTTCGTTAAGATGCATCTCTACCGGCACTGTTTGGAAATTCAATTCAAGCGTAGCTCCATCTTCAACAGAATTTTGGAAAGTGTATTTTGAAATATATCCACCTTTCTCTAAATCCTCATCAGCACCAAACGATTGAAAAGTATTCTTATCTCGTTTGTTGATAGGCGTTCCGGTAAGACCAAAGAAAAATGCATTAGGTAGTGCATTGCGCATTTTTTGTCCTAAATCCTTTTCCTGAGTTCGGTGTGCTTCATCTACCAATAAAATGATATTATCTCTTTCATTCAGTACACTATCAACATCTCCGAACTTGAAAATTGTCGTTATCAGAATCTTGCGCTGATCCTGCTTGAAAAATGCAACTAACTCATCTTTTGTCTTTGCAGATTCTATATTAGGAATATCAGCACGAGTAAAATCGCCCGTTATCTGATCTTCCAAATCAATACGGTCATCAACGATAACAACTGTGGGAGCATGTAATTCGTTCTGCAAACGTAATTTTTGGGCAGCAAATACCATCAACCATGATTTTCCCGAACCTTGGAAATGCCAAATAAGACCTTTCTTCGGACCTTGTTTCTCTCGATATGTATTTAAGACACGCTGAACAATAGCTTCACCTCCTAGATATTGTTGATAACGGCAAACTATTTTTATTTTTTTGCCTGATGATGTTCCTGTAAAAACACTATAGTAACGATATATGTCAAGTAGTCGGTTTGGTTGAACTAACCCCATTACATTACTTTTAACCGACTCTATTGTGCCATGCTGACGACCTTCATCTTTAAACCAAGGCCCCCATTTGTCAACAGGTGCACAGATACCGGCATATTGAAGTTCTTTGCCTTCAGTAGCAAAGGTCAATATATTCGGAACAAACATTTCTGGAATGCTTTTTTCATAATGCAGCATATCGATGGCTCCGTCAGCCCATGTTATCTGAGGGCGAACAGGAGATTTTGCTTCACCAACACAAATCGGAATTCCATTTATCAGATAAACCAAGTCCAAACGTTTACCTCCACCAACAGAGCTACGTGGAAATTCCCATTGATTGGTTACGACACAATAATCTTCGACCGCATCTTCGCTAAAGAATCTGATAGGTATATATTCACCATCCTTTCCAAAAGGCTCTGTGTTTTCATTAAATAGCAATGTACGAAAACGATCATTGGCAGTCACCAATTCATCATAATTACCTCCACAAGTAATAGCAGCACGGAGTTTATAAATAACTTGCTCCGCTTGTTGATGTGTTATCGGATTCAACCTAATAAGAGCTTCCAATAGCCATGATTCAACAAGGACAGAATCAGAACTACGAGGTATATCCTGTGACTTTACATACTGCCAACCACTTTGGGTTGCAGCTTCTATGAGCATTTGCTCCACTGTATTGTCTTCGTTAAACATATCTATGATTTTCATTGTTATCAATTTAATAATTAAGCGATTTTCCCTAATTCGTCACTTTGTATGTCATTCAAATATACTAAAGCTTTTTGAATGACAGATTTTGATTTATCGGCTTGTTTGAGGACCTCAACAAACAAGATTTGTTCATCCATACTAGGAACAGGAACTTTCATTTTCTTGATATCTGAGAATACGATATCAACTTGATTTGTAGAACCAGTTACATATTGCCTGTATATTTCTGCTTGCGTATCATTTAAAGAAAGGTACGTATTAAGCACTTCTGGAAGAATCACTGCTCTATCTGTTGACAAGGCAATCACATGTCCGTCATTTATGTAGGTATTATTATCTGAAGGACAAATAAATACACAACATCGTCCAAGAGTACCATTTCCAGTTGCATTCAAGAGAACATCTCCTGATTCAAGTATTCTCTTCCTAACTGGGATTTCCTCGTTGTGGTATTTTATATTCCCCAAACGTTGACCATCCCAATGGATACATGCTTGATTAATCACTAAGACAGAAGAAGATTCAACATATTTTGGCGTTATCCCCTTACTCATGATTGGACAAACCGATTCAAGGGTTTGCTTATTATGAGTATTATAATACATCTCGATAAATTGCGATTTGAAATCGCCAAATTTTGATTTATCGGCTTGTTGGGCAATGGATGCAAACTGTTGTTGCTTCTCTATTGGAGGCAGTATAACAGGAATCTTTTGGATTATCTTCAAGTTAAGACCTCCTCTACCATTAACATCTCCAGACAGACCTCTAAGTTCGAGATATCTCCCCTGAAGATTATGGTAAAGATATAAGTAGTTTACACGCTCGTCGGGTACAATAGCACACAAAGACTGATTTGTACACAGATCAACTTCTGTAATAGCCACAGTACCACGAGTTTTACCTTGACCAGCGATAGCAATTACAATAGAATGTATTGGAACCATCCTTGTACTTGCGCTCTTATATCCAAGCTCAGTAATGCGAAAATCTGTATCTTCTACATGACCTTTGTGTACCTCGCCAGAACTCATCCATCTTATTCTTCCATTCTCCCAATATTCAGGATGAGATGTGCTTGGAGTTGCTCCAGCAAAACAATTTGCAAACTCACCAATAGTCATAATTGGAAAGTTATGGGTATTATTCTCAACGGTTCCAAACATCTCGATAAATTGCGACATACTAACCAATAAATTTACGGTGAGACATTTTTACATTTGTCTGATTCACCATAGCATATTGCAATGTTGTATCAAGACTTTGATGCCCTAAGAGATGCTGGACCTGCTCTATAGGCATACCTTTATCTATCGCCATTGTTGCCAACGTACGGCGAAATTTATGAGGATGCACCTTAGGAATATTCAATTCACGCCCCAAACGACGTAAACGTATTTCCACACCACTTATCTGTAAGCGATCGTAAGGTGCTAATAACGAAACAAACAAGGCAGGATTGTCATCTATCCGTTCTGCCAAATAACGTTGTAAATGTATCTTTGTACGAGCATCGAAATAAACTCGACGTTGCTTATCTCCTTTACCGGTAACGATACATTCCCTATTTTCAAAATCTATATCGTTCCTATTAAGTTTGACCAACTCACCGACACGCATACCAGTAGAAGCTAACAAATCTATCAAGGCTAAATCGCGAATACCTTCGCAATGATCTCGCATTTGTTCCAAGGCTTCATCGGAGTATGTTTCTTTGACTGTTTTCCCGACTTTTACTTTATGAATCCGACGTACTGGGCTCTTGACAATATAATCCTCATCCTCAAGCCATGCAAAGAAGCTCGATAAGATGCGACGTATATTGTCTACCGTAACCTTTGTAGCACCGCTTGTCTGCTGATAATCATTTAAGTAATTACGCAAGTCATCAGTAGTGATATGGCGAATATTTTTTTCTATTTTCCTGATAGCATTGCTTAATGTACTTCGATAGTAGTGCATCGACT
>ERZ827108.3995-NODE-3995-length-11429-cov-16.311676_pt1 | contig 11429 bp, 8 predicted proteins | sample MGYA00519921_ERZ827108 | MGnify/ENA primary metagenome ERZ827108 (study PRJEB31778, sample SAMEA3449258) | human gut metagenome | biome: human gut; feature: human-associated habitat; material: faeces | place: United Kingdom | collected 2010/2012 ... | reverse complement strand
ATCCGCATTGCAGGTGCCGCTGTGCTGCTTCATCGCTTATGAAGACGGGTTCTAAAACTGCTGACTTAAAAGACTGTGGAGTGGAGCAGCTTGAAGATTCATTTGAATTGGATGCCCAAAGCGTGAATACGTTGGTCATGCCTTGCTCCGTCTACTGAAAAGCAGTAGACAAAAGGAGTATTCCTTGAGAGGCAATACAGACAGAGGAGGAAGAACTGTGTCAAGGAAAATTGTGTCTCTTAATGGGCTTTGGAACTATGAAGTAAACGGAAAGTCCATGGGTTACAAGCAAGTGCCATTTTCTGCACTGTGTGTAGGCAGGTCTGTGTGCGAAACAGAGTTTGTGCGGCCGGAAGGAAAGCGTTGTTTCCTTTGCTTTGAGGGAATCACTTATGCCGCAGAGGTATTCATTAATGGTCATTGTTTGGGGAAAATGCTGGCATATAGCTTTTACAGATTTGATGTAACGGCATTGCTGAATGAGAAGCACAATGTTCTTCGTGTTGAAGTTGAGGATATGAACTTGCCTTTCGGGCCTTCGGAAGGTTGGGAGAACTACGGTGGAATCATTCGAGATGTGTACTTATTGGTAACGGATGATGTGATGATAGAGGATGTGATATGGCGCACAGAAGTGGAAGCTGATCAGTCGGCTGCACAGTGCACCGTTGAAGTGGAACTGAATGGGGGAGAAGGCAATGTAAAAGTCACCCTTCATGACCACTTCGGAAGGCATGTATTCTGCACCCGACAATCTTCCAAAGCAGGCAAGGCGATTTTGAGATTCGGTTTGGATAATCCACAGCTGTGGAGCCCTGACATGCCCTGCCTTTATTCGCTGACAGTTGGTGTTGGAACGGATGAAGTTACTGAACGCGTTGGTATCAAGGACTTCCGCGCAGTTGGCCAGAGATTTTTCCTTAATGGTCAACCGTTGTTTCTCAAGGGTGTTTGTCGGCATGATCTCTATGGTGACGTTGGGCATACGATAAAACGAGAACAAGCTGAGCGGGATATGCGCTTGATTAAAGCAACAGGATGCAATTTTGTGCGTCTGGTACACTATCCTCATGATCGTCAAATACTTGAATTGGCAGACGAGATTGGCTTGTTAGTCAGTGAAGAACCGGGATTATGGTGGAGCAATATGCATCGCCCTGAGACGACGAAAGGGGCATTGGAGGTAATGCGGCGCGTTGTAAAACGTGACCGAAACCGTGTATCAGTGGCATTCTGGCTATGCTTCAATGAATGCGAGTATACACCCGAATTCATACGGCGTTCCTCGGATACCTGCCGCGCATTGGATCCCACCCGAATGGTCTCTGGCGCAAATTGTCTGGACTACGAGGCTACCAAACGTGAGTTTGCACTTAATGGATTTGACTTTTATACGATGCATCCCTATGGTTCGGATCTGGACAAGGTACAGGGCGGCCCGAGAAATAAGATGACATCCATACAGGATATTCTGGGCGCTTTGAATGATAAACCTTTGCTCTTTACTGAATGGGGCGGCATGAATGTCAACGATAACCCGAAGCTTTTCAAGCGGTTCCAGTCGGCAATGCTGGATGCCTGGCTGGAAGCAGATGGCGGGAAGGTCTTGGCAGGAAGCTGTTACTGGGCCTGGGCAGATATGTATGAGTTTGGCCGTGGTGAATATGCATGTTACGATGGCCGTCTCTGGGAAGGGCTGGTGGATATGTATCGTCAGCCGCGTGAGAACCTTCGGGTGTTCTCGGCGTTAATGCATGATTCTTGGCCTGTCAAAGAGCAGCAGTACGGCGAAGAGATCCTTCACATCCATGTGGAACACCCGGAGGAGCTGCAGCCCATCGACTGCTGGCAAGCCCAGGATGTGCAGTGCCAGAAGGAAGCATATGCTGAATTGCTCCGCCGCTGTGTACCTCAGAAGAACTTCACCCAGAAGCGTAACCGCCGCTTGACGAAAGGCCCTGCGCTGCAGCATGATTTCTGCCGTCTGGGCTCCCTGCCGGTAAAGCTGCAAGCCGGTCAGCCTTTGGTGGTTGAGGATGCTCTTACCATCCCCGTGAACAAATCGGTTTCCGAACTGTTTGTGGTGGGCAATGTGTCCCTGCCCTGGGGCTATCCCATCTACGGGGAGTACGGCGAAGCCGCTGCCGTGTATGAGCTAAAATATGCGGACGGCACAGTGCAGACCGTCGAGCTGCGCAACGGCCAGGAGCTGACAACTGTTCTGGCGATTGCTGGCCCGTCCCGGATAAATCCTGTGGCTGCCAACGCCGAAACAGCATTGCACTTTCATTATGACAAGAATTGGGAACATTATTCGATTAACCTATTCCGCATTAAAACGGATGCGGGCAAGCAACTGAGCGAGCTTCGTGTGCGTGTCACAAATCCCGAGTACACGCTACTGTTCTATGGTGTGACAGTGCGGATGCTTTGATCTTTGTACATATCAGGCATGAGCCTGAAAAAATATGAAGGAGGTTTTTCCATGAAGAAACGTTCTCTATCCCTGCTGCTGAGCCTGGTACTGGTGTTTTCACTGATGTGGACGCCTGACGCCTTGGCGGAATCGCCTGAAGAACTTCGTGAACGATATGGTCTGCCGGAACTGGAGATCACCAGCGATGTTGTCAAGTACCTGACCTGGGACAACCAGAAAACCATGGATCAGAATCTGGCAAATTTGCTGATGCAGGAGGTCTATGGGTGCAAGGTGAAAGTGGTTCGCACGACTTACGCAGAGCTTCCTTCCAAAGCGGTCAACATGCGTTTGGGCGGCAATAGCCCGGATCTGATCAAGTTCCGCAAGCAGGAATTCCCAAACTTGATCACCAAGGATGTGGTCGAGGACGTGACGGAATATCTGGATTTCAGCGATCCGTTGTACGCCGGTCTGCAGGAAACTGCGAATACATATGCCTACAAGGGCCGTTACTATGCTTTCCCCACGGGCAAGATGTATAACAACAATTACATCTACTACTGGACAAGCTATTTTGACGATATGGGCCTGGATACCCCTCTTGACCTTTACGAAAATGGGGAGTGGACTTTCTCCGCGATGCGCGAGATGATGAAAGATCTGGTCATTGACGATGACCGTGACGGCATCATTGATACCTACGCCCTGGTGCTTCAATCCGGCTACTCCTTCTCCATCTCTGGTGAAGACTTTGTCACCTATGATCCCGAGACTGGATTGTATGGCAACAACCTGCGTTCCCCCGCGCTGGCTGAGTACTATAACTTCTTGTATGAGACCGGCAGCGCAGGCGATGACACCCGTCTCATGTCTCAAGAAGACATTTCCTGCTTCACCGCCAGGAATGCCGTGATGATGCTGGGTGAACATTGGGTTATGCAGTCCAGCTTCTATGATGACATCATCGCAGGCCGCATCGGTGTGGCGCCTGCACCCCAGCTGGATGGTACCGATGCTCACTATGCCCAGGGACGTATTGATGTGTACTGGATCGGCAAGGATTGTGCCAATATGAATGGTGCGCTGGCCTATATGGCCTGCCAGCGTGCCATCGCCATAAATGATGACTTGGCCCGTGAGCTGTCTGAGCGTCATGGCCTGATATACAAGGAGTGGCCCGAGGAGCTGGAGGCTCTGATCGACGAAATGAATGATCCCGAAAAATTCACCCTGCTGCTGCCCAAATACTCGGGTGTGGGTACTTGGGGCGATGATCCCATGGGCTTCTATGATCTGGCTGCCCGCATCACGCAGTGGGAGGAGCCGTGGCAGAGCATTGTCGAGTCACAGTATCCCTTGCTGCAGGAATCTATCAATCAAGCCAACGGTGCATATGAACCTTGATGAGGAGGTGAGCCATTCGTGCGAAAGCTGCTTGCAATCATTCTCGCCGTGATGACAATGACGAGTGTTGCCTGTGCTGCGCCTGAATACGGTGAGCACGCGACTGTAGCCACTGTTGACTATGATGAACTGTACTGGGGCCAGGGTATCAGCTATACTCGTGTGATCGAGTTGCAGCACAGCGGTGAACACAATGGCACTTTAGTCGCCACATATGAGATGTATACCTCTGGTCTGCGGGTGGAAAAGCCGGGCTACAACATCCATGTCAGCCATGATGGCGGTTCTACCTGGGAGATGGTGGCCACTGTGCGGGAAAAAGCGGCGGCGATCCAGTCGGAGTTCCAGCCTTTCCTGTATGAGCTGCCGAGCCAGGTTGGTGACATGCCTGTCGGCACGCTGCTGCTGGCCGCCTGCTCCATCGACGCTGGTCATGGCAGGCAGTCGGCTATCCGCATGTACCGCAGCTACGACATCGGAAAAAGCTGGGAACAGTTTGGTACGGTGGCTGTGGGTGGAGGCTTGGAAACCGGCGTGTGGGAACCCTTCCTGATGGTGCTGCCCGACGGCCGTCTGGCCTGCTATTACTCTGACGCCACGGACGAGCCTAACCACAGTCAGAAATTGGTGATGAAAATCTCTGAAGATGGCGTGAACTGGGGCGATGTGATCGATATCGTTGCTCTGAGCGATCAAAGAAAGCGGCCCGGCATGGCTACAATTGTTCAGCTCAATGATGGACGCTTCATGATGACCTATGAGATGTGCGACGCCGAAGACCCGGGTTGCGGTAATCCAATTACCTACCGCTTCTCTGATGATGGCATCTCATGGGGTGATCCCAAGGATCCTGGTATCAAGGTCGTTACTGATACCGGAGCCGTCCCTGGTTCTGCACCATACCTGGCCTACTTGCCCAATGTGGGCGATAATGGGCTGTTGCTGATGACGGCCGTGTTCCAGACTCCAAGTCAGAAAAAGGGCAATATCGTCTACTACAACGATAACATGGGCGCGGAGGATTCGTGGAAAACATGGTATTTGCCCCAAAACTACCGCAATCCTGACGGTGGCTATAGCCGCGCTATTTTCACGGCCATGGACGGCCAGACGGCCTATTTTGTCAACAATATCCCTGATGCGAATTCTGAAGAAGGTTACTACAAGATGATCTTCGTCCGCTACCGCTTCGATGAAAGCTTCATCACGTCTTGATAACTTGTATTGAACCCATGAAAATGGGTGAGATAGATCGTTTTCACTACATTTCAGAAAGGAAGGTATCCCCATGAAGAAACTCCTGGCATTGGTTCTTTGCCTGATGGCGATGTTCTGCTTTGCAATGGCAGAAGATGTGCAGCCCATCTACACCGAGGACTTTGAAGACGGTACGCATGAGTTGTACTTCGTTGCTTCTCCCACCGACGCAGAAAACTGCAACGTCACTATCGTCGAGGAAGACGGCAATAAGTATCTGCATTGCCTGAATTCCACCGGCGAGGGAGAGAACGGCTACATTCAGCTGGCGTTCGGTCCTGAATTGCGCAACTTTGACTACACCATCCGTGTGCGTCCTTACATCAAGAACCCCGATCACAACTGGATAAAGCTCGTCTTGCGTGGCTTGGATGGTGTGAACTACAATTGCGACGGCTACGAGAATGAAAGCTACCTGTTCAACATCTGGGAGTGGCGCGGTGTTTTCACGATCAAGAGTCTTAGCAAGAAGTACTCTGAGACTGTGCCCATGGTTGAAAACCAGGACTTCTGGTTTGATAACGGCACCTGGTACACCATTAAGGTTGAAGCTCGCGACACGAACTTCAAGGTCTACGTCGACGGTGAGCTCTGTGCAGACTATACCGATACGGAAGACGTTATCAAGTGGGGCGTGTTTGGCCTGTGCTCCTGGGGCGGCAACTTTGATGTCGACGATATCACGATCATTTCCTACGATGATCCTGACATGACCTACGGCAACTACAACTTGGTCGAAGAGAACGATGAAGAAGCAGCTATTGCGCCCATCGAATCTGTGAATCTGCTGCCTTTGGTCAAGGCAGAGGCGGGTGTGTTTAATTACAACGAGGATGGTTCTCTGCAGGTTTGGGGCCGTACAGCTGATGGTGCAGGCGATGCGTACACCGATTCATGGCATATTCTGGGCCGTAAAGTGGGCGACTTTGAACTGAACTTTGATTACAACACGCAGAAGACTGAGTGGATGCAGGATCGCATCTGTTTCCGCTGTGCGGCTGATGAGAACGGCTGGAATCAGTATCAGGTTCTGATTTGCGGTTCTTATCTGGGCGACAATGCCGCGGGCATTCGTATTGTCAAGGGCGAAGCCTATGACCATGCATACGCCTACTATCCCTGCACCTTTGAGGCGGGCAAGAATTACGAGTTCAAGCTGGTCGTCATCGGCAACAATGTGAAGCTGTCCATGAACGGCGAGCAGATCATTGACGTTGATCTGCCCACCGAAGGCGGCGAATACTACAAGGATTACATCCCGGAGGGCGACTTCCAGATCATCACCTGGGGCGGCGACTTCGTAATCACCCACATGGAGCTGAAGGAAATCGCTGAGTAAACCAATTGATTCCAAACCAATCTGGGGGCGGCGCAGGGATGCTTCATGCGTCACCTGTACCGCCCCATTATTTATCCCGAGAGGAGCAACCAAGATGCGGAACAAATGCTGCTGCCTGCAAAAGATCCTGTGTGCAATGATGACTGCCTTTCTGCTGGCTGCCAGCCTGACTGCCTTCGCACAGGAAAATGGATATACCTTCACGTATCGCAGCGGCAGCTATGCCGCCTATGATCAGCAGCACGCGACGATGCCCTTCCCGATGACTGAAATCCGTCTGGATGGTCCGGCAGGGGAGGCGGCAGACGGCGTGCGCTGCAGCGTTCAGGAAATCGATGGCAGGGAAGCCCTTGTCTGGGACGACCAGAAGGGCAGCGTCATCTGGTCCTTCAATGTTGCGGAAGCAGGACGCTACGCCTTGGCCATCGACTACTACGCTCTGCCCGGTGTGGGCAACATCCCGGAATACGAGCTGTGCATTGATGGGGAAGTCCCCTTCATCGAGGCGCAACAGCTTCAGCTGACCCGTCTGTATCAGGATGCGGTGACTGTCTTTGCCCAGGACAACATGGGCAATGATCTCCGCCCCTCGCAGGAGGAGGTTTACACCTGGCAGACCAGTGATCTCTACGATGTGAACGGCTATGTCAACGGCAGCTATCTTTTCGCGCTGGAAGCCGGCGAGCATACACTGACCCTGACGGCCATCCGTGAACCCGTTGCCATCGCTTCCCTGTGCTTCCACAATGCGCAGGAAGCCCCGACTTACGCAGATTACAGCGCTGCCCATACCGATATGGCACAGGGCGCTGATACCATTACCATTGAGGCGGAACACGCTCTGAACAAAACCTCTACTCAGCTTTATCCGATTTCCGACCGCTCCGACCCCATGACATCCCCCTCAGATCCGATTGCCAAAAAGCTCAACACCATCGGCGGCGAGAACTGGGCCACCGCAGACCAGTCCATCACCTGGGAATTTGAAGTTCCGGCGGACGGAATGTACAACCTGACCTTCCGTTTCCGCCAAAACTTCCTGCGCGGCATGCTGGTGTACCGCAATATCCAAATCGACGGCGAAACGCCCTTCCGGGAGATGGCGCAGGTGGAATTCCCCTATGGCGTGTCCTGGCAGACAACGACGCTGGGCGGCGACGAGCCCTATGCTGTTTGTCTGACCAAGGGCACCCATACCCTCACCATGACGCCCACCACCGGGGACCTGGCGGTGCTGATGGCCCGGGTGGACTCTGTCGTCAACGATCTGAACACCATGTACCGCCGGATCATCATGGTGACCAGCGCAACCCCTGACCTGTACCGCGATTACTTCCTGGAGGAATCCATCCCCGGACTGATTGATAACATGGCGATGCTGGCTGCCGAGCTGCGCAGCGTGGAACAGCAGGTGCAGACGCTGACCGGCTACACCGGCACGGAAGCTGCCTCTCTGGTGCGCCTGGCCGAGCAGTTGGAGAGCTTTGCGGCCCGCCCCGGCACCATTCCCAGTCGCCTGAGCACCTTCCGGGACAACATCGTCACCATCAGCACCTGGATGCAGACGATCTGCAAGCAGAGCCTGCAGCTGGATGTGATCTACTTCACCCCGGCGGGCGGCGAGATTCCCCGCACCGCCTCCAACCTGTGGGAGAACTTCACATACCAGGCAGAGGCGCTGGTCGGCTCCTTTACCACGGACTACGAGACCGTCGGTAATGCCGGCGAGGGCGATACCGTCATTGATGTGTGGATTGCCTCCGGACGCGACCAGGCGGAAGTGCTCAAGGAGCTGATCGACAGCCGCTTCACCCCGGAAACTGGCATCGGCGTGAACCTGTCCATCGTGCAGAGCGGCCTGATGCAGGCGGTTATGGCGGACGCCGGCCCGGACGTCACCATCATGCTGGGCCGCGGTGACCCGGTGAACTACGCCCTGCGCGGTGCTGTACTGCCGCTGGAGGGCTTCGAGGGCTTTGACGAGCTGGTCAGCGAGTATATGCCCGGCGCGCTGGAACCCCTGACTTGGAACGGCCATGTCTGGGGTCTGCCCAACAGCCAGAACTTCTACGTCATGTTCTACCGCACGGATGTGTTTGAGGAGCTGGGGCTGAGGGTTCCCACCACCTGGGACGAGCTGCTGCTGGTTGCCGAAACCCTCCAGCGCAATAACATGAACATCGGCCTGCCCTATGTGTCCCTGGACGCGTATCAGTCTGTGTCCACGGGCATCGGCGGCACGACCCTGTTCCCGACGCTGCTGCTGCAAAGCGGCGTGGGCCTCTACACCGAGGATCATCTGACCACGACCCTCAACACCCCCGGCGCGCTGGAAGCCTTCAAGCTATGGACGAGCCTGTACACCCAGTACGGCTTCCCACTGTATAAGGATGACTTCAACCGCTTCCGCTCCGGCGAGATGCCGCTGGTGATCACGAACTACACCTTCTACAGCCAGCTCAAGACGGCCGCGCCGGATATCCGCAATTTGTGGGATATGGCGCTGATCCCTGGCACGGTGCTGGAGGACGGGACTATCAATCATGCCACAGCCGCGTCGGGTACAGCAGGTCTGATCCTTTCCAATGCGGATCATCCGGACGCCTGCTGGGAATTCATGCGCTGGTGGAACTCCAGCGAAACGCAGATTGCCTACGGTCAGCAGATCGAAAACGTACTGGGTGCGGCGGGCCGCTACAATCCTGCCAACGTCAGCGCGATGAAGGGACTGCGCTGGTCGGGCCGGGAGCTGGAGATCATCATGGAGCAGTGGGGCTATGTGCAGGAGCTGCCCGAACTGCCCGGTAGCTACTATGTCTCCCGCAACATCGACAACGCATTCAAGGAAGTCTACTACGACAAGGCCAATGCCCGCGAGACGCTGAACTACTGGACCAAGCAGATCAACGAGGAGCTGGAACGCAAGCGCAACGAGTTTGCCACCACTACGGAAGGAGGGGATGATCAGTGACCAAGGCAGGAACACTCAGGGAAATCCGCAAGAACTGGCAGAACTACGCCCTTATGGCGCCCTTCCTGATCCTCTTTGCGCTCTTTACGCTCATTCCCATCATTTACTCCGTGGTGATCAGCTTCACCAACTTCAACATCTTCACCACGCCCACCTTTGTCGGCTGGGACAACTACCTGCGCATGTTCTTCGATGATGATGTGTTCATCATCGCCATCCGCAACACGCTGATCTTTGCGCTCATCACCGGCCCGGTCAGCTATGTGCTGTGCTTTGTGTTCGCTTGGCTGATCAACGAGCTGCGCCCGAAGGTCCGCGCCGTGGTGACGCTGATTTTCTACGCGCCGGTGCTGTCCGGCACAGCCTTCACGGTGTGGAGCTTCATCTTCAGCTCTGACCAGTACGGCCTGCTGAACGGCTATCTGATGGAGCTGGGCATCCTGCGGGAGCCTATGGGCTGGCTGACGGATCCGGCGTACATCCTGTTTGTGGTCATCTTCGTACAGCTGTGGATGAGTCTTGGCACGGGCTTCCTGTCCTTCATCGCCGGCCTGCAGGGTGTGGATCGCACGCTGTACGAGGCAGGTCTGGTGGACGGCGTGCATAACCGCTTCCAGGAGCTGTGGTACATCACCCTGCCAGTAATGAAGCCTCAGCTGCTCTTCGGCGCGGTGATGCAGATCGTGTCCTCTTTCTCCGTGGCGGATGTGTCTGTCCGTCTGGCGGGCTTCCCGTCCACCCAGTATGCGGCGGAAACGCTGGTCACTCACATCATGGACTACGGCACCGTCCGCTTTGAAATGGGCTATGCCTGCGCGCTGGCCTGCTTCCTGTTTGCACTGATGTACCTGGCCAATAAGCTGGTCACCTTTGCGCTGGGCCGCGTGGGCACCTGAGGAGGAGAAGCGAATGAAGAAAATGAAAATCATCCGCGCGTCCTCCAACGTGGTGGGCGTAGGCCGTCAGACCCGCTCCCGGGCGGGCAATTTCCTGGTGGCGATGGTGCTGACGCTCTCCGGCGCGGTGTTGGCGCTACCGCTGGTGTATGCCATCGTCAATGCCTTCAAGCCCTTTGACGAGCTGTTCATCTTCCCGCCCCGGATGTATGTCGTCAACCCCACCTGGGACAACTTCATCGACCTGATGGCGATGTGTTCCAACACCTGGGTGCCTTTCACGAAGTATCTGTTCAACAGCCTGTTTACCACCATTGTGACTACCGTGGCGATGGTGATCATCTCTGCCATGTGTGCCTACCCGCTGGCGAAGAACAAGTTCCCCGGCAACAAGGCCATCTTCAACACCATCGTAACGGCGCTGCTGTTCGTCCCGGCGGTCACCTTCCTGCCGCAGTACCTGGTCATTGCTAAGCTGCATATGATCGACACCTACTGGGCGCTGATTCTTCCCACACTGGGAACGACACTGGGTGTATTCCTGATGAAGCAGTTCATGGAGCCCATCCCCAATGCCCTGCTGGAGGCGGCACGTATTGACGGCTGCTCCGAGTTCCGCATCCTGTTCCAGATTGTCATGCCCAATGTCAAGCCGGCATGGGTGACGCTGGTGATCTTCACTTTCCAGAGTGTTTGGAACAACACCGGCGCGGCACAGTTCGTCTTCAAGGAGAATATGCGCACGCTGCCCATCCTGCTGTCCCAGATCGTGTCCTCTGGCACGATCGCCCGTGCAGGCGTGGGCTCCGCCTCTGCGGTGGTGCTGATGCTGCCGCCCATCATCCTTTTCGTCATTGGTCAGTCCTCTGTGGTGCAGACCATGGCGTCTGCCGGCATCAAGGAATAAGGAGGGAGAATCGACATGCTGAAAAGAATCCTGATCTTCCTCCTGGCTTTGTGCTGCTGCGTTCCTGCGCTTGCGGATACCTACCAGGGCTACAACTATGACGCCTGGGGAGAGAGCGTTCCCGCGCCGCAAAACTATCTGCCGACGCATTCCATTACGCTGAACGAGACTGGCAAGGCATTAAGGCAATCCCGCACAAAGAAAGAACAGCAAAAAGGTTAGGAAAGAGGTATAAT
>ERZ827108.3976-NODE-3976-length-11502-cov-3.084127_pt1 | contig 11502 bp, 6 predicted proteins | sample MGYA00519921_ERZ827108 | MGnify/ENA primary metagenome ERZ827108 (study PRJEB31778, sample SAMEA3449258) | human gut metagenome | biome: human gut; feature: human-associated habitat; material: faeces | place: United Kingdom | collected 2010/2012 ... | reverse complement strand
CGTGCGGATTGGCAAAATGCGTGTTGGTACATCCCAGCTCCGCCGCTTTTTCGTTCATCATGTCCACAAAATGCTCCACCGTACCGCCAACATGCTCCGCCACTGCGTAGGCACATTCATTTGCCGAATTCAGCATAACCGCGTACAGGCATTGCTCCATCGTCATCTGCTCCCCGTAATCGCGGTAGATTCCGGAACCCTCAGTATTGTTGATCGCATCATCAGAAAATGTGACGACCTCATTCAGATCGGAATTCTCCAGCGCGAGAAGCGTCGTCATGATTTTCGTGATACTTGCCGGATAATTCCGCTCATCGCTGTTTTTTTCGTACAGAACCGTCCCCGTCGACATCTCCATCAGTATCACGGACGGTGACTGTACTTCCGGTCCTTCCGGCCAGTAATCTGCCGCCTGCACCACCTGCGGCTTTATCTGTAAAAAGTATAGTAAACTTAAGGCGACACATGCCGCCTTTTTCCACACATTCGCTCTTCGCATTGCTTATAACTCCATTCTATCCAGAAATCCTGTCCATTTCTTCCATATATATCCGGAACATAACTAGTATCAGTATAATCGCAGAAAAAAATACATGCAACAATTTTTCTGGCAAAAGCTCTTTTTTTATCCACAGATTTATTGTAGAATATCTTGTATGTCCACAATTATAGGACTTCCCGACATTTATTAAGATTTTCTTATGAGAGGCAGGAACAATATGAGACTTAGAAATATACCGGGTGCAGACGCCGCCATCACAGAGAGCGTCTACTGCATCAAAAGCCCCGAGACGCACAAAGGCCATTGGCAGGAGATTTTTCCGTCACAGCAGCCGCTTCACATTGAGATCGGTATGGGAAAGGGCCGCTTCATGATGGATCTTGCCGCAGCGCATCCCGACATCAATTATCTGGGAATCGAGCGCTACTCCAGCGTCCTGCTGCGCGCCCTGCAGAAAATGGAAGAGAATCCGCTCCCGAACCTGTTTTTCATCTGCATGGATGCCGCCGATGTCGCTGAGGTATTCGATCACGGAGAGGTAGACCGGATCTACTTAAACTTTTCCGATCCGTGGCCGAAGGACAGACACGCCAAGCGCCGTCTCACCTCCCGTCAGTTCTTCGCGCGCTACGATGAAGTTCTCGCACCGGAGGGACGTCTGGAGTTCAAGACCGACAATCAGGATCTTTTTACCTTTTCCCTGGAGGAGATCCCGGAAGCCGGCTGGCATCTGGACGCCTCCACCAGAGATCTGCATCACGATCCGGTGCTCAATGAAGGCAATATCATGACGGAGTACGAGGAGAAGTTCTCCTCCCTCGGCAATCCGATCTGCAAGCTGATCGCTTCCAGATAAAAAACACCCGCAGTCTGGATTTTTCTCGATCCGCCTGCGGGTGTTTTTTGTGTTCTGTTTTCTTTTATTCTTTGATCCGGAACTGGTTGACATTGTCGCTTAAATTTTCTGCAATATCCACGAGGTTTTTCGTCTGCGCATTGCAGTCCGTGACGATGCCGCTTAACTCCGTCATGGAAGCTGAAGTCTCCTCGGTACTTGCCGCATTCTCCTGTGCAATCGCTGCCAGACTCTCCATGCTGCTCATAACATCATTCTTCGCCGTGTTGACTGTCTCGATCTCACGCCGGATATTGTCAATCGCAACTACCACATTGCCGACCTCCGTATTCAGTCCGTCGAATGCCTCTCTGGTGGTCGAAAGCTTCTCGTTCTGCTCATTGATCTCATCCAGCACACCGTTCATCGTCTCGACGCTCTTGTTAGAGTTCTTAATCAGTTCTTCCACAATATCACCGATCTTCTTCGCGGAGTCACTGGACTGATCCGCAAGCTGACGGATCTCATCCGCCACCACAGCAAATCCTTTTCCATGCTCTCCCGCACGCGCAGCCTCGATGCTCGCATTCAGGGACAACAGATTGGTCTGGCTTGCAATATCTGTGATCATCTGGATCGCGCTGCCGATCTCCATGACAGACTGGTTCGTCCTGTCTGTCTGACGGTTGACCTCATCCACCGATTCTCTGGTGCGGTCGCTGATCTCCACCAGATCTTTGATCGTGCCGTCGAGCTTATGATTCTGCTCTTTCATCTCCTCCGTGCTGCCCGTGAGATTTTCCACGTTCTTTGTCGTCTCGGCAATGGCTTCGTTCATGTCGCTGATCTGCTCATTGACCTTCTGCATCTCGCCCGCCTGATTCGTCGCTCCGTTCGCAATGTCCTCCATCGCTGTATTCACATTATGAATGGACTCATTGATCGTCGTAAAGCTGTTCTGGAACCTGGCGCTGAAATCATCCAGCGACTTTGCGGATGTCCGGATGTTTTTTACAATCATGGCCAGTCCGCCAATAAGTGAATATAGCGCACGCGCAATATTTCCGATCTCGTCCGAGCGGCTCGTCATGCGGTCGCTGATCTTGCTGTCCAGATTTCCCTCCGCAACATCGTCCAGATGATCGATCATCGACATCATTGCCTTCACAATCTTCATCATCACAATTGCCAGAAAGATACATGCAAAGATTGCAAGCACTACCATAAATATTATATTTTTTTTCAATCGGTCATTGTAGATTTCGTGAACGGAAGCAGACGTCATACCGGTAAACACCAGACCTGCCATGGAACCGTCACTGTTGTACAATCCCTCATAATATCCGTAATATTTCTGACCGTCAATCACAGTATCGGACACAAAATAACTACCCTTTTCTTTCACAGCCTGATACACATCTGCTGCTATCTCCGTCCCGATCTCGCGGCTGCCGTCCTGACTCACAATGCTGGTCGCCATCCGGGTCGTATTCCAGCTGAGCGTAACATCCTGTCCGGTATTTTCCTTAAAAGCATCCAGCACATCCTGATGTTCCGAGATATTGTAATCTCCCTTGTACAGCTGGTCTCCGTCCATATTCCAGTCGCCGCTGCTTATAACGGACAAGGTCTGATTGACTGCATAGACCGATGTCTTCAATTCATGCTGCATCAGTTTATCAGACACAGAAACGCCAACCGCCCGGATTGCCAGCCCTGCAAAAGCCACAAGAATCACCAGCGGTATGATCGCGGTGATCAGAATCTTCATCATCAGATTCAGACCTTTTTTCCTTTGCACCTCAATATTCTTTTGTTCCATCTGACTCTCTCCCCTTCATATAGTATCTGTTTTTTATATCGTCAGGTTTTTCCTTCTGTTAAATAGGATACACTCTTTTTTTTAAATTTTAATGATATGTATTATAAATACAAAAAAAGCACCAACCCCACAGTCAATGCTGTAAAATCGGTACCTTTCAATGCGCCACCAGGGGTTCGAACCCTGGACACCCTGATTAAGAGTCAGGTGCTCTGCCAGCTGAGCTAGTGGCGCTTATTTTGTATCTCGTGTTCTGTATCACCCGAGCACGAAAATTATTATATAACAGAAATTTTAGAAATGCAACATTTTTTTTAAAAAACTTCAATTTTTTTTTCAATTGTGTTATTTTATAGATAGAATGGCATAGATCAAGGAGGTTTCTTATGCAAGTTGAACAGCGATTATTGAAATACGTGTCCTATTGGACGACATCGGATGAGAATAACATGGCAGACGGCAAGATACAGATTCCGTCTACCGGGCGTCAGTTTGATCTCGGAAAGGTACTGGAGCAGGAATTACGGGATCTCGGTCTTAAAAATGTGATTCTGACCGACCACTGCTATGTGTATGGTCTGCTTCCGGCAACTGCCGGCTGTGAGGGACACAAGGCCGTTGGTTTTATCTCACATATGGATACCGCACCGGACTACTCCGGCAAAGACGTCAAACCGCAGATCATTCCGGATTATGACGGCGGGGACGTCCGTTTAAACGGTACCGGGGCAATGTTAAAGGTTTCCGATTTTCCAACGCTGAAGGATTTGAAGGGAAGAACCCTGATTACCACCGACGGCACGACACTGCTCGGCGCGGATGACAAGGCCGGTGTGGCAGAAATCGTCACAGCGCTCGAAGAGATCATTTCTTCCGGAATGCCTCACGGAGATATCTGGGTGGGATTTACCCCGGACGAAGAAATCGGCTGCGGTGCAGATTTATTTGACCTGGATTATTTTAAGGCTGCTTTCGCCTATACGGTAGACGGCGATTACGAGGGCGAAGTCGCCTATGAGAATTTCAACGCCGCGAGCGCAAAATTTTCCATTAAAGGCGTCAATGTGCATCCGGGCGAGGCAAAGGATATTATGGTAAATGCCGCTCTTGTGGCGTGCGATATCCAGTCGCAGCTTCCGCCGGAGGAGACACCAGCGCACACCGAGGGCAGACAGGGCTTCTATCATCTGACCGACATGAAGGGTGATGTCGCTTTTGCAGAACTTTCCTATATTGTGCGTGACCACGACAGGGCTTCTTTTGAATCACGCCTGAACAGACTCCGCACACTGGAAGTGGAGATCAACCAGAAATACGGCACCGGAACCGTCTCTCTTACCATCACGGATTCCTACTCCAATATGCTTGAGATCATCGAACAGCATCCTTATGTTGTGGATATCGCCAAAAAGGCAATCTCGATGACCGGTCTCACACCGCTCTCCCGCCCGGTCCGCGGCGGTACAGACGGCGCCAGATTAAGCTTTATGGGTCTTCCGTGCCCGAATCTTGGCACCGGCGGCTACGGCTTCCACGGTCCGTATGAGCATATCAGCGTGGAGGGCATGCAGACAGCAGTCTCCGTCATCAAGAATATCGTGACGATCGTCGCGGAGTCTGATCTGTAAGATTACGGAAAGAATTGTCGCATAGATTCCCGTAATAGGAAGTTCCGGGATATATAAATAAGTATTATCGTTTCAGATACAAAAATAGCGTGGAAGAAATTCTCACATTTTACTTCAGAGAATCTTCCACGCTCATTTTTTATTCTGAAACTGCTAATAACTTCATTGCTTATCCCGGAACCTGCTCTTACATTTTTGCAATCAATGCGGCAATTTCTTCCGGAGTCATAAGCTTGTGTGGATCGGAAAAATCCATCGGTGCAGCTTCCTCTGCCTTTGTCTCAGGCTCTTTCTGCGGCTTGGCCACCTTCGGCTCGTCCGGTATTTCGTTCTCCGGCGCGGCTACTGGCTCTGGCTCGTCCGATGCTTCATTCTCCGGTGCGGCTTCCTCTTTCAGATCTGCTCCAAGATCGAGACTTTCTCCTCCGAGATCGGAGCCATCTGCTCCTAAATCTAAGCTATCCACTCCGAGATCAAGGTTCTCCGTTCCAAGGTCAAGGTTCTCTGCTCCAAGATCGAGACTATCTGCTCCTAAATCTAAGCTATCCACTCCGAGATCAAGGTTCTCTGTTCCAAGGTCAAGGTTCTCTGCTCCAAGATCGAGACTATCTGCTCCTAAATCAAGGCTGTCTCCTCCGAGGTCTAAGCTGTCTGCCCCAAGATCAAGTCCGCCTGCTCCGGCATCTAAGTTATCTGCTCCTAGGTCAAGGTTCTCTGTCCCGAGATCAAGACCGTCCACTCCAAGGTCTAAGCTGTCTCCTCCGAAATCGAGATCATCTGCTCCAAAATCGAAACTGTCTATCGCCGCACTCTCTGCCTCAGCCTCATTCTGATCGTCTGTGGCAGCTGCCGCATCTTCCTCTTCCACAATCGCGTCGGAATCTACGATCGGTTCCTCATACTCTTCCATCACCGGGGTGTCATCCGTCACCGTCTCTGCATCTACAACCGGCAGTTCCTCCTCCGGTGTATCCGGCATGCTAAAATCCGCTTCCGGCTCCATGACCGCTTCCGGCTGCGGCTCCATGACCTCTTCCGGCTGTGGTTCCATGACCAGCTCCGGCTCCGCTTTCATAACCGGCTCTGATTCTGTCAGCTCCGGCTCCATGTCTGGCTCCGGCTCCATGTCTGGCTCCGGCTCCATGTCTGGCTCCGGTTCCATGACCTCTTCCGGCTGTGGTTCCATGACCAGCTCCGGCTCCATGTCTGGCTCCGGCTTCTGCGCTGCCGCAGCTGCCGTGCTTTCTGTAATTTTGCTCTCCAGCACCGCATTCTGGCTCACCAGTTCATCCATCCGGCTCTCTATAGCGGCAAGCGTCTGCGCCTTTTCCTCGGCAACCGTCTCCTTCACTGTCTGAAGTCCCTCGGTAATCTCCTTAAGCCCTGCGGTAATCTCCTTTAATTCCTCTGCAAATTCCTGCTGCTTTAAGACGAGTTCCTTAACGGAATCATCCATCATGTTCTGCTGCTTTCCGGCAAACTGCTCGAATCCCGCATCCATGCTCTCCTTTAACTGTAAGAGATTGTCCACTACGCGGTCGTTGGAATTCATAAGTGCGTCTGCATTTTCCTTGCTTCTGGTAATGGTCACCTTGGCAATCGCCTTCTGCGCTGTGATGATCTCCTCACCCGGCCCTCTGGTATTGCGGTCAACCGCCTCCAGCTGCTCCGAGATTTTCTTGAGCATCAGATACGACGCCTTTTCTCCGCGAAGCATCCTCTCATATTCGTCTTTTGCCTGCTCTCCGCTCTTATGTATCTCCTTTAATAAAGCAGCAATAAATACATAGGTACAGGCGAGAATTGCTGCTCCCAGAATGATCTGCACCAGATATAACCGGGGCAGATTGACGATAAAATACATTTCAATCAACAGCAGCACCGTTGCTCCCAGCAAAAAGACCGGCGCAAGCGGCATACCCTTTTTCTCACGTGGCTGATTCTCTTTCTTATCCATAGTGTGTCCTCCGTGGCTTTCCTGTCCATCCCTGGCAACAGGCATTTTATAGTGTTATATTATCACAGAACGTCAAAAACATAAACGGATTTTCTTGTTATTTTATGCTGCAGATTTTATAATATATTTCGGACTTATTTTCACATTTTTTATACCTTTACAACAGATATGGAGATTATAGCATGAACGAAACCTCTTCCAAGAACGAAATCACATCCGGTATCATCTGGAAACAACTTCTTTTATTTTTCTTTCCTATTTTACTGGGTTCTTTTTTTCAACAGCTTTACAACACGATCGATGCCGTCATTGTGGGACGCTTTGTCGGGAAAAATGCACTTGCCGCGGTCGCCGGTTCCTCCGGAATGGTCATCAACCTACTGGTCAACTTTTTTACCGGGCTGACTGCCGGTGCTTCCGTCATCGTCTCCCAGTTCTTCGGATCCGGGGACCGCAAAAAGGTGGACGACAGTATTCATACGATCTATGCCTTCTCCATCATCGGCAGCGTCATCATGACACTGATCGGCATCACTGCTGCCCCGGCGCTTCTTCGACTGATGAATACGCCGGAAGAACTGATGAGTGATTCCATTCTCTATCTGCGCATTTATTTTGCCGGTATCTTCTTCGTGTTTATTTACAATACCGGAGCAGGGCTGCTCCGCGCACTTGGAGATTCCAGACGTCCCCTGTACTGTCTGATGATCTGCTGCGTCATCAATATTGTTCTCGACCTGCTCCTGATCGTCGGGCTGGGACTCGGTGTTGCCGGTGCGGCGATCGCCACGCTTCTCTCGCAGGGAATCAGCGCCGTGATCGTTACCGTCTTTCTGATGCGCCAGAAAGATCTCTGCGATTTTTCCTTAAAAGAGATCCGTATCCACCCGAAACTTCTCAAATCAGAGTTGCTTTTAGGACTGCCGGGCGGATTTCAGTATGCCATGTACAGCATTTCCAACATGATTATCCAGTCCGCGCTCAACAAATTCGGAACCGACACGGTTGCCGCATGGGCGGCTTACGGAAAACTGGACGCGATCGTCTGGATGGTCAGCGGTGCTTTCGGTATTGCCATCACAACTTTCGTCGGTCAGAACTACGGCGCCGGAAAGTATGACCGCGTCAGAAAAAGTATCCGCGTGTGTATCGGCATGGACTTTGCTGCCGCCATCCTTCTGATGCTGGTGCTCGTATGCTTCCGCATTCCGCTCTTCCACATTTTTGTGACCGATGAAAATGTCGTGGAGATCGGACTGAAAATGATGGCGACCATGGCTCCATTTTACTGGCTGTTCGTCTTTACCGAGGTCTTCTCCGGTGCGCTGCGCGGCATGGGCGATGTCGTCGTTCCAATGCTCATCACAACCGGCGGTATCTGCCTGTTCCGTGTGGTATGGATTTTCGGAGTGGTCGCCCTCTTCCCGACACTCACCGTAACGCTCCTCAATTATCCGGTGTCCTGGGTTTTGACGTCCGTTCTGTTTCTGTTTTACTATCATTTCCGGATGAAGAAGCTGACCGCGCACTGATTGCTCCGGCATCTCTTACTTCTCTCTGCTTTTTGCGAAGCTGACCGGGCGGCATGCCATAGGTTTCCTTAAAGCTGCGCAGAAACACCTTATAGTTGGTAATTCCATTTTTATTCATTAAATAAGTAATACTCTCGTCCGTCTGCAGCAGATCACTGTGAAAATACTGCAGGCGGATTTGGTTTACATAAGTCAAAAATGTCTGGCCGGTGTACTTTTTAAACAGACGGCAAAAATATTCCGGCGTAAGCGACAGTTCATCTGCCGTCTCTTTTAGTGTAATCGGGTTCGTGTAATTTCTTTTCACATACTGCATGCTCTGCTCGATCCGCTCAAAATCTCTCCTGGAGCGGTGGCGCAGCACATGATCGACCGTGGCCGCATCCTTTGTATACAGCAGATACAGCAGCTTATAAACCGCTGCAAGAAATAGCAGATGCGTACCGTCCGCCGCCTGCTCCTGCAGGCACTTCATTTCTTCTAGCTTCTGTGACATCCGGCAATTCACGGATGCGGTCTCCTCCGAATACGGAACATATTCCCCGAAATGCAGTCCCCGCCAGTCCTCACTGACGCGCTTTAAATGCTCCGGCGGAATCTGCAGCAGATAGTAATGCCCGTCCCCATGGACATGCGTGTAGTGAATGTCTCTCGGATTGACAACGAGAATATCTCCCTGCTGCAGTTCATACGACGTCTCATTGATGTACGCTGTCATTGCCCCGTGCTGCATACAGATCATTTCCAGATGCTCATGCCAATGTGCCGGCAGCAATTCATTGGACGCGTCGACCTGCGTAAAATAGAGCTGCATCAGCCCGTCATCGGATATAATCTCATGTTCCCCCTGCTGCACTCCCGCTCCCTCTCTTTCCTGCTCTCCCCGTGTTTTTCACATGCACGGTTTCTCTTTCTACCATCATACCTTCAGAAGGAAAAAATATCAATATCGACCCATGTTTCTGCCAAAATTCGATCTATAACAAACGGAATTATCTGCTTATAATACGAACATAGACAATGTTCCATGATGGAAAATATCAAAATAATATCAGGCGTAAGCCGGAAAAGAGGTCAAAATGAAGAAATGGACCAGAGTGATGTATCAGCCAAACCGTCCGTTAAAAGAGGGCTGTTACGTGACTGCTTCCAAAGAACACATCTCACTTTCCAGGAAAGCTGCAGCAGAGGGTATGGTTCTCTTAAAGAACGAGCACAATCTGCTGCCGTTAAAAGCAGGCAGCCGGATTGCACTCTTTGGAAAAGGCAGTTTTGATTATGTCAAGGGAGGCGGCGGCAGCGGCGATGTGACCGTATCGTATGTGCACAATCTCTACGATGGCTTTCAGATGCTCCACGATGCCGTCTCCCTCTACGAGCCGCTGTGCGATTTCTACCGCGCCAATGTGAACGAACAGTACGATCAGGGTTCCGTTCCCGGCATGACGACAGAGCCGGCGCTCTCCGCAGAGCTTCTCGCCGGCGCCAGCTCCTACACCGACACGGCTGTGATCGTATTGAGCCGTTTTTCCGGAGAAGGCTGGGACCGCTCCAGCATCGAATACAACGGAGAATATAATCCGTGGGAGACAGAGACCAGCATGCCGAAAATCTCCGGAGAGATCTTCCCGGACGGCGACTTCTATCTCACAAAGGAAGAATCCGCCATGATCGCGCAGGTAAAGCAGCATTTTTCCAGAATTGCGGTCGTCCTGAATATCGGCGGCATCATCGATACCTCCTGGATCAAAAATGACGATCAGATCTCCTCCGCACTTATCGCATGGCAGGGCGGCATGGAGGGCGGACTTGCCACGGCGGAACTGCTATGCGGAAAGATATCTCCGTCCGGCAAGCTTCCGGACACCTTCGCCGCTTCCGTGGACGACTATCCTTCCACCGCTGATTTCCACGAATCGGTTGACTATGTGGACTATACTGAGGATATCTATGTGGGCTACCGCTATTTTGAGACTTTTGGGGATGCGGCAAAACGCGTATGCTATCCGTTCGGATTCGGACTTTCCTACACACAGTTTTCCCTTACGGTGCAGAGTGTGACCGAAACCGCGCAGGCCATCCGCGCTTTTGTCCTTGTCACAAACACCGGAGATTACAGTGGAAAAGAAGTCGTGCAGATGTATTACAGTGCGCCGCAGGGACTTTTGCAGAAACCGGCGCGCGAACTCTCCGCTTTTTGCAAGACAAGAACACTTCTCCCGGGCGAAAGCCAGCTTCTGACGCTCGAGACAGCGAAGGACTCCATGGCTTCCTACGATGATCTGGGAAAAATTTTTAAATCCTCCTACATACTGGAAAAGGGCGACTACCATTTTTACATCGGAACTTCCGTCCGGGATGTCACAGCGCTGGATTATGTCATGACGCTCGACGCCAATCTGCTGGTAGAACAGCTTTCCTCCAAAGCCGCACCTGCAAGCTTGAAGAAGCGCCTGCTCGCAGACGGAAGCTACGAAGAACTTCCGCAGGGAACTGCCAACAATCCGAATGCCTGTGTTTTTGAAAAAATGATACCGGGCACCGAGGAGGCTCTCTCCCCGGCAACACGCGGACGCGCATCCTGCCTTCTGCTGAATTCCTATAAGGAAAACGCACATCCGCTGATCGATGTTTACGAGGGAAAGATTTCCCTGGATGAATTTACCGCCCAGCTGGACGACGATGATCTGATTCATCTGCTCGGCGGCCAGCCGAATACCTCTGTCGCGAATACCTACGGCTACGGCAATCTTCCGGAATACGGCGTTCCAAACATCATGACCGCCGACGGTCCTGCCGGTCTGCGCATCACACCGCAGTGCGAGGTCTGCACAACGGCATGGCCATGCGCCACACTGCTCGCCTCCACCTGGAATCCTGCCCTGGTTGAGCGGGTCGGAACCGCAGGCGCAGAGGAAGTAAAAGAGAACAACATCGCCGTATGGCTGACACCGGCGGTCAATATTCACCGCAATCCTCTTTGCGGAAGAAATTTTGAATACTATTCGGAAGATCCGCTGCTCGCCGGCAAAATGGGCGCAGCCATGGTACGCGGCATCCAGTCGCAGCACATCGCCGCAGCCGTGAAGCATTTTGCCTGCAACAACAAGGAGACCAACCGCAAGCACAGCGACTCCCGCGTCTCCGAGCGCGCACTCCGCGAGATCTACTTAAAGGCGTTTGAGATCATCGTGAAGGAAGCCGATCCGTGGGTTATCATGTCCGC
>ERZ827108.3952-NODE-3952-length-11576-cov-3.056592_pt1 | contig 11576 bp, 10 predicted proteins | sample MGYA00519921_ERZ827108 | MGnify/ENA primary metagenome ERZ827108 (study PRJEB31778, sample SAMEA3449258) | human gut metagenome | biome: human gut; feature: human-associated habitat; material: faeces | place: United Kingdom | collected 2010/2012 ... | reverse complement strand
GAAACCGTCCAAAGCGGAAACGACGCCCGCCGCAATCATGATGACAGCCGCTGCAAGGCAGCTTATGCGCATTGCCTTTTTGTGTTTTGCTTCCATGCCCTCTTTTACAAACTCGGCATCAAAAATTCTGCCGCGGCCGGAAATTGCGGAATAGAGCAGATACAGACCGATAACGAACATCACAATGTCGAAAAGGCTCACCGATTGACGGTTGACATTGAGCTTTACAGTCTCTTTCAATTCGCTGCCGTTGGCGCAGGATGCATTAATGCGAATCTCGCCGAGAACGGAGGATTTCACAAACAGATAGCCGTTTTTTTCGTTGATTTCATAAGTGAATTTATCTGAAGATGCCGGCGTTTCCGAAAGGTTTCCGTCCTTATCCTTTTCAAAAAGCTCAACGGTATATTTAACCGTGTTGTCTTCGGCAGTGTCAGCTTTCGGTGCGTCCGGAGCAGTTGTCGCGTCCGGTGCAGTTGTCACATCCGGTGCGTCTGTCGCATCCGATGCGTCTGTATCCAAAGCATCGGAACCGCTGTCGGTCTTATCGGTCAAAATTTTATACATATTGTCTTCATAGCAGAAGAATCCGACCGCTGTGTTGACGTTCACCTGAATCGACTGCACATTTTGCGCAAAGGTAAGCTGCCTGTCGGCATATGCAACGGTTGAATCGTCCTCTGCATTGATACTCGGCTGTTTGCCGCTGCCCATCATGCAGCCTGTCAGCGCAAGACAGAGCGCAAGCACTGCCGCGATAAGAGCCGCAATGCGCACATTGTGTTTTTTGTTTCCTGATTTCATATTGTAAATCCTCCTGTATTCTGCCTTTCAGACATTTTAATTTTTATTTTTAATGCCGCATTCGTTCCGTGTCTGCACAACACGGAGTTCACTGTTTTGTTTCCTCCGCATTTACACAGCGCATGAACTCATCGGAAACACGCATTGCCTTGCAAATCGCCAGCGCATCACGCGGCGGATTCACATCGCTTGCAACGCGATACAAGCCGTAGTCCATAAGCTTCGGCAGCACGGAAGCCCTCGAAGCATCGTTTCCCGCCAATGCTGCATCGAGCACGGCAGGTTCAACGTTTTTGAGCCCGATGACCTGATAATGCATGGGCGCACAGCACGCAACATCATCGAAATGCGTTGTTATCAGCGCAAAACAGCCGCGTCGATTGTTGAAATACTTCACTGCCGCCCGCACAAGCGCCGCACCTTCGTGCGGGTTCGTGCCGCGCGCAAACTCATCAAGCAGAACGAGTGCAGTGCTTTCGGTTTTTATTTCGGAAAGAATGCCGTCAAAATGAATCATCTCCCCGCCGAAACTCGAAAGTCCGCCCAAGCTGTCCTCCATATCCTCACAGAGCAAGTGTATGCCGGCAAAATGCGGCAATTCTGCTTCCCTGCAAAAAACGGGGAAACCGCACAGCGCAAGCAGCACGTTCAGCGCAAGCGTTTTGACTGCAACGGATTTTCCGCCCATGTTTGCGCCCGTGATAACGGTTGAGCCGGATAAAAGCTCGATGCTGACCGGGGTAAACTTTCGCCCCGACGAGTGCAGTGCATCGGCTGTCTGCGGGTTAATCATTTCGTTAAGAAGAACCCGCTGCCCGTTTGCATAAACTTTCGGAATGCTGCCGCCCCTGCTGCACATAAGTCTTGCTTTTGCAAGTGCAAAATCGAACCTTGCAATGCTTTTAATCACCTGCTCCGCCTCGTTGGAATATGCAGCAAAAGCTCTTGTCATCTCCGTGCGGATGCGCAGTTCTTCGCTCTCCTCCCTTGCGGCAAGCAGAGTTCTTTCCGCTTCAAGCGCATCCCGCCCCTCGACAGGATCTCGGCGCAGTTCGGCATCAACCCGTTTGCGCTCGCGCCGAATTTTCGCAAGCTCCGCGGATGCGCTGTCGCTCACGCGAAAAGTCATTGCACGCATTCCGTCCGGGTCAACTATTGAAAGCGCATGCGGCAGAGGGTGAATATCGATTTCGTTCAGCCTTTCGCCGCAGGGAATCTTTGAAAATGCCTCCGCAAGCGCATCAAGCTTTATCAAAAAACGTTTAATTTCGAAGAATTCAACGTCTGTAAGCGTCATTTCGCGGCTTCGCGCGACCGAACGGCGAACATCTTTAAGCTGCATGAGCGCACGCTCGGCGGCGGACCGGCCTCATGGTATCTTGCGCCCGCAGCCTCGACGGCGCGGATCGCTTGTTCCGCCGTTTTCGCTGCTTTTTCCGCATCGCTGCGGATCGTTTCCGCAAGCAGGCGAACGTTTTCCAGTTCGCGGCAAAGCCGCGCATTCTCTTCACACGGATACGCATGGGTATGCCGCGCAAGCTCCTCTCCGAAGGGGGAACAAGTCTGCAAATTTTCAATTATGTAGGCAAATCCTATCGCTGCCTGCTGTTGTTTGTCAAGCATAGTCTTATAATGTCAATTTGTTTTTTATCATTTATTCGTGAAAGCGCAGGAGTATCGATTTTACGCGCACGGGTTTACTCCGCTGCCTCGCAGCCGAATTCGCTCACAACATCAAGCACCGGCACGCGTCCGCCGAGACCGCTGCACATGGCATCGTAAAACTCCGTTTTGTTGTAATGACTGCCTTTTGCGGAAAACGGGTTGACCGTCACCGCAAGCAGCCGCGTTTTGTTCATAACGGTAAATCTTGCACCTGCACGAACAAGTTTTTCATAGTTTTTATGCGAAAGCAGCAGCCTGCTGCCATCCTCGCAAATAATCTCAAGTCCGTTCAGCGCACGTCCCGCCGCAATAAGCGCATTTGCCGCCGAATCCGGCACCCCGCCGCGCATCAAAACAGCCTCTGCGCCGCCTTTTCGAACAAGTTCCGCCGCTCGGGAAAGCTCCGAAAACTCCGTTTGCTCTCCGCCATGGGTTCCGCTGCCGAAAAACACGCCGTATTTTTGTTTGCATTGACGCACATATTCCGTCCGCTCCGTTTGCGGAAGCATCATAAGCTCCGCCGAAAAGCATGTGTCTTCAACAGTTTTCCGAATATCCGGGGAATAGCTTGCACCCGAGCACAATATTGCCGCATCGCTGACAGCCGGCATTGCAAGCGATTTTCGGCTCAGCGCACCGTCGATAATGACCTTTGCCGCGCCGAGCTCAAACATGCGCTTTTTAAGCCGCGCAAGCTGCGCCGTCATGGACGGACCCGCAAGCTGAATAAAGCCGTCACTGCATGCACGAAGGATAATGACCTCTCCCATAGGCGTCGGCATTCCTGTTGTGTCCAGTATTTCCCGGGAAATACCGCTGTTCATGCCGTTCTTTTGCGCATCATTTCCGGAATCGGACAAATTTCCGCCCGCAAAAAGCAGCTTTTCGGCTGTTGCAATAATCGTGCCGTCGTAAACGAAAATTTCGGGCTTTTTCGTGTTCGTCACAAGGTCGCTCCGCTCCCCGTCCCTTCCGATGGATGTCAGCGCAATGCTCTCGTCCATCCTGCGGCAGTCCTTTATCAATCGATTAAGCACCGTTGTTTTTCCCGCATTTTTGCACATGCCGATGAGCGAAACGGAACTATAAGGTTTTATAAGCTCATATAACAAAGCCAAACTCCTCCAATGGTATTATAGCATACCTATACCGAAATGAACAAGGGCAAACGTCCCCTGTGAGCACCTTGTTTCATATATAAGTTTTTACATGCTCCCAGGTATGTCTGTTAAAATTTTTTCGCATTTTTGCAACTTTTGCGTGCCCACAGCATATTCTTGCAGAAGGGAGGGCGGCGATATGGTAGGATTCATCACATTACGCGGAAGTTTAAGCGGATCGATTCGGCTGACAACAGTTGGCAAAAGCACCCGCTTTGTTCTGAAACTCCGTGAAAAACCCCCGCACGGCGGATTTACCGTTTATCTCATTGACGGAGAAGATTTTGCATCATTTCGGTTTTCCGATGACTCCGATGAGTTCAGCGGCACAGCCTTGTTTTCATGCGTTCGTGCCGCCGTAATTGCAAACCCCTTCGGAGATTTTATCGCGGAAGGCAGCATCGGTGCAGTGCGGCATGATTTGCAGGCCGTTAAGGCACGGATTCGGGCAGCAGCCTTCTCGAAAGAGCGGAATGCGGTGCAAAGGAACCGACACGACAGCATTCAATGCACAGCCGATTTGCAAATTTCGGAAAATTCAGCCGAAAACAGCAAACACCTTTCCGCCGCCGTTAGCGGAAGGGCGGGCGGCACAGAACCGGGGAAATCGGGGCAAAAGAGGCGTGACATGCGCCCAAGTGAAAAAAAAGCGATCTCTCCGAACTCTGCTCTGCCGCCGAACGGCTTGCAGTCCGCAAAATCCCCCGTTACGGAAGGAATCCTCGGCAAAGCGAAAGAATTGTTTGCGGGAAGCGGAATTTCCGCAGCAAACGGCAATCCCGCCGAGAATTCGAATCCTGCCGTTCACCGTTCCGATTTTGATGCGGATATCGGTGCCCTTTGCGAAAGCTGCGCCCGCTCGGACGAAAGCGCGGCCGAAAACCCGTTCCCGCAGCTTTTTCCCAACTCGTATTGGAAAAAACGCCAAAACGACCGCCGTCTGTTCGGCAAAGCTCGCGTTCGCGGCGTAATGTACGGCATCGTCGCCGTGCCGAGTGCAAGCCGCCGCCCTCCCGCAGGTCTTTGCGGAAACCTTCGCCGCGTTCGTTCAAACAGCGGCAGTTGGTTCTGGCTCGGTATACGCCGTGAATGAATTGCATTTTTCGGAACAGCGTTTGCTTACTTTCGGCCTTTGTGCCGCTTGTGAACAGTCGGTAATCATATTTGCCGTAACGGTTCCCTTTACAGCTGTTCCGTCAACCGCATTTTCAAAAAAACGTTTATTTCCAACCGACAAAAACGGCAGAAAGCTCCGCAGCGGGGAGCTTTCTGCCGTCTGTTTTTAAAATTAACGGTGATGAAAAAACCAATTTAAGCCGAAGCATTCCGCAGGTTCTCAATCTCACTCGCCGAGCCGTTCAACTCTTCCGCCGTGCAATCCTCGCCGAGCATGAAAATTCCGCGTGCAATGCACATAAACGTGTTTTCATCACCGAACGGCCGCCCGACTGCGGTGTTCAAAAGGCTTTGGACAAGGCAAAGTTTTGCCGTGCGAATTTCCGGCGGCGCATCGATTATGCGGCGAACATCATAATCCTCCGTTCGTCCGCACGGTGCGGCGCAGCTGCTGCAATCCGGAACAAGCCTGTGCTTCTCGGCATGGATTTTTTCAACAGCCTCGGGAAGTTTTGATTTCAGCAATTCTGCCTGCGTCATCTCCGCCTCGGTTTCGCCGACCGTATCCGCCGAACAAACCGCCTCGGCAAACTGTTTCAGCAGTGAAAAAGCCTTTATCAGCAAAGCGAAAGTTCCTTCATTCGTGCGTGAATTCGAATCCGCCGCGCGAACAAGCCCGACAGCCGCTCCCAAAAGCTCCCCCGCACAGGGGACTTTGAGCATTGTTCCAACGGCCGTTGTTTCCCGTTCATCTCTTCCGTTTCTTTCAATCTGCATTTTTGTCGTTGCGGCTCCTTTACAGAAAATCATTCATTGCTCGCTTCATCGGCAATTTTATAATATGCATCCGCGTGTTGAAATTGTGAACACTTCAACGGGCAAAGACTTTCCCGCTGCCGCAGCTGCTTTTTTGACGGCAAGTTCAATGCCCCCGCAGCAGGGAACTTCCATCCTTGCAACCGTTATGCTCTTTATTTCGTTATTGCGAATAATTTCAGTCAACTTTTCGGAATAGTCAACGGAATCCAATTTCGGACAGCCAATAAGAGTTATTCTGCCGCGCATGAATCGCTCATGAAAGTCCGCAAACGCATATGCAGTGCAGTCTGCGGCGATCAGCAGCTCCGAATCATCAAAAAAGGCCGCACGAGTGGGCGCAAGCTTTATCTGCACCGGCCATTGGCCAAGGCATGAATTCGATTCTTCCGCTCGTTTCGATTCTTCTTCCGTCCGTTCGGACCTTGTTCCGAATGCAAACACGGGCGTTCTTTTTCCGCCGGCCTTCAATGTGCGCGCCGCCGTCCCCGGACAGCCGCAGGGTGCCGCAATCGAGTTATGCGCCGTTTCCGTCTGTTTGTCCGCAAGCATTTTTAAACGCATTTGATTTTCGCGAACAGCCGCTTCATCATACGGAACCGCTTCGCGTTCAACAAAGCTTATCGCTCCCGCAGGACAGGCGGGCAGGCAGTCTCCGAGTCCGTCACAGTAATCATCGCGCAAAAGCCTTGCTTTTCCGTCAATCATTCCGATTGCATTTTCATGACATGCCTCCGCGCATTTGCCGCAGCCGCTGCATTTTTCCTCATCAATAACAACAATTCTTCTTATCATTCCGAATCTCCCTTCTCGTGCCGCATCTTCCTTCGGATTTGCTTTCCGGTGTGCCGCCTGTTTCGCTTTATTATAGCATAATCAAGGCAAAAAATCCGCTGTTTTCCGTGAATGCCGTAAACATTTCCCTTTTGCTGCCCACTTTTGCTGCATCTCGAATTTTTTCTTGCCAAGTCGGTCTCGAGATGTTAAACTAAAGCAATGTATTTGGCGCATAAAGTCAAAAGCGGATTCACTCCCGTTTTTCAAAACGATCTCTGTGCGAAAAGTTTTGAGCAGCGGTTTGAAAGCAGCAAAGGAGAATTTATAATGGATAAGCGTATAAGCAAAGACGAATATTACCTTTCAATCGCGGCAGCCGTTGCAAGACGATCCACCTGTCTTCGTCGCCAGTACGGAGCCGTGATAATTAAAAACGATGAGATAATTTCCACAGGATACAACGGCGCGGCACGCGGCGAACCTAACTGCTGTGATACGGGCGAATGCTGGCGCGAAGCCAACAACATTCCCCACGGTGAACAATACGAAAAATGCGTTGCCGTACACGCCGAGCAAAATGCAATAATTTCTGCCGCACGCCATGAAATGCTTGGTTCGGTGCTTTATCTTGCGGGATTTGATTCCAACGGTGAGCTTGCTGCACCCGCGCCCTGTGTCATTTGCAGCCGGCTGATAAAAAATGCAGGCATTGCAGAGGTCGTTTCCCGCGGTGCGAACGGGGAACCCGTGCGCACGCAATACAATCGATATAACTGATTATTCTTCCTGTTATGTTAGTTTTCGCATGAGGTACACAAATGAGAATAATTAATCCGTCTTTTGAAATCATCAACCGCCCGAACGGGCATGAAGTGCTGCGGCACCTTGAACTTTGCGGACGAGTCTGCTATAAATCCGAGGATGCAATATCGGACGAATCCGCCGAGCGGCTTATCCGCATGATGCTTGAACGCGGGCATGAAAGCCCGATCGAGCATTTCAGCGTGAGCGTTCGCATAATTTGCGACCGCGGAGTTTCTCACGAGTGGGTTCGGCACAGGATTGCCAGTTTTTCTCAGGAAAGCACTCGATATTGCAATTATCAAAAATCAAAATTCGGCAGCGAGCTGACATTTATCCGTCCTTATTTCGCCGAAGAGGGTTCAAAGCTCTTTGATATTTGGAAAAGCTCCATGCAGCAGGCGGAAACGGCGTATTTCGAAATGCTGAACTGCGGCGCAAAGCCCGAGGATGCGCGGAGCGTGCTTCCGAACAGCCTTAAAACGGAGTTCATCTGCACGATGAATCTGCGCGAATGGCGGCACTTTTTCCGTTTGCGCTGTGCGCCCGCCGCACACCCCGCCATGCGTGAAATAAGCATTCCGCTGCTGCACGAATTTCAAAAAATGATTCCCGTGCTTTTTGACGGACTTTGCTGAATTTAATTTGAGTTTTTTCGGATAAATCCCGTTCCGATAATTAAACAACCGAAAACTGCGCAGTGTTCCGAATAAACCCACTCGATTTGATTCAAGCGGGTACGGGGCCGCTGCGCAGCTTCCGGTTGCATATCGTTCACTGTTCGGACGTTCGTGTCCTTTATTCCGCATTCGGCGCGCTCTGCGCGGGCACGGAAAGATATGCATCGATGATTTCGCCGACATCCGCCATGCTGTGCCAATACTCTTTAAACTTTTCAGTTGTCACAAAATCATACTTAAACTTTATGACATAGCCTTTTACCGCATCAAAGAACGCTTTGCTGCCCAGCTTTCCGTAAATTGCATACAAGAGTCCCGCTCCTTTATCATAAATATCGGAATAACCCATCGGATCCTCATCATTCCAATAATACAGCGACTTTGTCAGGTCAGTTGTATCGTCCGCATAACTCATGTTCGCATCACGCCCGATTCCCGCAACACGTGCAGCGCTCAGCTTAAGTCTCATCTCCGTTTTGAAGCCGCTTATATCAGCGGTGAACTCCGGCGGATATGCTTCATCGTAAACAAATTCGCAAAATCGGCAAAAGCCCTCATCAAGCCACGCTTCTTTCACTTGGTCATTGCCGACAATACCGTAAAACCATTGGTGCGCAACCTCATGACAAACGGAATGATCCATTGAGTAAACCGTTGCGGCAGCCGATTCGTCCGTTTTAAAATCCAGACCCATTTTCTCAAAATCATCAAGCGAAATCTCCGGCGCTATCATAACAAGGGTTGGGTATTCCATTCCGTTCACCCCGCCGGTCAGCCCGTTAAGAACAACACTGAGCGTGCTGTAAGGGTACTCTCCGAAATTTTCCCCATAGAGAGCGAGCGATTTTGCTGCAACATCAAGCACCCTGTTCGCCGTTTTCGGAAGTGCGGAATCATAATATACGGTTATTTTCGTGTTTCCCGTGTCTTTTGCCAGTGTTTCGAATCTGTCGCTTGCGCAGAATGCAAAATCGCGTACGTTTTTTGCGTGATACATGCCGTCCGCTCCGAGCTCACCCGTTGCAGCAATCTTGTATCCCTCAGGAACATTTATCCGGACACTGTAGTTTGCAATGTCTGTATAAAACGCGTCGCCGATATCAACATACGGTTCAACTGCATAGGCTCCGTTTTCATACACGGCGGGTGTGATTACAAAATTGCCCAAGTTGAAAATGTTTTCCTGCCAACCGAAGCGATTCTTTATGTTCGGAATCCGAACGCTGTATCGAATTTCTATCCTGCATCGTTCGTCTGCGGCCAACGGCGAGGCAAGAACAGCCTTGAACACGGTCCCTTTAACGTTTTCAAGCTGTGACTCACTGCCGTTCAGCTTTATGCTTTGAACAGCTGCACCGCCCCCGTCCGCACTGAATGCTTCGGGATAGATGTTGAAGTATATTTCCGAAAGATTTTTTCCCGCCGGGTTTAGATAATCCGTCGTTTGTTCAACCGTGAGCATATGCTCATCCGTTGAAAGGGTAACATCAAGCACAAAACTGCTTGCTTTTTGCTCGTTCACATTCACCGAAAGCGATTCGGGCACGCTTGTCGGCAAAACCAAATCCGTCGGTAAAACCGCCTGCGTCGGTTCGGCAGTAAACCGTATCGGGTCTTTTTTTCGCCCGGAATCAATTCCGACTGCGCCTTTGCAGCCCGAAAAGCATACGGCAGCGAGCATTACCGCCGCTGTCAATAACAGAACAAATCTTTTCATTTCAGCACACTCCCTCGTTTACTTAATCACCGACCGTACACGAAAATTCCGTTCGCCTCTCCGATTTAATCAGTGACTGCTTAAGTTCTGCAAAGAGTGTATACCCCGATTATTTCCGAAATGTTTCCGTCAGCGCTCCAAGCCGATATATATTATTTTGTTCTCATCGTCAAGCACAACATTGAGGAACAACCCGACCGTTTCGGAATAATAGCGTGAGCCGTTGTATTTCCAGTCCGGCAGTACATCCAGCGTACTGTATTCAAGGTATTTTTCCATGAATTTCAGGCGTTCGCTTTCCGAATCCGCAATCGATATTTCTGCGCTGAACCGAATGCTGAACGCAACCACTTTTTGAGTCCCGTCCTCAACGGCTGCAACGACCTCCTGTGCGGGCATCACATAATCTTTATTATAGCAGGTGTATGTTTTCACGTGTTCGGTTCCGTATGCATCGCAATATGAGGCTTCGTTCAAAGAACACATGACTGCAATTTTCGTTTCTTCCAAGAACGGCATGGCAGAAAGAAAATCGTCCAGTGCCGAAATCATTTCCTCCACGCCACACTCTTCCGCTGTCGTTTCGTAGGCTGTGCCGCAAAGATATTCTTCCGCACCTTTCAAGAATTCGATCTCACTGCTCCCGATTGCAATTTGAGGCAGTTCATCCATTGTAAATTCCCTGTTCAGGAGCAATTTATCCGATATTTTAAAATAGATTATCGGTGCCGCAGCAAGTCCCGCAACAGCCGCTGCGGCAAGCAATGCTGCCAAAAGCCGCAACGCATGCTTTTTCATTCAGTCACCTCCAAATCAAACGAAACGCAGGTTCCCCTGCCGAGTTCGCTTTCAAATTTCAACTCTGTTTTAAAAAGCGTGCATATGCTTTTGCAAATGGATAATCCGATTCCGTAACCCGCTGCGCTTCTGGATTTGTCCGCCTTGTAAAAAGGCTCGGCAGCGCGGCGAATCTCTTCTTGAGTCATGCCCCTTCCGCTGTCCGCAACGCCGAAGCGGCAGCAGTTACCGCTTTTTTCGATTTTCACAATTACTTTTTGCCCGTCAGAAAATCTGAACGCATTTTCAATCAGATTGCGCAGCAGGGTCAGCAGCAAATTGTAATCACAAATTATCTTTATTCCTTTTTCACTGTTGATATCCAAATTTTCTCCGTTTTCAAACATCTGCCGGATTCCGCGCTCAATGCGTTCCGACTCAACGGGCTCAAGTGTCGGTTCCGTTTGAGAAAGCTTCAGCATTCGCAGCATTTTTACCGAAAGGTTTTCCATTCGCTTTGCGTTTTTAAAAATTCTGTCCGCATACATGAATTTGTCATGCTCATCAAGGACATGCGTTCTCAAAATATCCGCATACCCGATAACGGAGGTCATCGGCGTTTTAAGCTCGTGCGAGAAATCGGCAACGAAAGCCGTCCTGTTTTCAAGCTGCTGCTCAAGCTCGGCAACCATTGCATCAAAACTTTTGCTCAGTGAGCCGATTTCATCCCCGGAATCAATCCGTGTACGAAGCGAATACTCTCCCCCGCTGATTCGGTTTGCCGTTTGAGCCAACCGCTCCAAAGGCCTTGTTATCCGCTTTGTTATGAAGAAGGCAGCAAGCCCGGAGCAGAGCAAAACAGCCGATTCAATCAGCAAAAATGCAATGTATTGGCGTTTTCTTTCGGCAAACACATACGAAATATCATATCGCATGATAATGTTTAATTCCGTTCCGTACGAACTCAGCGTTGCATTGAAACAATTGAAATACCCATTTTCATTTTTTTCAACGGAATATGAGTTTTGCCGAAGAACCGGCGCATCTCCCTTAAGATTTGAAAAAATAACCTGCCCGTTTGAATCGATAATTTCAATTTCTTCTCCCGTTGCATACGCAACCATCTTATCAGCGTACCGCGCAAGCTCGGTTTTATCCGTTTTTCTTCCGTTCAGCCTGTCGGCAAGCAGTTTGCTTTCAAGTGCATAGCAGCTCATTTGCTTCCGCCTTGAATTCTGTGCAACGGATTCCGCAAGAGCCGCT
>ERZ827108.3951-NODE-3951-length-11578-cov-3.067951_pt1 | contig 11578 bp, 9 predicted proteins | sample MGYA00519921_ERZ827108 | MGnify/ENA primary metagenome ERZ827108 (study PRJEB31778, sample SAMEA3449258) | human gut metagenome | biome: human gut; feature: human-associated habitat; material: faeces | place: United Kingdom | collected 2010/2012 ... | reverse complement strand
GGTCTTAAAATTGTACTAAATGGGAAAAACTATTATATTTGTAGCAATGCATGAAGGATATCTTTATTCTTTATATAAATGTCAATAGCTATGAACACGATATATGGCAAAATTCTGTGGAGAACTTCTCTTCCGGTTCTCTTACTACTATTCTTAGCTGTTTCGTGTAAACAGTCTGAGCAACATTCCTCTTGGGAAAAAAAATACGACTCTTTTTATCGTTCGGTTACAGACTCTTTGACCACTCATCCACAACAGATACGTGCGCTGGCAAAGCAAAAGATGGAGATGTCGACTGATAGTCTGGAATGGTATTATTACTCTGCTATAGTATTAAAAACGTATATGTTCACTTCGGATGTGGACTCAGCCCGCTATTTAATAAAACGGATAGAAGACTTTTGTGCCCGTGAACAATCTTCACCCTATCTTGCTGATTTACGCTCGGAATATCTGAATACAAAAGGTAATATTTATGTGCGTGTAGGCGCTATGGATTCGGCTATTGTCTGCTTTACAGATTCTTACAAACAACGTTTGCAGGGAATGAAGACAGAATCAGTTCCGGATATTCTTATCAATCTGGCTGATGCATGCAGCCGGCAGGGAAAATATGATGTAAGTGCATTTTGGTATCGTAAAGCGCTGCAAATCGGAGATTCTTTAGGAATATCGGAGGGGCGTCGTCATCCTGTTTATTATGGGCTGGCTCAGGTGTATATGGCTTTACACGATTTTGATCAGTGCGACTATTACTATAATCTGGCAGGGATGTTTTATGATAAAATGCTTCCTTACGAGAAATATATCTATTTGAATAATCGTGGTAATTCATATTATTATCGTGAGGATTATCCGGAAGCTTTAAAATATTTCAAGAAAGGTTTCTCGCTGGCGGTTTCTCATCCCGATATGGGCTTTGAGAAAAACCTGTGCATGGTGAATCTGGGGGATGTCTATCTGCAAATGAATGAACCTGATTCAGCGGCTAAATATATCAATGAATGCCAACCCTTTTTTCGGAAAATAGGGGCAGCAGGAGCGCTTTATTATATTGATACCCAACGCATCGGTCTGGCTCTGGAGCGAAATGATATGGCAACCGTAAGGAATCTGCTAAGTAAGGCTACCAATCCGAATCATATAGAGCCGGACATGCTGCATATTCGTAATAAGTATTTGCAGGAGTTTTACGAGAAGACGGCAGATTATAAAAATGCTTTCTTTTATCAGAAAGAAAACAGCCGGCTGGACGATTCTATCCGTAATGAACATGTAAGAATGCGTACAGCCGATATGTCATTGAGATATCAACAGGACTCTACACTGTTGGCAAAGAACATATTGATTGAGCAGCAGAAGGTAGAGATGTTAAAGTTGCACGAGGGACGTTTCTTCTGGATTGGAGTTTGCGTTTTGGTATTGGTTATTGCTTGTTTCATCTATCTGTATGAAAAGAAAAGACGGGCTCTTCTGCTCGCGCAAAGTCAGCGTACCATATCTTCTTTACGTTTGGAGAATATACGTAACAGAATGTCACCGCATTTTATTTTTAATGTGCTGAACCAGGAAATGGGCAGTCGGGAAGGGGAGAATAAAAAAGAGCTTTCCTCATTGGTGAAACTAATGCGACGGAATTTGGAATTAGCTGAGCAAATGTGTGTTACCTTAAAAGAAGAATTAGGTTTTGTGCAAACCTACATTGATCTTCAACGCCGTTCTTTGGGACCGGAATTTAAGGTGACTATTGAAGTTGGTGAAGATGTAGACACCAATCAGTTGCTTCTGCCTTCCATGTTAATACAGATACCGGTGGAGAATGCCATCAAGCACGCTCTTCAGGGTAAAGAAGGTGAACGGCGCCTTTGGATTGATGTTCATCGTTCCGGTACTTATATTTGTGTCCGGATTACGGATAACGGGGGCGGGTTCAAACTGAACAGTGCTAACAGAGGGACAGGGACCGGAATGAAGGTAATCATGCAAACTATTCAGATTTTGAATGCTAAGAATAAGGAAATGATTGAAACTACGGTACACAATATTCCTTTGCCGGATGGCGAGACCGGATGTGAAGTAAGTTTTCATTTACCGTTGAATTATGATTATTCAGTTTAATGATTTTCGAATAATCCTCAATTTTGATTGGATATCCGTTGTTTTGATCGAATATCCTGAAAATGACATATTCTGATTTTTTAAATTGCTTTCAGTTCTTTAATTTCGCAGAAACAAGAGAGGTATGGACAGGTATAAGGTTGCAATAGTAGATGACGATGAGTTGTCCTTGGATAATCTGGTATTCGGGTTACAGAAATTTGAAAACTTTCATTTAGAAGGTACTGCACGCAATGGAGTATCTGGGAAGAAACTGATAGCTAAAGTGCGTCCCGATTTGCTCTTTTTAGATGTAGAGCTACCTGATATGAGGGGGATGGATTTGCTGGACAGTATTCGCGAATCTCTGACTTGGGGCATGAAAGTCGTTTTTTATACTGCATACGATAAATACATGATGTCAGCCATTCGTCAATCTGCTTTTGATTATTTGTTGAAACCTTTTGAGGACAAAGATCTGGAACTTATAATTTCCCGATTTATGGAAAGAATAGAATTAGAACGGAAAGCTGCATTTTTTCCTGCGGCATTAGCAAACACTAGTCAGACATTTATGGTGTTTACTCCGACAAATGACATGCGGGCATTACGACCTGCCGAAATTGGATATTTCCGGTATTGCTCTGAACGGAAACAGTGGGAGGCGGTGTTGAGTGGACAAACTCCGTTACCTCTGAAGAAGAGTACCACGGCCGATCAGATAGTGAGATATGCTCCTTGTTTTGTGCAGATTCATCAGTCTTTCATAATCAATATTGATTATCTGATGATTATCAAGGATGGTAAATGTGTGTTGTATCCGCCATTTGAGAATGTAGATGAGCTGCTGGTCTCTAAGAAATATAAAAAGGAGCTACAAGACAGATATTGTTTGTAAATGAAATATATATTGGTTAGGGAGTCGACACTTGAATAGTGTTGATAAAGGAAAGAGGGCACAAAACGTGATGTTCAGTGCCCTCTCTTATTATTTCACTTCGATACCTTTATTCTGCAAAGTGACATTCAATACTTTCGCATAATCAGCGTATTGCTTGTCAGTAAGCGTTTTCTTCATCAACTTCAAGTTTCCGTACACTGCATTGTGGAGTTTCTTTTCCTGGTCCTTCTTTGCAGTTGTGGCACGTCCCATCTGTGTAGAGAAGTATTCGCAGATGTTTGCTACTTCTTCATGCTGGCCAGCCGACAATTTTAAATATTTACTCAACTTGGTTACGTTGATGTTACCATCCCATTTTGCAGTTGTAGGTTGATTTCCTGCTGCAAATGTCGTAGCAGTCAGACAGACTGCTGTTATTAATGTTAATCCTAAACGTTTCATAATACCTACTTTTAATTTGTTATACCTAAAAACAATTCTAACTCTAAAAATCTAATACCTATTGAAAACAGCTCTAAGCGCTTAGCTTTTTCTTTTTACCTATGCAAATATAGAAATATGTTTTATAACATAAAAGCAAAGAAGAAGGAAAGTGCAGTTTAAGGGAGCATTTCTTGATATAGATCAATTATATGGTATTATTTTGCTTGTTTAAGACCTTATTTGTAATATGAATGTAATATAGTTATCGAACACGGGTGATCATAATGATAGTATTTATCCGGATTTTACCACCATCCCCATTTTTTATCCGGCATATCTATGGTGTATTGAATTTCAGATGAAATACCTACAAAGCCCAATCCGCCTTCTACATTGCTGGGCAGGCTGATAGGTTCCATCAGGGCTTCGTCATAATCTTCGTCATCCATGCAGTTTAAAGCTTTCAGGTAGCGATAATATGTTTCAGGCAAACTGAGCACGCGCACGGTGATATTTTGTTTCAGGTAGCAACGGGTATAATTCAGTGATTGGAGAATATCATAGTTGTCATCGTAAAGTGGGGTGTAAACTTTCAGCGTGGCAGATGAATTGGTGAAACGATTATCTGTGAAGATACTGTATTTGTTTTCAATGTTGGTGGGAAACATTGTATTTTCATCATCATCCGAGCTGGTGACATGTCCGTCGGTCAGGATCACGTCTTCACGGTTGATAAGTTCGGTATATCTATAGTTGACAACTGTGTCTTTCGTTATGGTGTAAATGTAATCTCCATTTTCATCCTTTATATAGTCTCCGTTCTCGTCTTCGTTGGGCGTGTAGATAACGCAGCGGAAGTCTTTGTTATTCACTATCTCCAGACGGTAATAGTTCTTTTCGTTAGGGAGATCCTCTAAGGTGATGCGGTATTGACGATGGGCTCTCATGCTACCCCATTGGCGGATGAGGGCGGTACAGGTGTCCACTTGCAGGCTTTGTAGAGGACGGGGAACAGTTACTTGCGAACTGACATGATACTTTCCGCCTTCCGCTGTGGCTTCCAGGCGAATGTTATCTCCGGGTTGTAAGCGGGCGGTGAGACGGAATATTTTGAAGCGCATACTTTTTAGTAATGCTTCATATTGCCCCTTGTCAAGCTGATTTTGCATATTTCCATAGTATTCTTCGGGAGATATGGCTTGAGGGGATTCAACCTGCTTATCGTTTACGTAGAGGGAAAGCGTTGCTTCATTGATGCGGCCGATGCTGTTTCCTTCACTAAGATGCAGATAAACGAGATTCTCTGTTTGTCCGGCGTTGAGCAGGGCATTCATGATAAGCTGCGGATTTTGTTGTCCGGGATTATATGGGATTTCATTTTCACAAGCCATAAAGAGTCCGGCGAAAGCTATATATATAATAAGGTGTAATTTAATTCTTGTTTTCATAATCTGGTATGGCTTTTAAAATTTATAGGTATAAGTCACAGAGGGTATGCAGGGTAGTATCGTCAGTTTCTTGATAACAGTTTTCGACTTTTTCTCTGAGTTGTATTGATTATCGTTTCCTTGATATATGCTGTTATAAAAGTCATTGTAAATCAGATTGTAACCTTGTTCCCATTTGCTGTAAACCAGGTTGGGGTTCATAGCATTGTAGGCATTATAAAGGCTGATGTTCCAGGTACGCATGCCATGCTTGGTTTTCTTGTTGAAGTTGATACCCAGGTTTAGGCGATGACTGGCTGGCAGGCGGTAGTTGTTGCGCCGGGAAATATAAGGAGCAGATTCTATATTGCCTTCGGGACGGATGATAATGGTCTCCCGTTCAGGTACTGTGATGCATCCCCCGGTATTGAATATCCACGAAGCTCCGACATCGATACGTTCACTGAATTTATGATTCAAACACAGACTGATGGTGTGGCGGCGGTCATATTTATAAGGAAACCATTTTCCCTGGCTGATGGCACCATCTTTGAAACGGGGATCGGTCTTTGCCAGCGTATATGCCAGCCAACCGGTAGTCTTTCCCAAAGTCTTTTGTACCATCATTTCCAGACCCAAGGAACGTCCTTCACCCATTTCTACCTTTTCCTCCCAATTAGTGGAAGTGCCGAAAAAGGAAACGCCATCCTGATATTCCAGTATGTGACGCATCTGCTTATAATATCCCTCTATAGAGAACTCCCAGCCAGCCAGACCGGTATAATAGCCTTCAAGAGAGTATTGATTGGCATACATGGGGCGTATGTTTTTGGTAATTGGTACCCAAAGATCCGTAGGCATAGAGAAGGGAGTGGATGAAAGCAAGTGTACATATTGTGCCATGCATGTATAGGATGCCTTGGCGGAGAATCCCTGTCCGAAGTTGTAGCGTGTAGAGAGGCGTGGTTGAATCGAACAGTAGTTCTTTCCTTGTGTAGAGAACAGAGATTAGGCTGAGATGACTGTTCAGGTTGAAATTATCTTCAGCATAGAGTGATACCTCTTGTCCTCGTAGTACATGATTATTGCTGGCGGCATAAATTGTTTCTTCCTCTTGCTCCCCGTTTTCCACTTCCTGAGTCTTGGAAGTGGAGATGCCCGGGCGGAAAGTATGGTGGATATATTCTGCTCCAAACTTGATGTGATGCTCCGGCGCGGGTGTAAAATCGAAGTCCATGCGCGCACTCCAGTCACTGATGCCCGAACGGAATTGGGATAAATAGCTATAGCGATCTAATATTTGCCCCCGGTAGGTGCGTGTATCTTCCACATCCTGATTCAATTTCATCAGATAGTTATTGTAGGAAATAGTGGTGTTGCAGAACAACTTACTATTGAATACATAATTCCAGCGGCCATAGGCTATCGTGTTTCCCCAGTTCAGGTGGCTGTCATCTTTATAATAGACTTTAGTGTCGTCGTTGTTCTGATAGTAGTTGTTGCTGTCGGTGGTGTCAAAGTGGTAGTGATCCTTTCCTTTATAGAAACCGACAAAGAGGCGGCTGCGGTCATTGAATTTATGGTTCACCTTGGCATTGATGTCGTAAAAGTAGTAGTTGTATTTATCGGCGTAATAATCATCTTTATCCACTATGAGGTTTTTGAAGAAGGCGGTGTGCGTGGCACGTGCACTAAGACTGAAAGAAGTGTGTCCTTTCCAGATAGGTCCTTCAAAATGCAGTTTGTCGGTAAGTGTACCTACACTGAGTGCACCGTGGTAATGGTGCATATCTCCGTCGTTGGTGCGTATATCGACAATAGAGGAAAGCCGACCGCCGTAACGGGCGGGAAAGGAACTCTTGTAGAGTGTAGTGTTTTTTATAGCTTCGGGAGTAAATACGGAGAACACCCCCAGAAGATGATCTGCATTATATACCGGAATACCGTCTAGCAATATCAGGTTCTGGTCCGGTCCTCCTCCGCGTACATATAAACCGGAAAAGCCTTCCGTTCCGGCTTGTACACCTGGCATTAACTGAATGGTTTTCAATATATCAGCTTCTCCAAGTACAGCTGGAGTATGTTGAATTTGTGCCATCGGAATTTCATACGCTCCCATGGCGGTGGCTTGGATGCCGGCTTCTTTCTTGTCCGAAAGGACAATCACTTCCGCCAGTTCATTATTGCTGTCCAAGCGGATATTGAGCACGGTGTCTTTGTTTAGCGGGAACGAACTGTGCCGGGTTTCGTACCCTAAATACGAAAAAATCAATTCCGCATCTCCTTCCGGCAAAGTAAGAGTATAGAAACCGAAAGGATTGGTGGCAGTGCCCACACGCTGACGACTATCGAGGATATTGGCACCAATCAGCGTCTCGGAAGACGCCCCGTCTGTCACGTATCCGCTGATAGTGAACCGACGGCTTACGGTTTTCTGCGGCACGGGCCGCTTGTTTAGCAAAATATGTTTTCCGGAGATTTCGAAACCTATCGGTTGGTTTTCAAAAGCTTTCCGGAGAATTTCGTTAATAGTAAGGTCTCGGACGGCCAGTGTGATGCGTCCATTCAGACGTACTTCTTCTCCGTATATGAAACTGTACCCGGTTTTTTGTTCCACTTGTTTCACAAACTCCTCCAGTGTCGCATTTTGCAGTCTGATGCTGAAACGCGTTTGTGAAGGATTGGTCTTCTGTAGAACGCAGGTGGCAAATACAATCGTACTTTGTAGTGTACAGGTTGATAGGAGAACCGCTCCCACCAGGAAAAATTTCCTGATGGTGCGGGGTGAACAGATAGAGGATTTCATTCTAGTTTAATTTTTGTGTGATTGTTATTATGTCATTAGTTTTTGTGTATTCAAACTTTTGATTGCGGCAAAGCAGCGAAAGAATTTCTTCCAGCGTTTCGCCATCAGAGAAAGTACCCGTCATGCGATAGTTCTGTAAGTCAGCGTCTTCAATACGAATGTCTGTGTGGAAAGCGTTAGAAAGTTGTCGGACAATCTCTTGTAAAGGAATACTTTTGAAAAGCAGTGTTCCGTTTCTCCAGATAATCTCTTCGGATGCATTATTTTCGGTATGTAGAGTCAGACTTTTCTTATCCTTATTATATATAGCGCTTTCATTGGGTGAAAGTATCAGGCTTTCTTCTGCTTTACCGATGAGGCTGACAGAAACGGAACCTTCCAACAAGGTTGTTTTCACTTGTGTATCTTCGGGATAGGCTTCGACATTGAAATGTGTACCTAAAACCTGTACTATAATTGCTCCGGCTTCTACTTTGAAAGGATGTGCTGTATCTTTGCTGACTTCGAAATAAGCTTCTCCTTGTAACTGTACTTTCCGGTCTTTTCCTCTGAAACGTTCGGGATAAGTCAGAGAAGAATAGCGGTTCAGTACAATTTCTGTTTGGTCGGGCAGTGTTACGGTACGTGTTTCTGCCAATGTGGATACGGTTTGCAATGGTACCGGGGCGAACATATAATATGCCCACCAGCCCAGTACACAAAGCACGGCGACAGCGGCTGCACCAGCCATTGTGTGCAATGAAAGGATGCGGCGTTGCAGATGCGGCAACCGTTTCTCAAGAAGTATCCAGCTATTGGCTTTCGAGAATCTTCCTCTCGGCGAACGGGTGGAGGTTGCGAGTTTATCGAGTATTCTTTCAAATTCTTGTTCCATGTTCTTCTTCTTTTCTATAAAGACAGGTAAAACGGAAAAACTCCCTATGCCGAAATTACTTTTTTTTCCTACATCCTACACCCGCTATCATTTTTATCTGGTTATCAAATAGATAGGTGGTGTAGGAAGGTGTGTAGGAAGATGTAGGAAAGTTGCATCCTACACCGAAAAACAGAAAAAAAGAGCGTTTTTATGTTTGTAATTCACTAATTCACAAGTCCTTAATATGTATTATACAAACTTTGCCTGTATTCATGCAAATATCTCCTTTTAAACTGAATTTTCATCGCAGAAGTTATCACTTCGTAAGAATTGAGGAGTCAGGCTTCATAATCCCATTATATAGAAAGCTGAATGATAGAGGAGAAACTTGATATGCTCCTTCCTTTTTCTCCTAAAGCCTTAATGTTAATGTCATTATGCTATAAGTAAAACCTCGTTTTTCAGTTGAGGGCTGTGTAGCCCGCAGTTGTGGGACCGACAGCCCTCAATTGGAAAACGTAGAGCCCGCAACTGTGGGACGAAGTTTTGTTACGGGCAAAAGGACAAAAACAATAAAGCAAAGCTTAGTTTTCATACGGCCTTAAGGCATTTATGTACCAAGCTCACGTGAGAAAAAGCTAGTGGTAGGATGAAACAGAATGGAGTTGTAGTTCCCATTATTGGGGACTTAGATGGATAGTGATCTGTGTCTTTTTGCCTTCTTTATCCTTCGGGGTACAGACGATGCGGAATTCAGCTTTGTCTGTCACTCTCTTCGGATAGATCTTCACTCGTAGATTGGCTGATTTCTTCTTGGCAGGGATAATGACCGTCTTGTCTTCAATACTGAAAATAGCTGCTTTACCCGGCATGTTTATGCCATTAATGAGAACTTCCCTATCCTCATTTTTCTTTTCAGCGGCAATAATCTTTACGTCGAACTCTTCTGTGTCTTTGTTTTTGTCGAACGAATAGTTTTTGGTGGCTTTCTCAAAACCTACATACTCTTCGGGATAACTGGAACTGTTGTTACTGCATGCGGCAAGGATAAAGAGAAGCCCTGCGGTTCCTGCCATTTGTTTGCAAAATCTTTTCATGTCGTTTTAATTTAGTTTAGTTTATATAGTTCATGAGTAAAGACAGGAGCAAAAAAGAAATTCCCTATGGCGATAGAAATAAAAAGTGTTAAAGGCTAATTGATGATATACCTCAGATAATAGAGAAAATAAGATGATGGACTCTGACTGTTTATTAGAGCAGTATTTCTTTCAATCGAATGGTTGCTTTCTGCAATTGCGCATCCACCGTTTTTGTACTGATGCCCAACTCTTCTGCTACTTGTGCATAGGTTTGTTTTTCTTCGCGGATGCGGATAAAGACTTCACGGCAACGTTCCGGTAGCCGGTCGAGAGCTTTTACATAGCGGGAAAAAAGTTCCTCGCTGATCAGAGTATCTTCAGGTGATACTGCTTGATCGGAGTGTTCATGTAGGGTTTCTGTTGATAGGGTGGGGCGGCGCTCCTCTTTTTCTATATAGTTGAGAGAGGCATTCTTTACGAGTATGAAACAGTAATCTTCGATATTGGTAATTTCTAATAATTGCTTACGGTGTTCCCAGAGTCTCATGAAAACATCGAGCACAATCTCTTGCGACCATTCTTCGTGGTGAGTGTAGTAAAAAGCAATACGGAACAGACGGTCATACGTCATATCATAAAAATCCCGGAAAGCAGTTTGCGAATCCTGCTCGCTCATTTTCCGTAGATACCTTCTGACTTCCTGTTCTGTCATATTGTCGTTTCATGTAATCAGCGGACAAAGGTAAGAGTTTCAAATTAAATATCCTATTTTGTGTGCTTCTTGTCTTTCTAAAATGTTGATTAAAAGATGGAGTTCTAGCAGAACTTGATAGGTTGGTTAAAGTGTACTAATCAATGATATTAGCAAATATTTGCTTCTACCGTAGCTGTTGTTTTCATGATACTTCTGTTACTTTTTCAGGAATATAGATTTTTATTATCTTTTCAAACTTTGAGCTATATATTTATTTGAAGTGTAGATGAAGAATGACATTAATCTTTCTTTCGTAAATGTGTTTTGATCATATCCTCTGAAAGCATAGTCGTTTATTCATGTTCCACAGCTGCAAAATTAAGTAATATTCTATAAAATCAAAGCAAAATACAAAATAAAATCTAAAATACTTGCAAATACATATTGTTTGAACATGTATTTGGTTAAGTGTTTATATTACATTTATATCTGTTTTTAATCAAGAAAACAGTGATTATATGATTGCTTTAAAAAGCAAAATGATAGAAATATGCTTTGTTTTAGTGAATAATAAAGATTCTTTTGTTGTTAATAACATAAAAATAGCACCGCTTTATAGAAAAAGACATTAATGTTAACATAAAAGCAAATGTAAACTATGAGTTTGTTTTTTAGATATAATCTCATTGATTACATTCAAATGAAATTTTTCATAACGAACAAGCTATTTTGAATAATAAAAAATAACTGTTGAGAATTTGCTTTTCATAAGTTCTGCTAGAACATGGTAGATTCTAGTATTAACACATATATTTAAGAGAGCTTATGGAGAAAAAAATTGTTTTATCATTAGCCTGCCTACTTATTGGAATTGGCTTGGCGATTGCGCAAACTCCAAAAACAGTGACGGGACTAGTCATTTTTGAAGAAGACAATCAGCCTATTGTAGGTGCATCTGTTTTGATTAAAGGTACAAACCAGGGGGCGGTAACAGATCTCGATGGTAAGTTTACACTTACTAATGTGCCGGGTACGGCAAAAATACTGAGAATAACCTACGTCGGCATGCAGACGATAGAGGTGAATATAAAAAGCGGGACGATGAAAATCGCGATGAAACCGGATGCTGAAGTTTTGGAAGAAGTAGTGGTTACCGGTATGACAAAGATGGATAAACGACTTTTTACAGGTGCTGCGACCAAATTGTCCAGTGAAGATGTGAAATTGGATGGTTTGGCAGATATTAGCCGTTCGTTGGAAGGACGTGCGGCAGGTGTATCTGTACAAAATGTTTC
>ERZ827108.3947-NODE-3947-length-11592-cov-2.586114_pt1 | contig 11592 bp, 15 predicted proteins | sample MGYA00519921_ERZ827108 | MGnify/ENA primary metagenome ERZ827108 (study PRJEB31778, sample SAMEA3449258) | human gut metagenome | biome: human gut; feature: human-associated habitat; material: faeces | place: United Kingdom | collected 2010/2012 ... | reverse complement strand
ACGCCATCGACACAGTGACGGGAAAATTGGAGTTAATTACCCGCGCTAAGGCGGCTGGGACCCCCATCCTGTGCGCCATGGGTACCGGCAACAAATTAGACCCCACGTCCTTCACCGTCACGGACATCTCCAAGACCTCCGGCGACGGACTGGCACGGGTCATGCGGAAGGAACTCAAAAAGCGAGGCATCACCCACCTGAAGGTGGTCTACTCCACCGAACTGCCCCACAAAACGTTGTTCCAGCCGGAACCGGAACCGGGCAGCACTCGCCGGAGCACTCCGGGCAGCGTGCCCTTTGTGCCGCCGGTGGCGGGACTCATTGCGGCCAGCCAGGTGGTCAAAGATCTGTTAGCGAAATAAACAAGGAGGAACCAAAGATGAAACAGACCATGGAGCGACAGGCAGCGTGGGAGCTGCTGCGCAAGTACAATCAGGATCATTTCCATCTCCAGCACGCACTGACGGTGGAAGGGGTCATGCGCTGGTACGCCCAGGAACTGGGCTACGGCGAGGACGTGGATTTCTGGGGCAACGTGGGCTTGCTCCACGACATCGACTTTGAGCAGTACCCCGACCAGCACTGCATCAAGGCGCCGGAGCTGCTGCGAGAGGGCGGCGCAGACGAGGACCTCATCCACGCGGTGTGCAGCCACGGCTACGGGTTGACGGTGGACATCCAGCCGGTGCATGAGATGGAAAAGGTGCTCTTTGCCGCCGACGAACTGACCGGTCTCATCTGGGCCACGGCGCTGATGCGTCCCTCCAAGAGCACCAAGGATCTGGAGCTGAAATCGGTGAAGAAGAAGTTCAAGCAGCACAGCTTCGCGGCGGGCTGTTCCCGTGAGGTCATCACCACCGGCGCGGAGCGTCTGGGGTGGACGGTGGAGGACTTGATCTCCAAAACCATCCTGGCCATGCGCTCCTGCGAGGACCAGGTGAATGAGGCTATGTCGGCGCTGTAATAGAGAAAATTGGATGTTCCAATAGCAGGAAAAATCCGGGGGTTCCCCGGGGATAATTTGAAAATACTGGAGATTGGCGGAGGGGAACGGCACTTTGCCAATCTTTTTTTGCGGAAATGGAGGGGGCGGGCGAAAATTTTTTTCTGTCCGTTCCTTCCAACGGAAAATTCCAGGACATTCCCCAAAAAAGAGTAGAAAAAAGTTCGGAAAATGCCTTTGGTGGAAATGACAGACGGGCTGTAAAAAGAGTCCGGATTTCCAACGCAGATACCGGTAAAACAGGGGGAAAGAGAAGCTGGCGGGGGAAAAGTTGAACAAATTGTTAACAAAAAAATTATAAAAATCCAACCCCCAAACTCCGACGCCGGGAGCGTGGGCGCGGGATGGGGGAATTTTTCTGTTCTGTATGCCTAAAAGAGGGAGGGGAGATGTGAGGTTTTTCGTAAAAAGAACACGAAATAAAACGGGAAAAGGGGGAGGCAGTCGCTTGACAAGAAATTAACAATTTAATATAATCAAAGCGGCAATGCAATACTATATTCATATAGCGCCCGTGATAGAAAAGGTAGACAAGATGCCGGTTTCCCTGGTAGGGAAGCGGGGAAAACGGCAGTGTTAAGGAGGTTCAACACATGAGCTATACCATTCCGATCGGACCTTACCATCCTTCGTTGGAAGAGCCGGTCCATGCCCGTCTCACCGTAGACGGCGAAATGATCACTGATGCCAAGGTGTTTATCGGTTACAACCACCGCGGCATCGAAAAGCTGGCCCAGGAACGCAACTTCATCCAGACCGATGTTCTGGTGGAACGTGTCTGCGGCATCTGCTCCCACTCCCATGCCATGACCTATGCCATGTGCGTGGAGAACATCGCCGGCATGGAGGTGCCCAAGCGCGGTCAGTATATCCGCGTCATCATCTCCGAGCTGGAACGCATCCACTCCCACCTGCTGTGGCTGGGCATCGCCTGTCACATCATCGGCCACGACAGCCTGTTCATGCACTCCTGGAACGATCGGGAACGGACCATGGATCTGCTGGAAGCCATCACCGGCAACCGGGTCAACTACGGCATGAACACCATCGGCGGCGCTCGCCGGGACATCCCCGATCACCTGCGCAAGGAGATCATCGACACCCTGGATGACCTGGAGATCAAGATGCAGCCCATGACCCACTTCCTGACCACCGACAAGACCGTGGCCATGAGAACCCAGGGCGTCGGCGTCCTGACCCGCGAAGACGCCATCCGTATCGGCGCTGTCGGTCCTCACGCCCGTGCTTCCGGCGTGGACATCGACGTCCGTCGTGACGCTCCCTACACCTCTTATGAGGACTTCGACTTCAACATCCCTGTGGTAGAATCCGGCGACGTTTACGCTCGCGTGCTCATCCGTGTCCTGGAGACCTATGAGAGCATGAAGATCGTCCGTCAGGCCGTTGACATGCTGCCGGAAGGCCCCATCAACCTGGGCAACAAGATCCCCAAGGTTCCTGCCGGCGAATTTGTAGGCTGTCATGAGGCGCCCCGTGGTCAGCTGGTGTACAAAGTCGTCACCAATGGCGGCCCCACCAACCATCGCCTGAGCATCCACGTGCCCACCTTCAAAAATGCGCCCACCGTGGAAACCATGCTCAAGGGCAACACCGTGGCAGACGCTGGCCTGATCGTGGCATCCATCGACCCCTGCTTCTCCTGTATGGACTGCTAAGTTATGCATGAACTATCTATCACGCAGAGTATTGTAAACATCGCCGTGGAAACGGCAAAGGAGCACAATGTGAAGAAGATTCGGGAGATCCATCTGCGGATCGGGGAATATTCTGGCATTGTGTCTCAGTGTGTACAGCAATATTTCGATATCCTCAGCAAAGGCACCGCCGCCGAGGGGGCGGTCCTGGTGACCAAGCGGATACCGATCACCATGCGCTGTAACCAGTGCGGGGCGGAGAATGAGATAGACAAGCTCAAGATCCAGTGTCCCAACTGCGGCAGCACCGACTTGAAGCTGCTGACAGGGCATGAATTTTATGTAGAAAGTCTGGAGGTGGATTGATCCATGGAGATCAAAGTAATGCACCAGGTCATGGAGTGGAACGAAGACGTCAGTGAAGCGGTCAAAGCGGAGCTGGCCGAGCATCAGGTCTGCCTGATCAACGTCATGGGTTCCCCCGGCGCCGGTAAGACCAGTATGATCGTCTCCCTGATCAACCGCCTGCGGGAAACCTACCGCATCGGTGTCATCGAGGGCGACATCGCCGGCCAAGTGGACGCGGATACCATCCACGCCATGGGCATTCCGGTGGTGCAGCTGGACACCGACGGGGCCTGCCATATCGAGGCCATGAGCATCCAGCACCTGCTCAAGGAGTTCTCCCTGCCGGATCTGGACATCATCCTGGTGGAAAACATCGGGAACCTGGTCTGTCCGGCGGAGTTCAACATCGGCGAAAACTTCCGCATCGCGCTGCTCAGCGTGCCGGAAGGGGACGACAAAGTGGTGAAATACCCGCTCATGTTCGCCACCACCGATGGGCTGGTGCTCAACAAGTTCGATATGCAGCCCTATTTTGACTTCGACGATGGGAAGGTCGAAGCGGACGCCAAAGGCGTCAACCCCAATGTGAATGTGTTCCGCGTTTCCTCCCGGACCGGGGACGGCCTGGAGGAACTGACGGAATGGATAAGCAACAAAGTCAACGTAATTCTTGGAAAAGAAAAAGGAGGGGTGTAACGTGCAGAAAAAGACAACGTTCTCTGCATGGCTGTCCACTTTTGTGTTCTGCTTCCTGTTCTGGCTCCTGCTGACCTGGTCAGTACATCCGTTGGGCCTGTTAATGGACGCAATCTTCAGCGCAGCAGTGGCAGCGTTCACAGCAAAATTCTTTATCCACAGCAAGGCATTCCACTTCTTCAATCCGGCACGGTTCTTCGCGCTGATCGCTTACATCTTCGTGTTCTTCTGGGAGATGGTCAAGGCGAACCTGAGCATGGTGGGCATCGTCCTGTCCAGCAAGCGCAACCACTGCCAGAGCGGCATCATCCGCGTGCCCGCTGACAAGGAGCTGAAGAGCGAGTATGGTCTGGCCATGGTCAGCAACTGCATCACCATGACCCCCGGTACCATCACCGTGGATGTGGCTGAGGATGAAGAAGGCAACAACTATTACTATGTACATTGGATCGATGTGGCGGAAATGGACCGTGAAAAAGCGGGCGACATCATCAAGGGTACCATGGAAAAATGGATCGGGAGGATTTGGAAATGATTGAATTTCTGATTGCGGCGATTATCTGTGTGGTACTCGATCTGCTCCTGCTGGTTCGAGTCCTCAACGGTCCCACCGCAGTGGATCGGCTGTGTGCCATCGACTGTATGTCCGTGGTGACCGCACTGGGCCTGTCGGCCTATACCGTGTTTACTGGTCGTATCATCTACCTGGACATCGCTCTGGTAGACGCCATTCTGGGCTTTATCAGTACGGTGTTCGTATCCCGTTATCTGGAGGGAAGACTATGAATATGACTTTGCGAGTAATTATTGATATCCTGCTGGTGCTCGGCGCGTTCTTCACCTTCGTGGGCGTGGTCGGCGTCATCCGGATGCCCGACGTGTTCGGCCGTCTCCAGGCTTCCACCTGCATCGGCAGCCTGGGCAATATCTTCCTGGTGCTGGGCGGCGTGGTCTATGCCATCGGCACCAATGCAGCTGAGGCTGGCACTTATGTGAAGCTGATCGTCATGATGATGATGGTCCTGCTGACCAACCCCATCTCCAACCATGCCATGTGCAAGGCCGCCTGCAATACGGGCGCACTGCCTTCCAGCAAGATGGTAATTAACGATTACAAGGAGGATGATCCCGAATGAGCGGTACCTTGATTATGGTTCTCAACACGCTGGTGGTCATCGGCATCGTAGTCTCTGCCATCATCGCAGTGCAGGCCGATAAGCTGATCCATTCTATCATCGCGCTGGACGGCGTGGGCGCTTTTGTGGCACTGGAGTTCATCCTGCTGCAGGCACCTGACGTGGCCATTGCGGAAGCCAGCGTTGGCGCAGTTCTCTCCACTGTTCTGTACATTATTGCCCTGCGCAAGATCGAGGAGGAGGACGTATGAAACTGAAAAAAGCCATTGGCGCGATCGCCTTGATCGCCATTCTGATCTGTGGCATCTACGCCGCAGGCGCAATGTATGACAGCGGCACCACCTATGACGGCTCCAAGACCGACGTGATCGCCCTGTACGAAAACCCGCAGGAATATGATGTCTCCAATCCCGATGGCGTCGCTGACATCATCGTGAAGAACAACCTGGATAAGACCGTCTCTCACAACGTGGTTGCAAGCATCGTCTTCAACTTCCGTGGTTACGATACCATGGGCGAGAGCTTCATCCTGGTCACCGCCGTTACCGGCTCCCTGGTCATCCTGCGCAAGGTGAAAAAAGACAAGAAGGAGGCGTGATGAGAAGATGAAACTGAAACGGAAAGACATTATCGTTAAGTGTAGAGCGGATATCTTCATGCCTCTGGCAGCCATGTTCGGCATTTATGTCATCATGCATGGCGACAGCAGCCCCGGCGGCGGCTTCCAGGGCGGCGTTCTGGCAGCCAGCGCCTTCCTGCTGTTCTACCTGGGTCATGGCGGACGGAAGAACTACTTCAACTATCAGAAGGGCTACATCCCCCGCCTGGAAGCAGTGGCTGAGATCGTCTACATCGCAGTGGCCGTGGCCGGCATCTGCGCAGGCGGCAATTTCTGCCTGAACATCATCCTCTCCCACCACTGGGAGATCGAGACGGTGCAGTTCATGAACAACGCAGTCGGCTGCAACGTGTTCACGGGCATCTGCTGCCTGCTGATGCTCATGCTGGGCCTGCTGGACAAAGAGGAAGGAAGTGAAGCGAAATGATGCATATCAATTACATCGGTTCCTTCTGTCTGATCGTGCTGGGTATGTACTGCATGATTGCAAAAAAAGATATGATGAGAACCTGCATTGGCATGGGCATGACGGACTACGGCGCCAACCTGCTGATCGTTTCGGTGGGATTCCATGACGGCGGCACCGCTCCGATCTTTGTCATGTCCGAACTCAACCGGGCATCCTTCTTCGTGGATCCTGTGCCTCAGGCACTGACCCTGACCTCCATCGTTATCGGCGCTTGCACCACCGCTATGGCGCTGAGCCTGGTCATGATGGCGAAGAAGCAGTATGGTACCATCACTACAGATCAGATCAGGAGGTTGAACGGCTAATGATTAACATGTCTCACTTCCCGGTTCTGGCCATTATGGGTCTGTTCTTCGGGGCATTCCTGGTTGCACTGTTCGGCCGTAAGAGCGCCGCAGTCCGCAACACCATCTCATTTATCATCACGGGCGGGGCCATGGTGCTCATGCTCCTGCTCATCAAGCCGGTCTTGATCGATGGCGAAGTCATCGCTTATTGGCTGGGCAATTGGGCACCGGTGTCCGGCTGGGCCATCGGTATCGGCATCGAAGTGGACGCACTGAGCCTGTTCTTCGGCCTCATCGTCACCGTCGCCGTCTTTGCCTCCTGCATCTATGCCTTCACCTATATGGCACACGATGACAGCCAGGCCAACTACTTCAGCCTGTTCCTCATGCTCTCCGGCTCCGTGCTGGGTCTGGTCCTCTCTGGCGACTTGTTCAACATCTTCGTCATGATCGAGATCATGACCTTCTCCGCCGTGGCGCTGACCGCATTCCGGAACAACTATGAAGGCGCCATCGAAGGCGCATTCAAGTATCTGACCGTCGGCTCCCTGGGTTCCACTGCTGTCCTGGTGGGTATCACCATCCTCTACAACCAGCTGCACACCCTGAACCTGGCTCAGATCTCTGCCATGCTGGCAGAAAAGGGCAACACCCCCATCCTGATGGTGGCTTTCGGCCTGCTGTTCATCGGCTTCGGCACCAAGGCCTTCATCTTCCCCTTCCACCCCCTGGCAGCCGATGCCCACGCTGTGGCACCCGCTTCCATCTCCCTGATGATCTCCGGCGTCCTCACCAAGTGCGGCGTCTATGGCATCATCCGTCTGGTCTACGCGCTGTTCCAGAACATCCAGGTCCCCGCAGTGCAGTATCTGGTGGTCGGCTTCGGCACCGTCAGCATGTTCGTCTGCGTCACCATGGCGTTCAATCAGCATAACTTCAAGCGTCTGCTGGCCTTCCATTCCATCTCTCAGGTGGGCTACGTCATCACCGCTCTGGGTCTGGGCACTGCCCTGGGTCTCAGCTCCGGTCTGTTCCACGCCATGAACCACACCCTGTTCAAGGGTCTGCTGTTCCTGACCGCTGGCGCTGTCCAGCACGCCACCGGCAGCCTGGATCTGGATAAGCTGGGGGGCCTTGCAAAGAAGATGCCCCGCACCTGCGTCCTCTTCCTCATCGGCGCCGCTTCCATCAGCGGTCTGCCTCCCTTCAACGGCTTCGCCTCCAAGTGGTACATCTACCAGGCAGCCTTTGAAAAGGGCGCTGAGAGCAACAACTTCTTCTACATCTTTGTCTGCATCGTTGCGCTGATTACCTCCGTGCTGACCCTGGCCTCCTTCATCAAGGTCTCCCAGAGCGTCTTCTTCGGTCAGCTCAACCCCGAATTCAAGGATACCAAGGAAGTTTCCCTGGGCATGCGCATCCCCATGTGGATCCTGGCCGTCCTGTGCATCGTCACCGGCCTGCTGCCCGGCAAAGTCACCGATTACCTCCTCGCACCTGCAACCGCTGCGGCTTCCAACGCTGTGAACTATGTGGATAAGATGATGGGCGACGGCTACGCAGCCGCTCACGGCGTCACAAACACCCTCAGTGACAGCACCATCAACTTCGCCGGCACTTGGGATCCCATCGTTTGGCTGCTCCTGCTGTTCTGCGTCACTTGCGCTGTGGCTCTGGTCGCTATCCTGGGCTCCAACAAGAAGATCGGCACCCTGGAAATGCCGGCTGAGATCGCAGAGGCAGATCAGGTTGCTCCGGCCGACGCCAAGTATGAACCCTTCTTCTCCGGTGAAGAAAGCGTTTATTCTCAGGTTGGCGGCTCCGATCTGTTCTGGGGCTTCAAGCATAACCTGAAAAAGTACTTCAGCTACATGCATGACTGGCACAGCGGTATCGTCAACGACTACGCTCTGTACGGCGTCGTGGCCATCGCCTTCGTCCTGGTCTTCTGCGTCGCGTTTCTGTAAAGGAGGAAAATCATGACATTTTTGATCAATTTGGTTCAGCTTCTGATTTTCCCCGGTCTGCTGTTCTGTGTGGTATTCGGCGTCATCATGGCCGGTATCGACCGGAAGCTGGTTGCGCGTATGCAGCGCCGCGTTGGCCCTCCCATCCTCCAGCCTTGGTATGACTTCGTCAAGTGCTGTGCAAAGGAGACCATCATCCCCCGTTGCGCCAAGAAGGCGATCTTCATCGGCGCACCCTACCTGGGTCTAGCCTGCCTGATCGTCATCGCCCTGTTCATCCCGGTCGGTTCCTTCGGTTCCGCCTTCACGGCAGGCGCTGACTTGGTCGTCATCCTGTACCTGCTGACCATCGCAGGTGTTACTCTCATCATCGGCGCTTCCTCCACCGGTTCCCCCTACGCAAGCGTAGGTCTGAGCCGTGAGATGGTCGCTATGATCTCTTATGAGCTGCCCTTCGTGCTGGTTCTGCTGGCCGTCGGCCGTGTGGCTGGCGCTGACTCCGGTCTGGGCTGCACCTTCTCCCTGGGCACCATCGCCGCCTATCAGGCAGCCAATGGCCCCCTGATTGCTCACTGGGCACTGATCCCCGCAGCCATCGCGATGCTGCTGGTCATCCCCTGTGAAGTTGGTTCCCACCCCTTCGACATTGCGGAAGCAGAGACTGAAATCTGCGAAGGCGCACTGGCTGAATACAGCGGCCACCCCCTGGGTGTGTTCCGTCTGAGCCACTATGTGAAGATGTACATCATGACCGCGCTGTTCTGCGCGCTGTTCCTGGGCGGCATCACCGTCGGCCTGGCCGGCACCGTGGGCGTAGTCATTGATGTCCTGATCTTCTTGGTTCTGTGCGGTGTGGTCAGCTTTATCTGCATGACCCTGCCCCATGCGGTCTGTGCCCGCCTGAGAGTGGAACAGGTCTTCAAATTCTACTGGACCGTCGTTGCCGGTCTGGCTGCCCTGAGCCTGGTTATGGTTTGGGCAGGTCTGTAAGAGGAGGCTCATAAATGTTTCAGAAAATGATGGACAAAAGCGTGGCGAAGAGTCCCTGGCTCTTCCACGTCAACGCAGGCTCCTGCAATGGCTGTGATATCGAGATCGTGGCAGCACTGACTCCCCGCTATGACGCGGAGCGTCTGGGCTTCCGCCTGGCAGGCAGCCCCCGTCAGGCCGACATCGTCGTGGTGTCCGGTCCTGTCACCCGTCAGACTCGTGACCGGGTCATCCGTACCATCGCTCAGGTACCCGAACCCCGCGTCATCGTCAGTGTCGGTTCCTGTCCCCGTTCCGGCAACGTCTTCAAGGGCAGCTATGCCATTGACGGCCCCCTGGAAAAGTGGGTCCATGTAGACGTTTCCGTCGCCGGTTGCACCCCCAAGCCTGAGGCTATCATGGCCGGCCTGGCAAAGGCAACCGAGATTCTCAAAGAGAAGAGGAAGGAGATGCGCAAGTAATGTTTCCGTATTTAAAACAAGCACTGTCCAACCTCTTTATGAAGCCCAGCACCATCGCATTCCCCGCCGGGGATCCTCCCAAGGCGAAGGAAAATTATCGTGGTCGGATCGCGTTCAATGAAAAGACCTGCATCAACTGCGGGATGTGTGAACGGGTCTGCGCACCGGCGAGCATCACCCGGAAGGCCACCAAGCTGGAAAACGGCGATCAGGAGATCGACTTCTCCTTCGACCTGACCAGCTGCACCTTCTGCGGCACCTGCGCTGATTTCTGCGCGACCAAGTCCATTACCCTGACCGACGATTATATGATGGTCGGCACCACGCCGGAAGACTTCATGGTTCGGGCGAAGTTCATCAAGAAGGCTCCGCCTAAGCCCAAGTTCACTCCGGAACAGCTGGCAGAAATGAAGAAGAAGGCAGAAGCGGCAAAGGCAGCCAAAGCAGCAGCCGCCGCAGCCCAGAAGGCAGAGTAACCTTGCAGCGTGTCAGGCTGGTCGTCGTTGGCATTGTCCAAGGCGTAGGGTTCCGACCCTATATCCACCGGCTGGTCACGGAGTTCAACCTGAAAGGGTGGATCCGTAACGAGAGTTACGGAGTGGAGCTGGAGCTGGAAGGCACGTCCCAAGCCATCGAGGGTTTTGTGGCGCGCCTGAAGGCTCAGCCTCCCCGCCTTGCGGTTATCGAAGCGCTCCGTGTGGAATCATGCGGGGCGCTGAAGAACTATGCGGGATTTACCATTCGAGCCAGCGAGAAGAGCGGCGAGAACAACACTCTGGTCAGCCCCGACGTGGGCATCTGTGAGGATTGCCTGCGGGAGCTGCGAGATCCCCGTGATCGGCGCTACCGGTATCCCTTCATCAACTGTACCAACTGTGGTCCCCGGTTTACGATCATCCGGGACGTCCCCTATGACCGTCCCCTCACCTCTATGGGTGCGTTCCCCATGTGCCCGGAGTGCGAGACGGAGTATCGGGACATTGAAAACCGTCGCTACCACGCACAGCCCGACTGTTGTGGGGTGTGCGGGCCCCGGGTGTCCTATCTGGATGCCGCCGGCAACCCGGTGGAGGGGGACGCCATCGCCTTAGCGCAAGCGTGCTTGAGCGAGCAGGGCATCGTGGCGGTGAAGGGACTGGGTGGATTCCACCTGGCCTGCAAGATCGATCAGGAGGAGACCCTGCGCAAGCTGCGCCAGCGGAAGCATCGGGATGAAAAACCCTTTGCGATCATGTGCGCCAGCGTAGACGAAGCGAGAAAACTGTGCTATATTACTCCTGAGGAGGAGGCACAGCTAACCAGCTTCCGGCGCCCCATCGTCCTCCTGCGCAAACGGACGGGCACCAGCCCGTACCTGAGCGAAAACCTGGACTTAGGCGTCATGCTCCCTTATACCCCCCTCCACTACCTGCTCATGGAAGGGTTCGACGCACTGGTCATGACCAGCGCCAACCGCTCTGATTGTCCGGTCATGTATGACAACGACGAGGCAGTGGAACACTTGCAGGGGATCGCTGACGGGTTCCTGGTGCATAACCGGGACATCGTCACTCGCTGCGACGACTCCCTGCTGCGGGTCTTTGACGGACAGGCGTATTTTCTGCGGCGCAGCCGTGGCTACGCCCCACAACCCCTGTTCTTGCAGGAGGATTGCACGGGCGTGTTGGCCTGCGGCGCGGAGCAGAAAGCGTCCTTCGCCCTGTCCAAAGGGAGAGCGTTCTTCCTGAGCCAGCATATCGGCGACCTGAAAAACGCCGAAACCCTGTCCCACTACGAGGGGCAGATCGAACATTTCCAGCGCCTGTTCGGCATCACCCCCACCAAGCTGGTCTGTGACCTGCACCCGGACTACTTCTCCACGGCCTACGCCCAGGAGCGGTGTGAACGGGAGGGGCTGCCCCTGGTGCAAGTGCAGCATCACCATGCCCACGTGGCTTCCGTGATGGCAGAAAACGATCTGA
>ERZ827108.3943-NODE-3943-length-11601-cov-9.379266_pt1 | contig 11601 bp, 9 predicted proteins | sample MGYA00519921_ERZ827108 | MGnify/ENA primary metagenome ERZ827108 (study PRJEB31778, sample SAMEA3449258) | human gut metagenome | biome: human gut; feature: human-associated habitat; material: faeces | place: United Kingdom | collected 2010/2012 ... | reverse complement strand
CGCGCGGCGCCGCCAGCGCCAGCATGCAGACCGCTATGCCCAGCGCCTTCCAAATCCTCCTGTTCATCGCTTTCTGCCTTTCCTTCGATTCATTGTTTTCCTATACACAGCCGACAAAATGGATACGGACATCATAGCATATCGACATTCTTTTTTCAATCTGTTTTATACTAATTCGCAGTTAAAATGCTTAACAGAGCGCATCAGATTTTTTGTTCTGACGAAGCCAAGTGAAGTGAGGCGTACTGGAGGTACGTTGAACGGAACGAGGCAAAGTCAGAGCGAAAAAGATGGTGCGCGGATTAAGCCATTTTAACAAAAATTAGTATTATTCGGTTTTTCACGAATCCGGAATTTCGTACAAATTCAAATAGCGGGCGCGCATTGCGCGCCCGCGTTATATAAAAAGCGCCCTCCCGTTTTTCGGGAAAGCGCCGTGTATTCACTTTTACAGCATACTCGCCAGAAACGCCTTGAGCCTTTCGGTCTTCGGCGCGCCGAGCACGTCCTTGGGGTCGCCGTGCTCGCAGATCACGCCCTGATCCATGAAAACGACCTCGCTGGCCACCGCGCGGGCAAAGCCCATCTCGTGGGTGACGACCAGCATCGTCAGCCCCTCCTGCGCGAGCGTCTGCATGACGGAGAGCACCTCGCCGACCATCTCCGGGTCAAGCGCGCTCGTCGGCTCGTCGAAAAGGATGACCTCCGGGTCCATCGCCAGCGCGCGGGCGATGGCGACGCGCTGCTTCTGCCCGCCGGAGAGCTGGCGCGGCTTGGCGTTGATGTAGGCGGACATGCCGACCTTTTCGAGGTACTTCATCGCGTTTTCAACGCTCTCCTCGCGGGTGCGGTGCAGCACCTTCATCTGGCCGGTGACGCAGTTGTTCAGCACATCCATGTTGCCGAACAGGTTGAACTGCTGAAAGACCATGCCGACCTTGGCGTGGTAGCGCGGCAGGTTGACCGCGCCGGAGAGAATATCCTCGCCGTGGTAGAGAATCTGCCCCTCGTCCGGCGTTTCGAGCAGGTTGATGCAGCGCAGCAGCGTCGATTTGCCCGAGCCGGAGGAGCCGATGATGCAGGTCACCTCGCCCTTGTTGGCGGCGAAATCCACGCCCCGCAGTACCTCGTGGTCGCCGAAGGCCTTTTTGATGCCCCTGACTTCAATCACACGTTCCATCTCTTAACGGCCTCCTTTTCGTTTTCGACGGATACCTTGATATTCGCGCGGCTGTCGCTCTGCGAGCCATGAATGACGTAATTATCCGGGCCGTCCATCTTCTTTTCCACCGCGCGCAGGATGGCGCTGACGCTCAGCGTCAGGATGAGGTAGATCACCGCGATGATGAAATAGACCTCGAAGTAGCGGTAATACGTGCCCGCGGCGCTCTTCGCCTGGAAGAACAGCTCGGAGACGGAGATGACGTTGAGCACGCTGGAATCCTTGATGTTGACGATCAGCTCGTTGCCCACGGAGGGGAGGATGTTGCGGATGGCCTGCGGCAGAACCACCGTCGTCATGGTCTGCCAGTGGGTCATGCCGATGGCGTGCGCCGCCTCGAACTGCCCCTTATCGACGGAGACGATGCCGCCGCGGATGATTTCGGCCATATACGCGCCGGTGTTGATGGAGATGATGAAGATGGCCGCGAAGGTCGTATCCATGTACACACCCGCGTACTGCGCGCCGTAGTAGATCACGACGGCCTGCACGATCATCGGCGTGCCGCGAAACACCTGAATGTAGACGTTCATCAGGAGCTGCGCCAGCCTGAGCAGCCCGCGCCGGAGGGTCACGCCGGCGTTCGAGCCGGTTTTCTTCTTCTCCGGCAGGGCGATGGTGCGGATGATGGCCACCAGCAGGCCGAGCGCAAAGCCCAGCGCCGTGCCCGTCAGCGCAATCAGCAGGGTCATGCCCGTTCCGCGCAGGAACAGCATCCCGTATTTTTCCAGCAAAAAGGCTACCCAGCCAAAGAAGGATGTAGAAGCGTTCGGCATTTTGTTTTCTCCTTTGGGGCACGTCGGCTCGCCGCCCCGAACCCCGGCAGGGAACTGAGTTTCCTGCACCTTCCATTACCATCTGCTTCGCAGATGGTTTATTTAAGTAAGAAACTTCTTTTCCTCCGTTTATCGCGCAGCGATAAACAAAGTGGGAAATCCAAGAACCTCAGGTTCTTGGCAGGGCTTGGGGCAGCGCCCCAACGTTCTCCCCCCCGTGGCGCATAAAAGGCTGTCGGCTGACCGACAGTCCTTTATTCCCTTCGGTTACTCGCTCAGCGGCTGATCGAGCACAACCGCGTCCATGATGGCGTTGCGCTCCTCGGCGGAAATCCCGGCGAGGATTTCGTTGATCTGCGCCTTCAGCGGGCTGCCCTGCTTCACGCCGACGGCAATCTGCGCGTCGTCCGGGGAGACGGTGAAGCCCTGCCCCTCGTCGAAGGTGATGTACGTCAGATCCGCGTTCGCGGAGGTCGCGGAGACCGCGCCGGGGCGGTCGGCCACATAGCCGTCAATCGCGCCGGAGGAAACCGCAACGATCATCGTCGGGAAGGTCTCCATCGCGGGCATCTTCACCGCGCCCTCGATCTGGTCGATCATGTCATAGTGGAACGTGCTCATCTGGCCGGTGATCTTCGCGCCCGCCAGATCGGCCAGGCTCTTCGCGCCGGCAAACGCGCTGTCCTTGCGAACCACGACGGTCAGCTCCGTGTCGTAGTAGGAATCCGTAAAGTCAATGGTCATCCGGCGCTCGGCGGTCGGGCTCATGCCCGCGATAATCACGTCGATGTTGCCGGAGAGCAGCGCCGGGGTCAGGCCGTCCCACTCGGTCTTGACGATTTCCAGCTCCATGCCGAGCTGATCGGCAATGATCTTCGCGATGCGCACATCGTAGCCGTCCGCGTAGCCGCCCGCCGCAATCGCCACGGCGTTTTCGCTCGCGTCGCTCTGCGTCCAGTTATACGGCGCGTAGTTGCACTCCATGCCCACGCGCAGGGTTTCGCAAACGCCCGCCGCCGCGAGCAGAACCATCGCCATCGTCATGGCCAAAATCAGCATTTTCTTCATTGCGCTGTCCTCCCGACCCCATCGGGTCTATCCACAGGTTGTTCGTTGGAATGAGGATATCTTACACCTGACCCGCCTGAGAGTCAACGAAATTACAATAATTCCGCATCATCTTTGTATTTTTTACAAAACAAATGCGCAGCAAAGCGTTTTTCATCGTCCAAAAACCGATAAATTCCGTACAAAAACGTGGGCGCGGAGCTGCGTTTTTCTCCTTCCGTCTGCCTTTCGGCAGCCAACCTTCGGCGTTTTCATCGGCTGATTCCGCCACAGGCAGCGCCGATTTCAAACGTCCCTCTAAGAGGGAGGTATTGTCTCTTCACCGCCGAAACCTTAGAGAAATCCCTTCGACTTATTGCTTAGACGGAAAATAACCTGCCAAAGAGCTCCCTCTTCGAGGGAGCTGTCAGCGAAGCTGACTGAAGGAGTCAGGCGCGCATCGTGCGCGCCCGTTATCGGAATTTGTGCAAAATTTCGGATTTGCTCTTTTCCTATTCATCCTTGACGCGCACGTTTTCCCGTCCGAACATATCGAATACCTTGTTCAGGCTGTTTTCCGCCTGCTTTCTGGCTTCCTCCTGCGCGCTGAGGATCGCCTTGTCCGATTCCTGCACCGTGCCCTCGATCGCCGCGCGGAATGTGCACGGGTAGCCCGCCGCCTGCGTCAGATAGCCCGCCACCTCCTCGTTCTTCTCCGGGATGCTCAGCATCTTCACATAGGCCGCGCCCATCGCCTTGGGATAGACCACGGTGAACAGCCCGTTCTCGCCGGAGACGAGCCGCCCGAATTTGAGCATGCCGAAAAGCTGCGGCTTCTGCTTGGCCTGCCGCATGGCCTCCTGCCAGATGCGTTCCGCGTCCGGCGCGGGGCCTTTCGGCGCTTCCTTCGCGGGGGGCGGCGCGGCTTCTCCCCGCGCGTCGTCCGGCGTATCGGCTGCCTGCTTCCGGGCGGGCGCAGCCGCCACTACGCCCTCGCGCAGCTTGCGCTCCAGCTCGTCCACGCGGGCGACGAGCGCCTCCACCTGCATGCTTTCCTCCGGCGCGCAGGCGCGAAGCGCGGCCGTTTCCAGCGCAAAGCGCGGCTGTGCCGCCCACTTCATATCCGTTTCGCTCGCCAGAAAGAGATCGAGCATCCGCATCAGCCGCGTGTGCGACGTGCGCTTTGCCTGCGTGACATATTCTGCCGCGTCCTCCCGCGTGACCTCCAAAAGACCGCTGAGCTGTTCCTCGCCACAGATATCCGCCAGCATCAGCGCGCGCAGATGGGCGCTCACGTCGCGCACAAACACCTGCACCTCGCGCCCCTTGCGCATCATCTCGTCAATCAGCGCCAGCGCGCCCGCCGCGTCCGAATCAATCAGCCGATCCGCGAACGCGAACAGGAAGCTCTTATCCGCCGCGCCGAGCACCCGAAGCACAAGCGCCTCCGTCAGCCCGCCGTCCTCCTCCTGCGCGTAGGAAAGGCACATGTCCATGATCGACCATGCGTCGCGCATGCCGCCCTCCGCCGCGCGGGCGATGCGGGAAAGCGCCGCGTCCTCGGCGTGAATATGGCCTTCCTCCAGCGCGACGCGCAGCCGCCCGATGATCTGGTGCGCGGGAATCCGCCCGAAATCGAACCGCTGACAGCGGGAAAGGATCGTCGCCGGGAGCTTCTGCGGCTCCGTCGTCGCCAAAATGAACACGACGTAGGCGGGCGGCTCTTCCAGCGTCTTGAGCAGCGCGTTGAACGCGCCCTGCGAGAGCATGTGCACCTCGTCGATGATATACACGCGATAGCGCCCCGTCTGCGGCGGGTATTTCACCTTTTCGCGCAAATCGCGGATCTCGTCCACGCCGTTGTTGCTGGCCGCGTCGATTTCCAGAATATCGAGGCTGTTTTCCTCCGCCAGCGCCCGGCAGGTGCCGCACGTGCCGCAGGGATCGCCGTTCTCCGGGTGTTCGCAGTTGACCGCGCGCGCGAACACCTTCGCCGTCGAGGTTTTGCCCGTGCCGCGCGTGCCGCAGAACAGATACGCATGCGCGATGCGCCCGCTCGTGATCTGGCTGCGCAGCGTTTTAATCACCGCCTCCTGCCCCACAAAATCCTCGAACCGTGCCGGACGATAGCGGCGATACAGCGCCTGATAGCCCATTTTGTTGCCTCCACAATCCAATCAAGAATATAAAATAGAATATCACAAAAAGAAAAACTTTACAACCGTTCCGGACGGGTGTACAATAAGCGGCGCGGCCAAAGGCCGCTTTCCTTCCACCGCATGTCTGCGGTTTTTTCTTTTCAGCGCACGCGACCCGACTGCGCATTTTTCATTCAAAAACACGGAGGAATATTCTATGGCTGTTTCCGGCATCATTTTCCAAATGATTACGTTGTTCATCATGATGTTTGCGGGCTATGTTTCCGCACGGGCGGGGCTGATTTCGCCGTCCTTCCGGCGCGGGCTCTCCTCGCTGGTGCTGAGCACGGCGTTCCCCTGCTGCATCGTTTCGTCGGTGCTGCAAAGCGGCGGTGCGCCCGGCAGCATGCTCGTCGCCCTCGGCGTGAGCGTCGCGTTTTTCGCGCTGATGATCGCGCTGGCGGCGGTGCTCGTGCGCATCGTGCCCACGCCGAAGGAAGAGCGCAACCTCGATCAGCTTCTGCTCGTGTTCACCAATCTGGCGTTCATGGGCATCCCGATCATTCAGGCGCTCTATGGCGTGGAGGGCGTGGCGATGCTCTCGATGTTCCTGCTGGTGTTCAACTTTCTCGTGTTCACCTACGGCGTCATGCTGCTCGATGGCAGCGGCGACATCAACCTCCGGCAGTTGGTCAACCCCGGTGTGGTCTCCGCGCTGATTGCGCTGTTCTTCGGTCTGACCGGCTGGCGGCTGCCCGACCCGGTGGAAAGCGCGCTGGCCTCCATCGGCTCCATCAACACCCCGATGGCGATGATGATTATCGGCGCTTCCCTCGCGCACAGCGATATCCGCGCCGCGTTCACCAATCCGCGCCTGTACCGCGTCGCCTTCCTGCGTCTGATCGTCATGCCGCTGGTGTTCATCGGTCTGGCGCTCGTCATGCCGATCAACCGGATGCTCGCGGGCTTGTGCGTCATCGTCGCCGCGATGCCGATTGCCGGAAATTGCAGCATGCTTTCCGATATCTACACGCCTGAGGACATGACCGCCTCCCACGCGACCATCGTCTCCACCCTGATCAGCGGCGTAACCCTCCCGCTGCTCGTGCTGGTGATGAGCATGGTGGGGCTGGGGTGACCGCTTCCCCGCGATAAAAGCCGCCCGGTTTTTGATGGCCGGGCGGCTTTCGCTTTACAAAATAAAAAGGAAGTCAGACTCATCCGACTTCCTCAGGTATGCTCCGCAAAGTCATACCGCAATTCACATTTATATTATACTAAAGACCTTCGAAATATTCAAGCCTTTTCTGATGCGAACGTCTTCAAACCTTCCAGTTTTCTTTTCGCATCGGTATGGATAATCCTTGTGTACACCGAAATGGGGATCTTCTTTCGCAATTCCTCCGATGCACATTCAAACGCCGTAATGGCCGCCTCTATCTCTTTGGGATTTACATGCAGCAGATTCAGCAGATACACAATCAAAATCAGCCAATCTGTAATCGTATCAAACGTGATATCCTTGATCTGCGTTTTATCTTCTACCGCCGTGCTAACCTGTTTGTCTATTCCGCTTGTTCGAAACCGCGTATCAAAAACGACGTCATTGTGCGCTATTGCATTACGCAAATCCTTCACCGCATAGATGACCCGCTGCGGCAGCATGGCCTGCGTATCGCCCTTTTGCTCTATTCCTATCTTTTCTGCAATCATGCGTCTGCATGAGCCGTTCAGGCAGGAAACAAAATGGCCAAATTCGCCCAGACTGAGCAATTCGAAAATACCCCAAATCGGAATGTTTCTATCGTTATTCAGAAAATGATCCGCAATTCGATTTCCGTTTGCAAAAGCATCCGTCTGCACCTTATAAATCCGGTTTCTCAATTCCAATCGACGCTTGATCTCTTTTTTCGCTTTCTCCCGTGCCCTCTTTTTCTTTTCGTAGCTTTTTTCCTGCTGTATCGCCGCCATCTCCGTTTTATATGTATTCAGGAGCATATTATACACGTCCACAAAGCTGTCCGAATGTGCCTGTGAAACCACAACTTCCAGAACATGATTCTTCAAAGCCGTTTCAATCGTCATCACACACGGATAGAACAGTGCTTTCACCTTCGAATCAAATTCATATATGGCAGCCAGTTGTTCAAACTCCGTATACGGAATTCGATTTTGAGGCGATTGAATGTAGCGATACCCTTTATAGCCGTGGTAATACCCCATATTCATCAGGGCATATTGATGTTTTTCGGATACCTCTATGTTCTTTTCCCTTTTCAGGTATTCAATCAGCCCGTTTATATCCATAGGCTCCATCCGTCTTCACCACCCGGTATTTTTCCTAAATTATAGCACACACTTTCTTTTCATTCAACGTCCGTTTCGTTTTGCTCCGCTTCCCTTTCTCATTTCCTTTTTCCCCAAAACCTGCTATAATACATCTATCAATCATAAAGGAGAGCGATTTTCATGCGCGCTTACGAACGTCTGCTCAAATATGTTTCGGTCTACACCACCTCCGACCCGGACAGCGCCACCGTCCCCAGCTCCATGCGCCAGTACGATCTGGCGAACATCCTCGTCGATGAGCTGAAAGCCCTTGGCCTTGAAAACGTCCACGTTGACGAAAACGGCGTCGTCTACGGCTGGCTGTCCGCGACGGCGGGCTGCGAGCAGAAGCCCGCGCTCGGCTTCATCGCCCATCTCGACACCGCGCCGGATTGCTCCGGCGAAAACGTGAAGCCGCAGATCATCGAGCATTACGACGGCGGCGACGTGCTTTTGGCCGGAAGCGGCGAAACGCTCAGCCCCGCGGCGTTCCCCGGCCTGAAAAAGCTGATCGGCATGACGCTCATCACCACGGACGGCACCACCCTGCTCGGCGCGGACGACAAGGCCGGCATCGCGGAAATTATGACCGCGCTGGAAAACATCCTCGCCGCCAACGCCCCGCACGGCAAACTCTGCATCGCCTTCACCCCGGATGAGGAAATCGGCGCGGGCGTTGACCATTTCGACGTGGCCAAGTTCGGCGCGGACTGCGCCTACACGCTGGATGGCGGCGAAGAGGGCGAAATCGCTTACGAGACGTTCAACGCCTGTTCGGCGGAGCTGCATTTCGACGGCCTGAGCGTACACCCCGGTTCTTCCAAGGATACGATGATTAACGCAGCGCTGGTCGCCATGGAATACAACGCGCTGCTCCCCGCCGGGGATATTCCCCGCCTGACGGAGGGCTACGAGGGCTTCTTCCACCTGTGCGATATGAAGGGCGACGTGGAGCACGCCGAGCTGCACTACATCGTCCGCGACCACGACCGCGCGACGTTCGAGGCGCGCAAGAAGCTGATGGAGCACGCCGTAAAGGTCATCAATGAAAAATACGGCCGCAGCGTCGTCACCCTCCGGCTCAAGGACAGCTATTATAACATGGCTGAAAAGCTGACCGACCACATGGAGCTGATTGAAAACGCCAAGCGCGCCTGCGAGGCGGCGGGCATGAAGCCGTTTATCGAGGCGGTGCGCGGCGGCACGGACGGCTGCCGCCTGTCCTACATGGGTCTGCCTACGCCGAACCTCTGCACCGGCGGCTTCGCTTTCCACGGCCCGTATGAGCATATCGCGGCAGAGAGCATGGATCGCTGCACGAAGATGGTCGAGCTGCTGATGATCGGGGAATGAGAAAACGCCGGGGCTTTGCCCCAATCCCTACCCGAAACCCGAAGTTTCCGAACTTCCCGCCTTTCATTTTCAAAAATTTCATAAAATTCTGAAATTTTCCTCTCTGTATATCGTCTTATAAGTATAGACAACATGCAGGGAGGTTTTTTCATGCTGGCCAAACGCCGTCTCTTCGGGGCGCTGCTGTTTATGCTGACGCTTCTATCTTCTGCGGCCTGCGCGAAGCTCAATTTGAAGCCCTACGAAGTGCCCAGCGCATCCGGCACAGAGGTCGAAATTCTCGCGCCGGAGGTCTATCTGCTTCTTCACGACAGTTCGCTGAACGGCGGCAAACTCAAAACGGCGCTCGTCCTGCTTGACCACAGGCAAACGGTATTCGAGCAGCGCCTGCCGGATCATACAGCCGACAGCGAAAACCTCAGCTATCGACTCTTTGTTGCAGATGCAAACCGATACGGCATTTTAACCACCGAAAGCCATTCCAATTTCATCCGTTTTCGGCTTTTGGAAGACGGCGCACTCTCTGAGGGCTTTTCCGTTCAAGGCGATCTCACCGGCTATGCCGCCTTGCTCGGCTGGCTCTGCAATTTGAGCTGGGAGGGCGGCGCGTATGCCGTCAATCGCTTTGATTGGAATGGCATTCTGCTGGCTTCTACGCCGGTTTCGCCGCTTCACGCCGCAACCTACGGCGGCTTCACGGTGCTTGCCGACAAGAGCGTCGCCTATATCGCGCCGGATATCGACATTTCGCAAGGTCGCTATGCGCTGAATCATCTGCGCGTCAGCGCGGACGGCGAACCGCTTTCCGCCGTCCATATTCCTCTGCCGTCCGACAGTTCCACCACATACGGCGCGTTTTCGCCCGACGGCGGCATGCTCTCCTATACGGAATCCCACGCGCTGACGGAGCCCTCGCAATTCTTTCTCGCCCGTTCGGATGCGGCAGGCCGCCTGCTTTTCACCAAAATGCTCAAGGCGGCGGATATCAACGTCCGCGTCAACTGCGCCCTTTTGCGCGACGACGGCTCGACCACGCTTTACGGCACGGCGACCCGAACCGCTCGAAAATACTTCGCCGTGTTCCGGCTGGATCTGGACGCAGGAGGGAACATCATTGTCCGAGATATCCGCGATTTCACCACCCGCACCACGTATCTGTACAGCGTCAAACTCGATCCGCTCGGCAACGCATACGCGGTCGCTCAAGATTACAAGCACCCCATCGCCGTCGTCCCCTTTGACGCTCTGCCCGTCTGCGACAATCCGGGGCTGATGCTGACCAACGACGGAATATAGCTTTTTCCGCGCCACCCAAAATATATAGACCCTATACAGGGAGGTTTTTTCATGCTGACAAAACGGCGTTTTTTCGCCTCCGCGCTGCTCGCCCTGGTGCTTCTTTCCGCTGCGGCCTGCGCGCAGATCAACCTCGCGCCCTACGAAATTCCGAATTCCGCCATGGCGCGGATCACGCTCATTCAACCCGGTTTGTTTCTCATTCACCACGACAGCACGATGAACGACGGAACCGTTCCAACCTCCATCATTCTGTTTCAAAACGGCCAGCCCATATTCAGCCGACAGTTTGACAACGACGGCGATTGGCGGTTGTTCTCGACGTTCCTGATGAACGAAGCCTGTTACGGCTATGTGCTGGCCGATCACGGCGACCCGACGCTCGGCCGCCTGTTCGTCCGTCTGACCGGAAGCGGGCCGTCTCCGCTGCTCCAACTGATGGATCATCGTCATTCCGTCCGGCTTATGAATTTCGGAATCGCCTTTCTCTATGAAACGGACACGGCCTGCGCCCTCCAGCTTTTGGATTGGCAGGGGCGTTTGAAGGTGGATTACGCGCTCGATCCCGCTCTGCGCTATTCGATGCTTGGCAGCGCCCTTTTGGCGGACGGCACATTGCGCGTCCTCACGGTTGACCGGCCTCGCGCGGATAGCGGCGAAAGCGCACGCATGCTTCTGCGCACCTTTTCAAACGCGGGCGCGCTGCGCTCCGAACAGGCCGTTCAATCGCCCTATATCGGCGGGTTTAACGATACCGTCGCGTTTGATTCGGACGGCGGCCTCGTCGTCTGCACCGCGCCGCTTGCGGATTACAAAATTCAGCAGATCATCCGCATGGACGCGCAGAACAACGTGCTCTATCAGAAGACGCTCAGCGCGCCCAAAACTGTCGTAACCATTTCGGGCGCTCAGCCTTCCCCGGATGGTTCGGTCACGCTGTACGGCTCGGCGATGGCCAACTCCCGCGGATTATTCACCGTCTTCCGGCTGAATCTCGACGCGCAGGGCAACGTCGCCGCGCTGGATGTCCGCGATTTCACCACCCACGCCACATACCTGTACGCCGTCCGACTGGATGCGCTCGGCAACGCATACGCGGTCGCTCAAGATTACAAGCACCCCATCGCCGTCGTCCCCTTTGACGCTCTGCCCGTCTGCGACAATCCGGGGCTGACGCTGACCAACGGCGGAATATAGCTTTTTCCGCGCCCTCAGGCTGTAGACAAAAAGCTATTCTCCCCCCAAAGGGGGGAGAATAGCCCTTTCCGCAAATGAAAACATAACTGAATTTCTTGATTTTGCTATTCAATTCAAGTTTGCTTATGCCAACAAACCGACAGGGCGTTCCGATTGCTCGGAACGCCCTGCCTTTTTTATGCAATTTCAGCGCTTATACTAATTCGCAGTTAAAATGCTTAACAGAGCGCATCAGATTTTTTGT
>ERZ827108.3936-NODE-3936-length-11622-cov-2.819659_pt1 | contig 11622 bp, 10 predicted proteins | sample MGYA00519921_ERZ827108 | MGnify/ENA primary metagenome ERZ827108 (study PRJEB31778, sample SAMEA3449258) | human gut metagenome | biome: human gut; feature: human-associated habitat; material: faeces | place: United Kingdom | collected 2010/2012 ... | reverse complement strand
GAACCCTTCTCCGAATACCATCGAGGAGATGCTGGTGGCAGCCCACACGGTGCCAAAGCCGATGGCCAGCAGCCAGGCGATTTCCTGGATGGACCATTCCTTGGAGGCCATCAGTTCCTCGTGGTTGCCATCCCCCAGCAGCTCCGACTCGCTCATATCATAGGGCCACAGCTTTTTCAGCCATTTGGAACTCTTGTACAGGGCGGGGGTAGCAAACATCAGGATCAGCGTGGGGATGCCCACCACATAGTCGGCGGCATTGGCCGAGGCGATGGTGTTCTTGCTGGCATCCAGGCCTACAGCGATGGCGGTCAGGTTGGAACTGCCGCCGGTGTAGGTGCCCACGAACATACCGGCCACCTTCCAGCCCTCGTCGATTTTGTTGGCGAACAGTACGCCGAACACCAAAGCTGCCACGCAGACGCTGAATATGGCCGAGGCCAACGCAATGATCGGTTCCTTGGATAATTTGCGCATCTGTTTCAGGTCCAGGCTCAGCAGGCAGATGGAAACGGACAACGGCACGCAGTAGCTGCTGATGGCATCATAGGTAGGGCTGGAGGTAGGCACGATCCGCAGGTTGGACATCACGATGCCCATGACGATAACCGTCAGGGCCGGGCCCAGCGTTTTGAACACCTTGAACCGCTGCAGCCAGAATCCCAGTGCAACCGTGGCGACCATGATGAACAGGAGCGCGCCTTCGGAGGAAAAAATCGTATTCGCCATAATATACCTCTCTATACCTCTCTGCGGGGTCCCGCTTAAAAATCAATATCGATGCCAAGGCCCGGCTTGTCGGACAGGGTGTAGACGCCGCCATTCACGGCAAAACCGCCGGGCATACCCATCTCGGGGTCCACGGCGTACATGAAGCTGTCGCAGTCCGCCTCGGTGATGTTCTGCTTGGCGGCAACCAGACTTACACCGGCAGCAATGGCCACCTTGGTCTCCAGCATGCAGCCCACCATGCACTGTACATGGTTTGCCTCGGCAATGGCGTTGATCTGCGTGCCGCAGCCGATGCCGAACGAGGCGAGCATGGCGAACAGCGCAAACAGCACCGCCATCACCTTACCGAACTTCTTCCACTTGAGACCGCGCTCAAGCGCGTACATCGCACCGCCCATCATGCGGCCATCCGCGGTCTGCACGCGGTACTTGACCGCGATCAGGCTCTCCGCGTACTTTGTGGCAATGCCGAACACGCCGGTCAGCCAGCACCACAGGACAGCGCCAGGGCCGCCGATGAAGATCGCGGTGCCCACACCGATGATGTTGCCGGTGCCGATGGTGGAGGCCAGTGCGGTGGTCAGAGCCTGGAACTGGCTGACATCGCCGGGAGCATCAGGATCCTTGGTGAAGGAGAGCTTGATGGCGGTGCCGAGCTTTCTCTGAATGAAACCGGTTCGTGCTGTCAGGAACAGGTGAGTGCCGAACAGCAGGACGATCATGGGGATGCCCCATACCTGGCCGTCAAGCCAACTTATAAAGTCGCTAAAAGCTTTCATAGATTACATCCTTTCCTTACTTTGAAAAACTACTCTTTCTTTATGCTCTATCAATTAGACCGATTTCCCGCCGCCTCAGGACGTCCCGAGAGGGGAGCGGGGGAAGGGGGACTAACGAATAGCTTGGTTGGGTGCGCTGCGTTTGGATGAAGCGTAAAAGGAAAACGCGGCGCTGGCCTGAGGGAGCGAACGCTGCGTCGAAGGAAAAGGAAGCATGAAAAAATCCGTTGCCGTATCCATCCTGACAACAGAAAAGGGGGTTCACGCTCTGTCCTTTTGCCTGAGAGTTTGACGCGATCTCGCCTTGCACCTTCGGCCTCCGCAAGGGGTCTTGCGGACTTCTCCAGAGAGTCATCTGTTTACAGTCCACCGGTTCTTCCTTGAACCGACCTGAGAGATTTTCTCCTTCGGTAGAACGGCGATATGAAATCGCGCTGTCATTCTCCTGCAAACATCAACTGACGTGTGAGTGCTTATAGTATAAACGATTGGTACGGAAAATGCAAGACGTTTTTCGATTTTTTTGCAGAACGCTAGAAAAAAGTAGGCGAATACCCGGGGGAAACTGGGGAAACGGCATGAAAATGACGGGGAAAATGAATCGCTTTTTCTGAATAAATGCAGAAAGGACATTTGTCCGCCCGGAAATTCGGCACTTTTTTTCCTACCTTCATCTTGCATAATCCGGCAAAATCCGCTATCATAGTTTCAAGCATTAAAGTGAGCGGAAAGTGAGGAATTCACCCATGAAAACACCCTTTGTAACCAAGGATCAGCTGGAGGCGATCTGCCAACAGTATCCCACTCCCTTCCATCTCTATGACGAAGCCGGCATCCGCCAGACCGCCCGGGAAGTGAACCAGGCCTTTGCCTGGAACCCTGGTTTCCGGGAATACTTTGCCGTCAAGGCCACCCCCACCCCCGGCATCCTCAAGGTGCTGAAGGAGGAGGGCTGCGGCGTGGACTGCTCCTCGCTGACCGAGCTGATCATGAGCGATAAGTGCGGCTTCACCGGCCACGAGATCATGTTCTCTTCTAATGAAACCCCGGCGGAAGAGTACGTTCAGGCGGACAAGCAGAACGCCATCATCAACCTGGATGACTTCACCCACATCGACTTCCTGAAGGAGACCATCGGCTACATCCCCGAGACCATCTCCTGCCGCTACAATCCCGGCGGCGTCTTTACCCTGGGTGAGAGCGAAGAGGGCTTCCAGGTCATGGACAACCCCGGCGAGGCCAAGTACGGCTTCACCAAGGAACAGATTATCGAGGGCTATAAGAAGCTCAAGTCCATGGGTGCGAAATACTTCGGCATCCACGCCTTCCTGGCCTCCAACACCATTTCCGATGACTACTATCCCGCTCTGGCAGGCGAGTTGTTCCAGCTGGCAGTAGAGCTGAAGGAAAAGACCGGCTGCCACATCAAGTTCATCAACCTGTCCGGCGGCGTGGGTGTCCCCTACCGTCCCGAGCAGCGGAAGAACGACATCGCTGCCATCGGCGCTGGCGTCAAGGAGCAGTATGAGAAGATTTTGGTTCCCGCTGGCATGGACGATGTGAGCATCTACACCGAAATGGGCCGCTTCATGCTGGCGCCTCACGGCCTGCTGGTCACCCGTGCCATCCATGAGAAGCACATTTATAAGGAATACATCGGCGTAGACGCCTGTGCCGCCAACCTGATGCGTCCGGCTATCTATGGCGCATACCACCATATTACGGTCATGGGTAAGGAAACAGAACCCTGTGACCACAAGTACGATGTGGTCGGCTCCCTGTGCGAGAACAGTGACAAGTTCGCCATCGACCGGATGCTGCCCAAGATCGACAGGGGCGACCTGCTGGTCATCCACGACACCGGCGCACACGGCTTTGCCATGGGCTATAACTACAACGGCCGCCTGCGCAGTGCAGAGATCCTGCTGAAGGAGGACGGCTCCACCGAGATGATCCGCCGTGCGGAGACCATCGACGATTATTTCGCCACTCTAATTTGGGACTGAGCGAAAACACAGAACCATAAAAAGCGTGTATCCCATCTCTGGGATGCACGCTTCTTTTTCGCCCATCTTTCTCCACAAAAGAACCTGGTCTATTCCGATGGAAAATGAGTGAGAACGCCCACAGACAAGGGGAGAGAACGGGGGTATAATGACCCTATCATCCTGAAGAGAAAGAGAAGAACGACCATGAAACAACATCATCGCATGGCCTTGGGCTACTGCATCACCATCCTAGGCGGCGTCTGCTGGGCCATCGGCGGCGCTTGCGGCCAGACCTTGTTTGAACAAAACAGCATCACCTCCGATTGGGTCGTCCCCATCCGCCTGCTGCTGGCGGGGACACTGTTAGTGGTGTTTTCCGCTCTGTCCGGAAAACACCCCATGGCGGTGTGGAAGGACAAAAAGAACTACCCGCCTCTCATCGCCTTCGGCCTCATCGGCTCCGCCCTCTGCCAGTACGGCTACTACACTTCCATCCAGTACTCCAACGCCGCCTTCGCCACGGTGCTCTCCTATACTGCACCGGTGATGATCCTGGTCTACACCGTCGTGAAGGAGCACCGGGCACCCCGGCTGTACGAGCTGGCGGCGGTGCTGCTGGTGGCCTTGGGCGCGTTCAGCTGCGCCACTCAGTTCAAATTGGGCGCCCTGCACATTGCCCCTCCGGCACTCATCTGGGGTCTGCTCTCCGCCGTGGCCTTTGCCTTTTACACCATCACGCCGCAAAAGCTCATTCGGGAGTATTCCCTCCTGCCCATCGTGGGCTGGGGCATGATCCTAGGCGGCATCGTCCTGGCGTTCCTCTGCCGACCGTGGACGGTTGCCGTCACTGTCAACGCACACCTCTTTATCATGCTGGCTGGCGTCATCTTCCTGGGCACCATCTGTTCCTTCTGCTTCTACCAGGCCGGCGTCAGCATTGTCGGCGGCCTGGCCGGCAGCATCCTGTCCGCAGCGGAGCCGGTGACCTCGGTCATCATCTCCACCCTGCTCCTCCACGTCCTGTTCACCCCCTTCGACCTAGCGGGCTTCGTCATGATCTTGACCGCCATCCCCTTAATCGCCGTTGGGGAGCATTGGAGCGAAAAACACGCGGCGTCCCTGAGTATATAAGCAAAAAACATCCGAATTGGTTCAACCCAATCCGGATGTTTTCTTTTAGAAGCGCTGTATAACCATGCAGCACTTGTAGGTATTCCTGTATCTTCTTACAACAGCTCTGCCTGTACCAAATCCGTCCAATCGGTGGCCTGCTTGCCGTCACAGAACGCTGCGCAGGTCATCAGGGTCGCGCCGATGTTGGCCATGTCCACCATGTTGGCCTGCTGGATCTCTTCGCTGTTGGAAGAACAGCAGTCGGTGAGGATGCCCACATTATAATCCAGGGACAGCCCGTCATAACAGGTGGTGCGGATGCAGTTGGGGGTGGTGGTGCCGGTGAGGTAGAGGGTGCGCACCCCCAAGCGGCGGAGGATCAGGTCCAGCTCCGTGTGGAAGAAGGCGGAGAACCGGGGCTTCAGCACCACGTAATCCCCTTCCTGCGGTGTGACCTCCGGCGGCGTCTCCACCGAACCGGGGCCGGTGCTGCCAGGCGCCAGGGGCTTCCCACCGGCCTGCCAGCCAGGATAGCGGCAGGCTTCCACGTCGCTGCCGTTGGCACGATAGGCCCGGTGGATGAAAAACACCGGCACGCCCGCCTCCCGTGCATAGGCGATTGCCTGCCCGCAGGCGGGCAGAGTGGCCGCGGCACCACGGATGCACAGGGGGGAGCTTTCATCAATAAAGCCACGCTCCAGGTCGATGACCAGCAGAGCGGCACGTTCTTCTTGTCGATTCATCGCTGATATTCAAACTCCAAGTCATACATGATAACGGTGTCGCCATCCTGAACGCCCATGGCCTCCATCTTGTCAAAGAGACCGGACTCCCGCAGCTGCTTATCCAGCCAGTTCCGGGACTCGAAATCGTTCAGGTTGGTGCAGGCCAGCAGATGCTCCAGCCAGGGCGCTTCCACGAACCAGTAGTGGTCCTCCACCTCGATGGAGACCTCGGCAGAGGTGTCCACCTTGGGCATGGGCGGCACGTAGTCCGCCTCGTACACCTTCACCGGCGGCAGCTCCGCCAGCTTGGCGGCGATGGCCTGGATGAGGGGCTTCACCCCCTGATGGGTGGCGGCGGACAGGGAGAAGTAGGGGAGACCCAACCCCTCCACGTGCTCCCTCAGGGCGTCTGCGCCCTCCTGGTCAAAGAGCAGGTCGGTCTTGTTGCCGCAGACGATCATAGGGCGGGAGGCAAGCTCCGGAGAATACTCCTTCAGTTCGGCGCAGATGGCCTCAAAATCCTCCACCGGGTCCCGGCCTTCACTGCCGGAGGCGTCCACCAGATGCACCAGCAGACGGCACCGGTCGATATGCCGCAAAAAGTCGTGACCCAGGCCAGCCCCTTCGCTGGCGCCCTCGATGATGCCGGGGATGTCCGCCATGACGAAGCTCACCCCTTCGTCCACATAGACCACGCCCAGGTTGGGCATGAGGGTGGTGAAGTGGTAGTTGGCGATCTTGGGATGAGCCTTGCTGACCACGCTCAGCAGGGTGCTCTTGCCCACGTTGGGGAAGCCCACCAGACCCACGTCTGCCAGCAGCTTCAGCTCCAGCACCACGTCCCGGCTCTGGCCAGGCAGGCCAGCCTTGGCGAAGCGGGGTGCCTGACGGGTGGGGGTGGCGAAATGCTGGTTGCCCCAGCCGCCTCGGCCGCCTCTTGCCAGCACATAGCGCTCACAGCCGGACATATCCTGAATGATCTGTTGGGTCTCAGCGTCCCGGACGACAGTGCCTTCCGGCACCCGGATGACCAGATCCTTGCCGTCCTTGCCGGTACGGCGTGCGCCGGAGCCGTCTGCGCCGTTCTCGGCCACATATTTGCGTTTGTAACGGAAGTCCATCAGGGTGGACAGATTCCGGTCGGTGACCAGCACGATACTGCCGCCCCGGCCGCCGTCACCGCCGTCCGGGCCGCCGTTGGCCACGTATTTTTCCCGGTGGAAGGCCACCGCCCCATTGCCGCCGTTGCCGGCGCGGACGGTGATCCGGGCAGTATCTACAAAGGGAGCTGCCATAGTGTATCCTCCTTCTATCAGTGGTGGGGGTGGATGCGGCTCAGATCTGGATCAGGTCGCTCAACTCCAGGTAGGGCTGCTGGGTGACCATGATAATGGAGTAGTTCACACCCGGGTCCATCAGGATGGTCACGGGCACGCCCTGGCAGATCCCGCGCAGGTTCACGGAGCCGTCCTCCGGCGGCAGGTTGTTGGGCACGCCGTTGGCCAGGAACTCCGCACCGGTGCAGACCATCCGGCCGAAGGTCACCTCGTTGGGCTCCACTTCCTCTTCGATCTCCACGCTCTGGATGTCCATCACGTGGCTCAGCGCCCGGGCGATGTCCACGCAGTCCATGCCGTTGTCCAGCATATAGCCCTTATAGTAGTTGAGGTAACCGCCCACATTGAGCTTTTCCTCTTCAATCTTCTTCATAAATAAGCACTCCTATACGAAAAATCGGGGGAGATGCAAGGAAAAAAGCGCCCCAAATCTCAGATTTGGGGCGCTTTTGCAGCAGTAATTACTGAGCGACCTCCACGATGGAGACCTTCTTGCGATCCTTGCCGTAGCGTTCAAACTTAACGGTACCGTCCTTCAGAGCGAACAGAGTGTCGTCCTTGCCCTTGCCCACGTTGGTGCCGGGATGGATCTTGGTGCCGCGCTGACGAACCAGGATGTTGCCAGCCAGAACGAACTGGCCGTCGCCACGCTTCACGCCCAGGCGCTTGGATTCGGAATCTCGACCGTTACGGGTGGAGCCAACGCCCTTCTTATGTGCGAAAAACTGGATGGAAATCAGCATAGGTTGTTACACCTCCATTATCGTAAAGTTAGGGGGTGTGGTGACGATCTCACTCCGGATCGTTATCCTCCGGGGAATCATCCACCACTTGGAAAAAATCGGGGTATGCCTGATGAAGCTCTGCAAAGTAGACCATCAGCCCTGCCAGCAGATTCTGACAGGTGGCCTCATCGGTCACAGAGAGTCCCCCAGGCAAATGGAAGGACAGCCAGGCGTTGTCCGGGTCTATCCGCACGGCGGCGGCCAGACCCAACACATCGTTCACCGTGGCGTTGACCAGATTGACGGCGCTGGAGACAGCGGCGCAGACGATGTCCTCTCCCTCTTCGGCGTAGCCGCTGTGGCCACGAACCTCGAACGAGACGATCCGGTCTCCCTCCATGGAAAATGCGACAGTGGTCATAGCATTAAGCTACAACGATCTTACCAATGGTAACCTTGGTGTAGGGCTGACGATGGCCCTGACGCTTGCGGTAACCCTTCTTGGGCTTATACTTGAAGATTCGGATCTTCTTGCCCTTGCCGTTCTTGACGACGCTGGCTTCGACCTTAGCGCCTGCTACGACGGGGGTGCCGAAGGTAGCGGTTTCGCCGTCGATGATGGCCAGAACCTGGTCAAAAGTCACGGAATCGCCGGCCTCTACGGGCAGCTTTTCGATAAACAGGGTATCACCCTCAGCTACCTTATACTGCTTGCCGCCGGTCACGATAATTGCGGTCATTGTGGTTGCACCTCTTTCCTTAAATACGGGCTCGCTCTCGTGGGTGTTGGGGCAGCTTGTCCCTCCATGAGGGCATACCTCACCTTAGGAACCCAGTCAAAGCGGCCTTTATAGTATACCAGCGGCAACCAGCTCTGTCAAGGTTAAAATTCTGCGAAAAGCTTGCGCCAGAAGGGAAAAATGGGTATAATAACAAAAAATCACGGGGAAAGGATACGCTGCTATGAAAAAACGGTTTCGGAAGCTCACAGCCCTCCTCCTGACCTTGGCGCTGGTGTGCTCCCTGCTGCCGGGGACGGTGCTGGGGGCGGATCAGGCGGTCAATACCAGCCTCCCGGCGGCCAGCAAGGACAAGACCCTCCGCATCCTGGCGGTGGGCAACAGCTACAGCGTGGACAGCCTGCAATATCTGTACCAGATGGGCAAGAGCGCCGGGTATGAGCTGGTGATCGGCAACCTGTACCACGCGGCGCAAGATCTTGCCGGACAGTGGGACTGCTGGCAGGGGGGAAAAAGCGAGTATACCCACTATAAGATCAGTGCGAAGACCGATGGCGCGTGGAGTTCGAAGCGCCAAACGACCCTCCAGTACGGCGTAAGGGACGAGCCGTGGGACATCATCACCCTCCAGCAGGCCAGTGGTCTCTCCGGCGTGTCTACCAGCTATTATTCCAACAGATGGGATTGTGTTGGGGTAGGGAAGAGCACCTCCCTGCCGGAACAGGCAAAGACTTCGGTGCTGAGCGCAGTGAAGGAGCTGACACAGGTCACAACGCAGCCGGAGGCACAGACCCCACAGCGGACGGAGGAACCGGAGGCAGAACCCGTCCAGACGGAGGATGCCCAGACCGCAGATGTCCAGGCGGCGGAAGACGCTGCTGAGCCAGTGGAAGAGCCGACCGAGGACACTCCCGCTCCGTCGGAAGGGGACATGTCAGCAGAACCTGCCGACAACGGGACCTCCAGCGGGGACGGCTCCGCGTCCAGCTCTTCCACGGAACCGGTAGAACCAACAGAGGCAACAGAGCCAACGGAACCGATCGACCCGGTGGAGCCGTCAGCAAAGCGGAGTGAGCAGACCATCACCTGCGGCATCCGAAAGGATAGCTGGGGGGATACCGGCAGCGTCTCCCTGCGGGCGTCGGCGAAGACCGACCTGACCTATGCGTCCTCCAACCCCAAGGTGATGTCGGTGGACAAGAACGGCCGGGTCACCTTCCTGCGTACCGGCAAGGCGGTCATCACCATCACCGCGGCACAGAGTGAGCAATACTATGGCGCACGGTGCAAGGTCACCATGAAGTGTGAGCGGTCGAACTTGACCAAAAGCTTGCAGGACACGCTCCGAGAAGCTTGTTCCAACAAAAAGGTGAAATTTGGCTGGAATATCACCTGGGCGTATGCACAGCCCAGTCAGTGGGTTGCTGGGAAGACAGACAGCTTCCGAGCCAACTACGAGGAGTATTACAACGCCGATCAGATGACCATGTACGAGGCCATCACCGACAGCGTAGTCAGTGCGGTGGTGCCCATCGGCGGATTCTCGGTGTATATCCCCACCGGCACGGCCATCCAGAACCTGCGCAGCAGTTACATAGGGGATAACCTGAACCGGGACGGGGTGCACCTGAGCTGGAGCCTGGGGCGGTACACCGCAGCCATGACCTGGGCGGCAGCGCTGGGTATCGACGTGAACCAGATCACCTATCGCCCCAGCGGCAGCAATGCCGTTTCCCTGTTGGACGTGGCCGCCGTGCGCGCCAGCGTCACCGACGCCATACAGACCCCGTTGGCCATGACCGCCTCCAGCTGCACCACAGCGCCCACCCTGGCTAATACACAGCAGCTCACCCTGACCAATGAAGCCAGCGGGATACGGCTGACGTGGAAAAAGACCTCCAAGGCCACTGGCTATCGCATCTGGCGGAAGGAGGGCAACGGGAGCTTCAAGTCACTGGCCAAGATCACCAGCGGACAGACCACCACCTATGTGGACACAGAGGTGCAGAAGAAGTCCAACGTGACCTATACCTATTCCATCCGGGCCATTTCCGGCGCGCTCTCTGGCCCCTATCCGCCCCATATGGCTCCGGCCAACCAGCGCAAGACCATCCTGCGCCTCAGCACCGCCGGGGAAGTGGCCGCCAACGAGAAGAACGGCATCAAGCTGACCTGGAGCAAGGTGGCCGGTGCGGAAGGGTATCGCATCTATCGCAGTGACCGCGGTGGACAGAAGACGCTGCTCAAGACCGTGAAGAACACGGTGACCACCTATACGGATAAGACGGTAGCGAGCCAGAACGGCAAGAGCTACACCTACACCGTCCAGCCCTATTCCGGCCAGTGGGATGGCCCGGCAAAGGGGTTGAAGGTGGTGCGTCTGACTGGCGTGACCCTCAAGAAGGCGGCCAAATCCGGCTCGCACATCAAATTGACTTGGACGCGGAACAGCCAAGCCAAAGGGTATGAGGTCTACCGCAAGATGGGCAGCGGCAAGTGGACGAAGGTGAAGACCATCGCCAAAAACAGCACGCTGACCTACACCGACAAAGCGGTCAAGCGGGGCAAGACCTATTCCTACAAGGTCTGCGCCTGCAAGGACACCAGTACCAGCCTGTTCAGCAACATCAAAACCCTGAAACGATAACAAACAACGTCCCCAACGCAAAAGCGTCGGGGACGTTTTGTTTTTCCAATCACTTCACCGGTGTGCCGCTGATAAAGACCGCCTGAACCTTGGCATTCAGCTCAAAGGGATGCCCGGAGCACAGGACAATATCCGCGTCCTTCCCCGGAGTCAGCGATCCCACCCGGTGGGCGATGCCGCCCAGCTCCGCCGCCGTCAGGGTGATGGCTTTCAGGGCGGCCTCCGGGTCCATCCCCTCTCGAGCGGCCAGGGCAGCGCTCAGGGGCAGATACTGAATGGGCAGCTCCGAGTGGTCAGTGCAGATGGCCACCGGCACACCCGCCTCCACCAGCCGAGCGGCGTTGGTCACCCGCTGATGCGCCAGCTCCGGCTTGGAGCGGTCACCGATGATGGGCCCCACGATGGCTCGGGCACCCTCCCGTGCCAGGATGTCCGCCACCAGATACCCCTCCGTGGCGTGGACCAGCACGTAGTCCAGATGGAACTCCTTGGCGATGCGCAGGGCCGTGGCGATGTCATCAGCGCGGTGAGCGTGGAAGTGTACAGGGAGCTTCCCCTGCACCACCGGCACTAGGGCTTCCAGCACGGCGTCGTAGTCGGGCGCGTCCTCGTTCTCCGGGTCCGCCTCGTGCTTGGCCACCCGTTCTGCGTACTCCAGCGCCTTGCGCAGCTGCTCCCGCATGAGGGCGGCGGTGGCCATCCGGGTGGCGGGGGCTTCGTTGCGTCCGCTGTAGGTCTTTTTGGGGTTTTCGCCCAGGGCAAACTTCATGGCCGCCGGCTCCAACACCACCATGTCATCCACCCAACGTCCCACCGTCTTGATGGCGGCGATTTGC
>ERZ827108.3925-NODE-3925-length-11659-cov-8.108411_pt1 | contig 11659 bp, 11 predicted proteins | sample MGYA00519921_ERZ827108 | MGnify/ENA primary metagenome ERZ827108 (study PRJEB31778, sample SAMEA3449258) | human gut metagenome | biome: human gut; feature: human-associated habitat; material: faeces | place: United Kingdom | collected 2010/2012 ... | reverse complement strand
GTCAGGAGTCCGAGACTGTGCCGGACACGTCTCAAAATTCCGATTCCAAGCAGCGTTGAACAGATTAAGCTATGACAAAGCAGCAGAAAATGAAACAGCAGAACGTGGGGCAGGATTGTAATATCCTGCTCCACGTTCTCGGCAGCGAAATACAGAAAGCAAAAATCTCGACGCTCAAGGAGTTAGGCGGATTTTCACAGGGGAAAGTAAAGTGAACGGAAAAGACAAGGCGCTACATAAACATATACCCGGATTATAGAAGCAAGATGGAAACAGCAAATCAAATAGCGAATGTTTGACTTCCGGTCTACCATAAAATAACCGAGTGGCTTTCGTTTTGCAAGTCCCTTGGCTGAATAATTACTTTCTATATCCTGTTGTCATTATTTCTTGATGTGTAATTTCGCAACTGATTTCATCCACAAATTGATAGAGTGCCTTTTCGATGAATTCATGCAAAAGCCAGTTCTGCTTGCTTTCCATTAGTTTTTCAATTTTTTGTGGATTATATCGAACCAGTTCACTCATCCAGTGCATAACAGCAAAAATTAGTGTCAGTGAATTCCTTTGCAAAACATGTGTGTTATTCGGAAGGTTCTTTTTTAGATACCAGAGCTTTGTATCACCGTAAATGTAGAATAGGTCTTTTCTGACTTTTCTGTGATAGTTGGATAGGTCTTGCATCCTTTGATTTAGGTCGCTGTGGATATTCCAGTTGAACCTTGAGTTTTCCTTTCTAATTGTATAGGTGTTGCTCTCCGGGTGGGGCGGAACTTTCTTATAGCCAGCGGGTAAGTAACGCAAGATTGATGCATTGGCATAGCGTGCATCTAAATCGAACTGAACCCATGCCTTTGATGTTGTATCCTCCCTTATAAATTTCAAATTTCGTATTGGGACAAAAAGTTCAGTTGTTCCGGTATATGTAATCGCAAAGCTGCGATGTACGCACGGAATGTTGTAAAGTAAATCCTTAATATTATGTGTTTGTTTGTCAACATTTTCTCCTAAGTATCTTGATAGCTCATTTAACACGCCCGAACCCAAAAAGATAACCTCGGCCTTATCCAAGGAGTTGCTTTGTACTTGTTCGTGCCGTGCTTGTGTGATTCCGTGAGAGATGTTTGTCACATTTATACCATTTACACAGAGTAGCGCCTTCGTTGCGTTTAGGCAGCAGTAATACGATGTCAATGGTTTTGAATTCTGTGGCAACTTTTCAGAGGCAAGAAAGAAATGCTTGGCTTGCTGCCAGTAAAAAAGTGCATTTTTAGATTTCTCGTCTTTTTGACGCTTGAACCATAGTTCAACATACTCCCATGCCGAATCAGTGAGAATAGTTTTGCTTTTGTAATCGGCTGAGGTTATTGGCTTTACTAGCGAAATTTCCTTTGAGTTTATTGTAATCGCTTTTTGCATAAACTCTACCCTCCTTTTTCAAACAAGTTTATGCCTTAATATACCGTGTCGTCCGTCCTGCGCCGATCAGCTTTACCGAACCGGTCTTGACCATTTCTCCGAGCACGGCTTCGACGGTCGTGGGGCTGACATCGGGAAGAATTTTGCAAATCTCGGCTTTGGATAGCGGGGTCAGGCTGTTCAGGACGGTTGCTTCCACACGGGCCTTCTTCGTGATCTTCTTGCCGTGTACCACTGCAAACCGTTTGTCCAGTTCCTTATAGCACATATAGAGTGTGGAAAGGAAATTCTCAATAAAGGGGAAATAGGAGTTTTCATTCGTTTCCCATCCTTCCGAGGATTGCCGTAGGGCTTCGTAATAATACGCCTTGTAGTTGTTGATCTGCTCCTCAAAGGACACATATTTACCGGCGTCAAAGCCGTTTTTGTATAGAAGCAACAGTGAGAGCAGGCGAGACATTCTGCCGTTGCCGTCCCGGAACGGATGGATGCAGAGAAAGTCCAAAATGACACAGGGAATTAAAAGAAGCTGATTGATATTTGCGTCGCTTCGGGCATCCAGATAGGCAAGCTCCAACTGTTCCATTGCTTTCGGCGTTTCGCTTGCAGGCGTAGGGTGGAAACGGACACGGCGGTTTCCGTCAGCATCAATCTCCAAAATCACATTATCATCCGTCTTGTACTGCCCGCCGTACTCATAGCCCGCAAAACTCATCATCATTTCGTGCAGCCGCAGAATGTCGCTCTGCCGAAAGTCAATATGCTCGTAGCCTAAGTGGATCTCGCTCAGCGCATCTCTGTACCCGGCTATCTCCGCCTCGTTGTGGTTCAGCGGGGCACTGTTCTGATTGACAATGGCAGCGATACGCTCGTCGCTGGTCACAATGCCTTCGATGGCGTTGGAGCTTTTGATGGACTGCACCTTTGCGACGGCTTCCAGTTCCGTGAAGATCTGCGTGTATTCTTCCTTGCGCACGCCAGCTATAGTTTTGAGCACCGCAATATTGGAAGTGAGGTTCACAAGGTTTGCCGGCAGCAAGCCGTTATTCAAAAAGGAGTAATCGAATCTTCTCATACAGCACCAGCCTTTCTGCACATAATTATAGCGCACTATGTGCAGAAACGCAAGCAATCATCTGAGTTATCTGCATATTCTTTTCTAACAATATGTGCAGATTAGGCTTTGAAATATGCAGCATAATAAAAAACGGCACGGAGTTTCCGTGCCGTTTGCGTTAGTACGCTTTGATTTTTGAAGTAGGCCACAGCATCAATACTTCCGCAGAAATAACTGTGCTGCAGCTTCATCTCCGAACTGCGGTACGATCAGGCCTTTGGCGTTGGTTTCCCCGGAACCGCTGTCAGCAGCGAAAAAGAAAATCCGTCTTACTGCCGCAGACGAGCTGCGCAGTCCGCGACAGGCTTTTGCCATCCGCTCGTGTCCGTCTGTATCTTGCTGATCATGAGAGCGACATCCTGCTGCACAAGGCGGCGAAGAAAGCCTTTGACGAGCTGGGCGTCAAAAAGCTGCCCTCCGTCAAGAGCTTGCAGGAGGAATACGCCAAGCTGCTATCTGAGAAAAAGGCGGCGTATGCCGAATACCGGCGTTCGCGCGATGAGATGCGCGAGCTGCTGCTCCACAAGCAAAACGTGGATCGTATGCTGGGCAAAAACGAGCGCGGGGAGGAGAAGAAAAAGGAGCATGACCGGCAATAACGGTCACGCTCCTAAGCGTTTCGCAGAAACGCGCAGCCGCGCATCTTGCGCGTTCAAAGGGGTCTTAGGGGCGTTGCCCCTGACAAGCAGAGGGGAGTTTTCGCGGCGGCAAAAATTCCCCGAAAATGCAAAAGAGGGCCCTCTTTGCCCTGCTTGCCACGTTTGTTTTCAATATGGAGGATCGCCGCAGCAACAGGGAAAAGCACCCCGCAAGCTCTCAATTTCCTGTGCCATATAGACATAACACAGCGTGACAGATTATTTTGTTTCCAACAACTTTTGTATCGCAGCGGGCGTATCCCCGAAGGTCTGTCGGAAAACCGCATAGAAGTTGCTGATGCCGTTATAGCCGACCGCCTCCGCCACCTCCTGAATGGAAAGGGTATCGTCCTCCAGCAGATCAAGGGCGCGTTCCATGCGCAAGGTGCGGACATACTCCGCAACGCTTTTTCCCTCGGTCAGCCGGAAGCCTTTTTGCAGCTTGTTCTTGTTGACGCCGACCTTCCTGCAAAGGTCAATGACCGCAGGCGGGTGCTTCAGGCTGGCTTGCAGGATAACCTTTGCTTTCTCTACTGCGCGGATCTCATTCTCATCGAGATAGACCGGCGGCTGTGAGGATAGCTGCTGCACAAGACTTATCAGATACCCTGCGGCCTCCATTCCCACGCCCTTCATCCATGTATCAAAGGCAAGCCCTGTCAGGCGGCATTGCTCAATGCGGCGGTAGATGGACGCCAACTCCGGCGTATGAAGGGCTGTTCCGTGTATTGTGCTCTTTGCGTCTCTCCAAAAACTGTCATAGAGCGGAATGTTGTTCTCCGCAAAAAAGCGCTCCTGAAAATACAGCCCCTGAAACCGTAGCCGCTGTCCACCGGGAACTTTCATAAAGAATGGAATCGGGGAATCAAAGACAAAACAGTTGACGCTCTCCCCAAAGAGAATGGACTGGTTTTTCTGAGCGTATACTTCCACCTTGCCCTGCTCACTCAATCCGATTCCAATATACCGCTGGCTGAATTGGGAGCGAAAAACAGTATCGTGCGGATAGGTAAAATCCGCGTCCGCTGCTGAAAAGCCGTGCAGATCGCCCCAGAAGCGAACCTTTGAATTGTGCTTTGGGAATATATAGAGAAAGCCGTTTTCGGTACTCTTCCTTTTGCCGCCGAGAGAGACATAAAAGTTAAAGAGTTCATCCATTCCGCGTATCGTAATCATCCCATCGTTCCCTTCTTTCTGTTTTGGCACGCCGTTTTCTGTTTTGGCACAAATTTCGGTTAGCAATAGGCAACTCGCAGATGTGATTATATCACAAAACAGCCGTTAATTCAACGATTTCCGCAAATTTCGCACAACATCAGCTTATTTCCGAGGCACTTTCCGAGCCGTTGACAATACAGCGGCCATGCGTATAATGATTACTGGTTAAGCTCGTCTAATCAACAATCATTTTGCTTGCGGTGGCTGCTCTTGAGCGTTGCGCCGCTGAGAAAGGAGTTCTATGCAAGAAGCAAAGAAAAATGTCATTCTTCGCGTGTTCCGAACGGCGCATTGCCCTCCGGGAAAGTATTTCTTCGGCGTGACCTGCTCTGCGCTCAGCGTCCTGCTGTCCGGCGTACCGTTCTATACGGTCTACCGGATCATCCGGCTTTTTCTGCTGGCATCGCTTGATGGTGCGGCTGCTCCGACCCACGAGATATGGATGTGGGCAGCAGTCACGATAGGAAGTATCGTGCTGGGCATCGTGCTGTCTGTAATCGGCAGCTTTTCCTGCCATGCCTGCGCATTCAATGCACTCTATGACCTGCGTATGCGCCTCCTCGACCACATGGGACGGCTAAACCTCGGCTTTTACACAGGCGGTCAATCCGGCGCAACGCAGAAGATGATGAATGAGAATATCGAAAAGATGGAAAATATCATTGCCCACGATGTTTCCAATATTTTCGGCGCGGGGCTGTTGCTGGCAGCTTTGGCCGTGCTGATGTTCTCACTCAACATTCCGCTGGCACTGACGATCTTTATCGCTCTCGTGCTTGCGTTTCTCATCCAGTTTTCCGCTTTCGGCGGAAAGCAGGGTCAGAAGATATGGAGCGACCTGAACCGTTCCTCCACCGAGCTGGATGCAGCGTTTTCTGAATATGTGGCGGGCATGGAGGAAGAAAAAATCTTCGGCAGACCTGAAGCGGCAGCCCGCCGCCTGACAGGGCTGGTGGAGAAGAACAGGGAGCATTGGAAGGTCTATCTGAAGCGTGTCACGCCGATTTTCAGCGCATATAAGACCATCACAATCTCCGTGCTGGCGTTCCTGCTTGTTTCCGGCTGCGCATTGCTGTACCTGCATCCCGGCGACCATGAGCTTATGATGGAGCTGTTGATGTTCCTGATAGTCGGTCCCGCCTGCATCAGTCCCTTGATGGAACTTGTGGAGTTCGGAGCAGATTTGCGGAACCTGGCAGTACGCATGGATCAGATTGACGAGGTGCTGAATATGCAGCCCATATCCGAGGGAACGGAGACTGCCCCAAAGGGTGAAGCTGAAATTGTGTTTCAGGATGTGAGCTTTTCCTATCAGAACGCTGCCGACCCTTTGCGCCGCATGGCGCTGGATCATCTGACAATAAAAATTCCTGCCGGGAGCTTCGCCGCGCTGGTAGGACCATCCGGGGGAGGAAAATCCACGGCAGGGCAACTCATCGCCCGCTTTTGGGATGTGGAGAGTGGATCTATCACCATCGCTGGACATGACATCCGGGAGTATTCAATGGAAGCCTTGATGAATGCCGTTGCCTTTGTTTTTCAGGACACGCACATCTTTGCGGAGAGTGTTTATGACAATATCGCCATGCACCGCAAGGTTCACCGCGAGGATGTGGAGAAGGCGGCAAAGGCGGCAAGATGCCATGATTTCATTCTCTCACTTCCAAATGGCTATGATACCAAACTGGGTGACGGCGGGCATAAGCTGTCGGGCGGTGAGGCACAGCGTATCGCCATTGCAAGGGCAATATTAAAAGACGCGCCCATCGTCGTGTTAGATGAGGCGATGGCTTTTACCGACGCGGAAAACGAGCTTGCACTGCGGGAAGGCATGGCGGAGCTTTTGAAAGGGAAAACCGTCCTGATGATCGCCCACCGGCTCTATTCCATTCAGGATGCGGACTGCATCTTTGTATTGGAGAACGGGCAGCTCAGGGAACAGGGCTCACATACCGAGCTGCTGCAAGCAGACGGTCTGTATGCACACCTGTGGGCGATTCAGAACGAAACCGAAAGCTGGCAGATGAAGGGAGGACCTGCCTATGTTTAAGATGATCCGGCAATTTACCTTCCACCATCCGAAACAGATCATTGCTCCGACGCTGTGGCTGTTTCTCTCGCAGGCATTCAGCATTCTCCCCGCGATCCTTGCATACATGGCGATCTATCTCTTAGGGCAGGCGTTTTATCCGCCATATACACTGGATATTGCGCTGCTGATTAAAATTGCGATTATAGGGATTACCTATGTCCTCCTGCAATATGCAGTGGAACTGATCTCCTATTACAACACCTATGGACGCGCATATCACGACACGGCAGACAAGCGTATTACATATATTCAAAAGCTGCGCCGTCAGAACCTCGGCTTCTTTTCCTCGAAGGAATCAGGGGAACTGATTAGCTCCTTTGCAAGTGATTTTGCCAATGTGGAGTACACCATGTGCTTCTGGCTGCCTTATCCAATCGGTGTAGGCTTTCTGTTGCTGCTTTCCTTTGTTTGTATGTTGTTCTTTGACTGGCGCATGGCGGTTGCGATTTTTGCAATGCTGCCCATCTGCACGATCCTGATGCTGCAAATTGCAAAGGTCAAGGAAAAACATAGCCGCTCCGTTATGGAGGCCAAGACAAGAGCTGCAACACAGCTCAACGAATACCTGCACGGTATGAAAGATCTCAAAGCCTACCACCGTACCGGCAGCGGCTTCGAGGCGCTGAAAAAAGCGTTTTCTGATTTGCGCAGGGAATCCCTGCTGGACGAGGCCGTTGCAGGCAGCCTTTCCACTCTGTGCGCTTCGTTGGTCAAATTCGTTGTTCCCGTGACGGCGACAGTGGGGCTGTATCTGCTGATGGGCGGCAGTCTTACCATATTGGATTTCGCAGGCTTTCTTGTGATTGCCACAAAGCTGACCGAACCGGCGCTTACCCTTGTGAGCAGCATTTCAGCGCTGCGGGGCATGGCTCTCTCCGGTGAGCGGCTGGACAAGGTGATGACGATGCCCGACCCTTCTGGCGAGGACAAAATCTCCCATGGCGACAGCTATGCGTTTGACAGCGTTTCCTTCCACTATGCAGCGGATAGCAACGTGATCCATGGCGTGAGCTTTGAAACACCGGCAGGGGCACTCACTGCTCTGGTAGGACCCTCCGGCAGCGGTAAATCGACGCTTCTGCGGCTAATGGCGCGGTTCTGGGACTATCAACAGGGGCAGGTGCGGTTTGCCGGAAAAGAGCTTCGCAGCATCGCGCCGGAAAGCCTGCTTTCGCAGGTGTCTATGGTGATGCAGAACGCCTATCTGTTCCGGGGTACGATTCGGGAGAACCTATGCTTCGGGAATGAGTGCATCACCGAACAGCAGATGCTCGACGCCTGCCGAAAAGCACGCTGCCACGACTTCGTCTCCGCCTTACCGGAGGGCTATGATACGGTGGTAGGCGAAGGCGGCGCAACCCTGTCCGGGGGCGAGCGGCAGCGTATTTCGCTGGCAAGAGCGTTTTTGAAAGATGTCCCGATCCTGCTTCTGGACGAGCCTACCGCATCCCTTGACGCGGACAATGAAGCGATGGTGCAGAGAGCGTTGGATGAAATATCCAAAGAACGCACCATCATTATGATCGCACATCGGCTGAAAACCGTGCGCGGCGCACAGCAGATCCTTGTTCTTGAAAACGGAAGGGTCACACAAAAAGGAACCCATAACCAGCTTGTCGGGACAGACGGACTCTACTCACGACTGTGGGAATTGCAAAATCAGGCTGGAAACTATACTTTCAAACAAACTTAGGAGGAGAAAAAACATGAAATCAAAATTCCTGAACCTCAAGGAGTTCGTCCTTGTTATCGTATTGTCCTGCCTGATGATCGGCATCGGCTACCTCATCTTGCTGCCCTTTGCGGCAAATATGCAGCTTCTCTATTTCCTTGAGCCGGGGCTGATTGGCCTTGTCAACGGCATTGTCTATGTGCTGATGATCCGCAAGTGCCCGAAAATCGGAACGCAGTTTATCATTGCCGCGCTGTACGGTACCTATATGCTGATCATGGGCAGTGCCTATGCCGCTCTGTATTTCTACATTCTGGCTATTGTCAATGAACTGATCATGCTCAAAGGTGGCTATCAGAGCAAGGTGCGCCCCGCCGTTCCTCACGTCCTCATGTGGTGCATGAACGCAATGGGCAGCACCCTGAACCTGTTCCTGTTCCGCGCAAGCTATGTCAAGATTTATATGGATTTGGGCATGGATGAAGCCACAGCTACGGCAGCGGTCAATCAGACCGCGGAATTTTGGTGCGCTCCGCAAAACATTCTGATTTCTCTCTGCGTGACGGCAATCCTCTGCGTCGGCGGTTATCTGTTGGGCGTCAAAATGCTGGGCAAGCACTTTAAGCCTGCCGGTGTCGCATGAGCCTGACGAAAACAAAAACCGGAACGACTGTCGATCCGAGAACATGGCTCGTACACCTTTTGATCGGTGTGGCAGCGATTATCTTCATCCACTCCAACATGGGTGGGCTGCTTCTGTTCGCATGGAGTATGCTCTTGCAACTCACCATGCGAAAAGGGCAGTATCTCCTGCCATTCCTGTTTGCGTACATTGTACTGACGGGCTTTGCATGGATCGGTGTGCAGCTTCTGCCTGACGACAGGTTTTACTTTTTAGGTCTGGCCTTCTCCAATATGGGCGTTATAGGACGCAAGGCAATGGTTCCGTTGTCCTTTGCTATCTGCCTTGCGAAAGAGCCTACCGGTTCTCTGCTTGCCTCCTTACAGGCAATGCGGCTCCCGAAGGCGGTGGGCATCGGGCTTGCCGTGCTGCTGCGGTTTTTCCCGACGATTGGCGGCGAGTACCGTGCGATCCGTGCTTCGCAGCGGTTTCGCGAGATCGGGGTAGGCGTGGTCCACACGCTTACCCATCTCCCCTCAACGGTGGAATACATACTGATCCCACTGATCCTGCGCACGACAAAAGTCGCCGAAGAACTCTCTGCCTCCATGACGGTGCGTGGAGTACGCTTTTCGGGGGAAACAATTTCCTACCGTCCTGTGCGCTTTACGGGAAAGGATGCTGCGCTCTGCGCGATGGCAGTTTTGATTCCCGCGGCTGTGTTTCTGCTGGAAAGGAGGGGCGTCTTTTGATTGAACTGAAAAACCTCTCCTTTTCCTATGAGAACTCAAGTGAAGCAAAGGGACAGCTAAGAGGAATCAACCTTCATGTGAAGCAAGGGGAGTTGGTGATCCTGTCCGGCAGAAGCGGCTGCGGCAAGACGACGCTGACCCGTATTCTCAACGGGCTTTGCCCCGGCTTTTATCCGGGAAAGCTGGAGGGCGGCTACTCCCTTGACGGTGAGGACGCACTGAAAATGCCCATCCATCGTTTGGGGACGATGGTGGGAAGCGTCTTTCAGGACCCTCGCAGCCAGTTTTTCGCCACCAACACGACGGATGAGATTGTGCTGGGGATGGAGAACATCCCACTGGAGCGTCCGGTCATGCAGGAGCGTCTGAACACGGTTTGCAAACAGATGAACATTGAACGCCTGATAGGCCGAAGGATATTCCCTCTGTCCAGCGGCGAAAAGCAGCTTATCGCCATTGCCTCCGTCTGTGCAATGGAACCGAAGGTTATCGTCCTGGATGAGCCGTCCGCAAATCTGGACAGCGAAGCGATGGTGCGCCTCAGCGCGCTGCTCTATCGGCTGAAAACGGCGGGGCATACGATAATCCTCTCGGAGCACCGGTTCCATTATGTGCGGGATTCCTTTGACCGGCTTGTTTTCATGGAGGATGGTGCGATTTCCGCCGTCTATGACCGGAAAGACGCCCTGTCCCTTACAGCGGAGCAGATGACGGCGATGGGACTTCGTCCCTTTGACGCACCGGCATTTCGCGTAGGCGGAGCATACCGGCAGAATCAGGACGACGCCTTGCAGGTGTCCGCAATCTCCTGTATGCTGGACAGCCAGCAAATTTTGGAGGAAGTGAGCTTTGCCGCACAGAGCGGAAAGATACTTGCTATCGCCGGACCCAACGGCGCAGGCAAATCCACGCTTTGCCGCACAGAGCGGAAAGATACTTGCTATCGCCGGACCCAACGGCGCAGGCAAATCCACGCTTTGCCGCATCATCACAGGTTTATACCGGGCAATGGGTGCGGTTTCCCTCGATGGTGAAATCCTGAAGCGGAAGCGCCTCACACAAAAATCCTTTTTTGTGCAGCAGGATTCCGATTATCAGCTCTATGCGCCTACTGTGCTGGACGAGTTTTCCCTCGGCAAAAAGGAAACGGCAGAGTTGAAAGAAACTGCGCTTTCCCGACTGCGGGAAATGGGCCTGGAAGCCTTTACGGACCGGCATCCCGCTTCGTTATCGGGAGGCCAGAAACAGCGCCTGTTGCTGGCGCTGGCTGCGGCAAGCGGGAGAAGCCTATTGGTGTTTGATGAGCCTACCAGCGGTTTGGACGGTTTCAATATGCACCTGACGGTCGAGCTGCTGAAACGGCTTGCCGGAGAAGGCCGCTGCATCCTGCTGATTACGCATGATATGGAGCTGATTGCGGAAGCGGCGGACAGCGTTCTCTACATTGAGGGCGGTAAGCTGCGCTATCATCGGAATGTCCTGCGGCAGAAAGGAGGCGACGATGATCATTCATAAATCCGGCGAAGATTATCTCGAGGCGATCCTGATTCTTGAGCGGCAGTCGGGCGCGGTTCGCTCTATTGACCTGGCGCGGTATATGAGCTATTCCAAAGCCAGCATCAGCCACGCCACAAGCGCACTGCGCAAGGTCGGAGCCCTTGTTATGGATAAGGGCGGCTATCTGCGTCTGACCGATAAAGGACGGGAGATCGCGGAAAGAATCTACGAGCGTCACCTGTTTTTTTCAGAGCAGTTGATCGCTGCGGGCGTAGACCCTGAAATCGCCGAATATGAAGCCTGCCTGATTGAACACGCTATCAGTCAGGACAGCTTTGAAAAAATCCGGCGTGCACACGAGCGGGAGAGATAAATCTCAAATTGCTCATCGTTCTGACTTTGCGGGCAAAAGCGGCAATTGAGCAAAGTTGCAGTATAAACTACTATACCGCCGATGACAATCACCGAATCCCCAGTGTCGATTATATACCGGGATGATCTAAAAGGGAACAGGATCATCCGGCATCCGATTGCTCATGGGGAAAGTATTCAGATGATAAACTGAACGCATATACGCAAAACGGAGGAGCTTGCAAAAGCAAGCTCCTCCGCACTGGTATACTGTATCGCTG
>ERZ827108.3920-NODE-3920-length-11676-cov-27.541950_pt1 | contig 11676 bp, 7 predicted proteins | sample MGYA00519921_ERZ827108 | MGnify/ENA primary metagenome ERZ827108 (study PRJEB31778, sample SAMEA3449258) | human gut metagenome | biome: human gut; feature: human-associated habitat; material: faeces | place: United Kingdom | collected 2010/2012 ... | reverse complement strand
GGGGGAAGGTGCCCGAGGCCCCGCCCGAGGGCGGATGAGGGGCAGCTTGTCGGGTACCGCACGCAAATGGGTGATTGCGGAAACCTCATCCCTCATCCGGCCCTGCGGGGCCACCTTCCCCCACTTGGGGGAAGGCAAGGGATTATCTCACCGGCGTCCCCATCAGGCGGCTGCGGCTGCAGTGGCAGTGGGCAATGGCCATGCCCAGCGCATCGGCGGTATCGTCAGGCTTGGGGATGCTCTCCAGATGCAGCATCATGCGGGTCATCTCCTGAATCTGCTTTTTTACGGCCTTGCCGTAGCCGGTGATGGCCTGCTTGACCTGCATCGGTGTGTATTCGTAGATCGGCACGCCGCACTGGGCGGCGGCGAGCAGAATGACGCCGCGCGCCTCAGCCACGCCGATGACGGTGGTCTGGTTGTGCTGGTAGTACAGCTTCTCGATGGAGAGGGCCTCGGGCTGATAGCGCTTGCAGATATCCAGCACGCCCTCGTATATTTCAATCAGGCGCTGCTCAAACGGGGTGTCCTTCTCGGTGATGACAGCCCCGTAGCCGATGGGCGCAAAGCGGTTGCCGATGTATTCGACAACACCCCAGCCCACAATGGCGTAGCCCGGGTCGATGCCCAAAACACGCATTTATCCCATACCTCCCCACTTTAACCGATATAGTATACCATAAAAACAACGCTGCGTCCACTGTTTGGGGTAAACATTCCGTGAATTTGCACAGAAAAAGCAATAAAAATTCTACAAACAAAAAAGCATCTCCCGGACAGGGAGATGCTTGGCTGTAAGGGCAGCGATCAATACCCGATCTGCCGCTTGGCGGCCCGCAGCGACCTTCCGTGGCAGACCTTTAGCGGGACGGCTGGGTAAACACGGCGGCCAGAGGACTGGCCGCACTACAGGGAATGTAAGCCATAAGGCTGCGTAGGGCGGGCAGTCCTCTGCCCGCCGCAGGCTTCCGCAATAGACCGTCAGAGGACTGGCAGCAACGGCGGCATGGGGGCATGCCGCCCTACGGGGCTGCCCATGAAAAGTCCGCAATGGCAAACTGGCCCCTCATCCGGCCCTGCGGGGCCACCTTCCCCCAAAGAGGGAAGGCTTTAGGCCCTTACCCCTCCAGCTGCTCCTTATGATATTGCAGCGTGTACAGCTGGTAATATCTGCCGTGCTTCGCCAGAAGCTCCTGATGGCTGCCCTGCTCAAGAATTTTGCCGTGGGACAGCACGATGATGTTGTCTGCGTGCTGGATGGTGGACAGCCGGTGGGCTACGATCAGCATTGTGCCGACAGAGCGCATCTTTTCCAGAGAATCCTGAATCAGGATCTCGGTCTCGGTGTCGATGTTTGCCGTGGCTTCGTCCAGAATCATGACACTGGGCTTGTGCAGGATCGTCCGCGCAAAGCTCAGAAGCTGCCGCTGCCCGGCTGAGAAGTTGTTGCCGCGCTCGCGGACCTCCTCGTCCAGACCGTGGTCAAGCCGGGCGATAAACTTGTCGGCGTTGACATAGCGGCAAACCCGCAGGATCTCCTCGTCCGGGATGCCCTCCTCCCGCAGGACGATGTTGCTGCGGATCGTACCCGAGAAAAGGAACACATCCTGCAGCATCTGCCCGAAATGGCGGCGCAGCGAGGAGATCTTGATCTTGCGGATGTCGATGCCGTCAATCAGGATCTCGCCCCTCTGGAACTCATAGTTGCGGCAGATCAGCGACAAAATCGTGCTTTTGCCGGAGCCGGTGGACCCCACAAACGCCACCGTCTGACGCGGGTCCACATGGAAGGAGACGCCCTGCAGCACCCACTCGCCGGGTATGTAGCTGAACCAGACATCCCGGAATTCGATTTCGCCCCGCACCTCGTCCAGCTCGATGGCATCGGGGGCGTCCACCATCTTCGGCTCGATGTCCATGAGCGAGAACACCTTTTCCGAGGAGGCCAGCGCCGACTGCAGCCAGTTGAACTGCTCGGCCAGATTCTGGATGGGGGTGAAGAACTTGGAAATGTACATGTAAAAGGTCACGATGGTGCCGCCGGTGATGGTCTGGCCCATAAAACTCACGCCGTTCAAGTGCCCCATGCCGCCCAGATAGAACAGGCACAGAATGGAACAGATGTACAGCATATAGACCAGCGGGCGGAATACGCCGAACACAAAGATCTGCTCCTGCGTGACCCGGGAGAGCGTCTGGCTTTTCTCGCGGAACTCCGCCATCTTCTCATCCTCGCGGCCAAAGATCTGCGTGACCTTGATGCCGGACAGGTTCTCCGACAGGTAGGTGTTGATGTCGGTGGTGGCGTCCTTCACCTTGCGGTAGGCGCGGCGTGAAAACTTGCGGAAGATGACCGTGAAGATCACGATGAACGGCACAAAGCAGAGCACCATCAGGGTCAGCGCGTAATTCAGGCAGAGCATGGCGATCAGTATGCCCAAAATCACAAAGATGTTTTTGGTCAGACTGACAAGAAGATTTGTGAACATCATCGAGATGGCGTTCGTGTCGTTCGTCACGCGGGTGACAAGCTTGCCGACCGGGATCTCGTTGAGCTGCTCATGGGAGAGGGATTCGATGTGGGTAAACAGATCCTCGCGCAGGTCGGAGATGATGCGCTGGCCGACCCGCTGCAGGATGACCGCCTGCAGGTAGGTGCTGGCCATGGAAAAGACCAGCACACCCGCATAGACCGCCACACCGATGTAAAGCTGCGGCAGGGCGAAATCCCCGGATACCAGCTCCTCCAGCGCGCCGACGATCAGCGGGGAAACAATGTCGTAGGCAATGGAAAAGAGCATCAAAAACAGGACAATGACAAACTTTGCGCGGTAGGGCTTGGCATAACCGGCCAGACGGCGCAGGATCTCGCTGTCCGCCATCGTGCGCTCAAAGCCCATCGTCTCCTTTTTGTCCTTGACCAGCGCGTAGGCCAGCACCAGCAGTGCCGTCACGGCGCCGATGACGGCACCGACCAGCACCAGCGGATTGAGTTCAGTCATCTGTGTCACCTCCCGCTTCGTCCTCCAGCTTTTGCAGGTCCACCATGCGGCGGTACTCAGCGCAGCTGCGGTAAAGTGTATCGTGGGGGCCGACAGCCTCTACCCTGCCGTCCTCAATAAAGATGATCTTGTCGAGCTGCTCCACCGTAGAGATGCGGTGGGCGATTAGCAGGGTCGTTTTGCCTGCGCGGCTCGCCTTCAGGTTGTCAAGGATGATGCGCTCGGTGCGGGTGTCAACGGCGGAGACGGAATCGTCCAGAATCAGGATCGGCGCGTCCTTGAGCAGGGCGCGGGCAATCGAGATGCGCTGCTTCTGCCCGCCGGAGACGGTGACGCCGCGCTCACCGAGGACGGTCTCAAACCCGTCCTTGAAGTCCACGATGTTGTCCCGGACATCGGCCAGCGCAGCGGCATGGTCGATCTCCTCCCGGCTGGCGCCGTCCACACCGAAGCCGATGTTGTGGGCGATCGTATCCGAGAAGAGGAAATTGTCCTGCGGTACATAGGCGCAGGCATTGCGCACCGAGCGGATGGATACGCTGTTCACATCCTGCCCGTCCACAAACAGGGTGCCGTCCGGCACATTGTAGGTGCGCAGCAGCAGGTCCACCAGTGCGGTCTTGCCCGCGCCGGTCTTGCCTACGATGCCTACGCTCTCGCCGGGCTGCACGGTGAAGGAGACATCCCGCAGCACATCGTATTCGCCGTCCGGATAACGGAAATTCAGATGCCGGAACTCGATGCCGCCGCGCGGGTCGGTCAGGTCGGCCACGCCGTCCCGGTCGGCCACATCGATCGGCGCATCGAGCAGCTCGGTGATGCGGTTCAGCGATGCCTTGCCGCGGGCTGTTTTTTCAATCAGCATCGAGATCGCCATGATGGGCCAGACGATGGCCTCAAAGTAGCCGATATACTCCACCAGCTGCCCAGCGTTGAACTGCCCGCGCCAGACAAGCCAGCCGCCGTAGCCGAGAATGACACAGATGACCGACTCGACAAAAAGGGTGACCAGTACCTCGAGCAGGGTGGCGATCTTTGTGTAGGTGACATTGATCTCCTCGTTCTGCTTGTTCAGCTTACGGAAAGCGATCAGCTCCTTCAGCTCCTTGACGAACGCCTTGATGACCGCGATGCCGGAAAAGTTCTCCTGCGCAAAGTCTGACAGGTCGGAAAAGGCCTGCTGACGCTCCTCCCACCGCTTGGTCATGACCTGACTCATCACGGTGCCGATGGCGAACATGACGCCCGCAGGGATCAGCGCCAGCAGCGTCAGGCGGAAATCCATCCGCCACATCTTGACCAGCGCCATCAGCCCCAGCACGGCGGCGTCAAAGAACATCAGGATGCCGTCACCGAAGCACTCCTGAATGGTGTCAAGGTCGTTGGTGTACAGGCTCATCAGGTTGCCGACCTTGTTAAGCTGGTAATACTGCTGGGACAGGCGGCGGCTGTGGTCGAACATCCGCTCCCGCAGGTCGGCGGTGACCCGCACAGCCGAGCCGAAAAAGCAGATGCGCCACAAAAAGCGGCCTACCACCATAAGCACTACGATCCAGATCATAGGCAGGCAGATGTGCTGAAACAGCACCTGCTTGTCAAAGGAGACCGTCTGGCCGTTTACGACCACCTGCCCCAGATTGACGCCGTTGATGACCAGCCGGTATAGCTCCGGGATCAGAAGCTGGATGTAGTCCACCATCAAAAGCGACACAATGCCCAGAAGCAGCACCGGCGCATTTTTGAGGTAGTATCGGTTGATGTGTTTGCCGAAGATCACGGCGGGTATACCTCCCTTATCCATACAGTGTGCGGCAAAGGCCGCAGATAACCAGTATAGCGTACCTGCGCGGTTTCGTCAATCATCCCCCGAAAATGCGCAGAACGATATACAAAAAAATCCCCATCGGGGGGTGACCCGATGGGGATTTGGTGCGCGGTACAGGACTCGAACCTGTGACCTCCTGCACGTCAAGCAGATGCTCTACCAGCTGAGCTAACCGCGCATACTGTGCCGCCGACTGGCAACGCATATTAGTATAACAGATGTTTTTGCAAAATGCAAGCCCTTTTTTGAAAAAAGTGGGACTTTTTGCTTGATTTTTGCCGCGGCTGTATACAGAAAAATCCCCACCGGAGTGACCCGATGGGGATTTGGTGCGCGGTACAGGACTCGAACCTGTGACCTCCTGCACGTCAAGCAGATGCTCTACCAGCTGAGCTAACCGCGCATGTCGCGCCGCCTCTTGGCGACGCATATTAGTATAACAGATGCTTTTACAAAATGCAAGCCCTTTTGCAAAAAAACTTTTGCTTTTTTTGCTGTATGCGCGGGGCGGGGCTTACGGCACAACGGTCTCCAGCTGCGGGGCACCGCCGGCAAGCGCCTCTGCGGTCAGGGGGACCGGGGCCTCGGCCGGCTTGTCCAGCTTTTCGCGGGCAACGGCCAGCATCAGCTTGATGCGGTTCTCCTGATTGACGCGGGTGGCGCTGGGGTCGTAGTCCACGGGGGTGATGTTCGCATCGGGGTGCAGGGCGCGGATCTTGTTGATCATACCCTTGCCCACGATATGGTTGGGCAGGCAGCCGAACGGCTGCGCGCAGACGATATTGCCGTAGCCGCCCTCGACCAGCTCGATCATCTCGGCAGTCAGCAGCCAGCCCTCACCCATCTTGGCACCCAGCGAGATGATGCCCTCAGGCTTTTTCATCAGCTCGCGGAAGGAGCCCGGCGCGTAGAAGCCGTACTTGCGCATGGCGTCATAGCTGGCGCAGCCGATCGAATCCAGCCAGCTCAGGAAGAAATCCGCACCGCCCGCTACCAGCTTATTGCCGCCGTACAGGTCGATGTCCAGCCGGTAGTTGGCCACGCAGTATTCTACAAAGCCCATCAGGCCGGGCAGGTTGACCTCGCAGTCCTGACTTTCAAGGAATTTTTCCAGATCGTTATTGCCCAGCGGCGAATATTTGACATAAATTTCGCCCACCACGCCGACCTTGACCTTCGGCACGCGGGTGATAGGGATCGTGGCGTAGTCGGCGGCAATGTCGTAGAACCGGCGTTTCATATCGTGGGCGGAATAATTCTTGTCGTCCTTGATCCAGCCCTGAATCGTGGCAATCCACTTCTCAGTCATGGCGTCGGCGTCGCCCTTGTGGTTCTCATACGGGTGGGTCTGGCTGCGCAGTGCCACCAGCAGATCACCGTAGAAGATAGACGCAATGACCTTGCGCAGCAGCGGCAGGGTCAGCGGCAGACCGCTGCCCTTTTCCAGCCCGGAGAAGTTCAGCGAGGCCACGGGGATATTGCCATAACCGGCCTTGACGAGTGCCTTGCGCAAAAGCTTGATGTAGTTGGACGCACGGCAACCGCCGCCTGTCTGTGTGATGAGCAGCGCGGTATGGTCCAGATCGTACTTGCCGCTGTTCAGCGCGTCCAAAAACTGCCCGATGACCAGCAGCGCCGGGTAGCAGGTGTCGTTGTGGACATATTTCAGGCCCAGCTGCGCGACCTCGCTGCCGCAGTTGCCCAGCACCTCGGTCTGGTAGCCCTCGCTGGCAAGTGCCGCCTGCATAAGCCGGAACTGGGTGACCGCCATGTTGGGAATGAGAATTTTATGGGTCTTTACCATGTCCTTGGTAAAGTTGGGAGTTATGTATTCCATGGAATTGCCTCTTACTTTTTGTCCTCTTTCCGTTCCTCCAGCGCTGCAAACAGGCTGCGCAGGCGGATGTTGACCGCGCCGAGGTTGGTGATCTCATCGATCTTGAGCTGGGTGTACAGCTTGCCGCCCGCCTGCAGGATCTCGCGGGTCTCATCGGTGGTCACGGCGTCCAGACCGCAGCCGAAGGATACCAGCTGCACCAGATCCATGTCGGGATTCTCGGTGCAGTATTTGGCGGCGGCGTACAGGCGGCTGTGATAGGTCCACTGGTTCAGCACCGAGGTCTGGAATTTCTGCTCATGCCAGCTAACGGAATCCTCACTGACGACAGCTGCGCCCTGCCGGATGATGAGCTGGTCGATGCCGTGGTTGACCTCCGGGTCCACATGGTAGGGGCGGCCCGCCAGCACAATAATGCGGCGGCCTTCGGCGCGGGCGGCGGCGATGATCGCGCTGCCCTTGTCGCGCAGCTGCTGCATGTGGCGGTGATACTCGTCATAGGCGGCGTCAATGGCCTCGCGCACCGCCTTTTTGTCAAGACCGGGGAAATATTTGTCAAGCGACTGCTGGAATTTCTTGTAGAAATCCTTGCGGCGCTCCAGATTGAAGTAGTCGTATAGGAACCGCGTGCCGTTCAGCTCGGGGCAGTTGCCCTCCAGCACCTCGGGGTAATAGGCGACCACGGGGCAGTTATAATGGTTGTCCCCCAGATGCTCATCAAGGTTGTAGCTCATGCAGGGGTAGAAGATGGCATCCACGCCCTGCTCGCACAGCCAGTGGATGTGGCCGTGGCTCAGCTTCGCCGGGAAGCAGGCTGTGTCACTCGGGATCGTTGCCTGACCGCTCTGGTACAGGCTGCGGCTCGAGAAGGGGCTGACCACGACCGCAAACCCGAGGCGGGTGAACAGCGTGTGCCAGAACGGCAGCAGCTCATACATGTTCAGGCACAGCGGCAGGCCGATGCGCGCGCGTGGTGCGGCGGGCGCGGGGGCATTGCGGTAGCCGTCCAGCAGCTTCAGCTTGTAGGCGTACAGGTTCAGGTCCTCATTATTGGCCTTGCCGGTCACGGGCTTGTCGCATCGGTTGCCCGAGATGTACCGCTTGCCGTCCGCAAAGACATTGACGGTCAGCTGGCAGTGGTTGCCGCAGCCCTGACACTGCACGGTGTTGACCTTCTGGCTGAACTGCGCAAGCTCCTGCTCGGTCAGCACGGTGCTGCGGGCGTTCTCGCCTGCCTTGGCCTTGCCGTACAGCGCTGCGCCGTAAGCGCCCATCAGGCCCGCGATGTCGGGGCGAATGACATGGACGCCCATCTCCTTCTCAAAGGCGCGGAGAACGGCCTCGTTGTAGAAGGTGCCGCCCTGCACAACGATGCGGCGGCCCAGTTCCTCAGGGCTGGAGGCGCGGATGACCTTGTACAGCGCATTTTTGACGACCGAGATGGACAGACCGGCGCTGATGTTCTCGATCGAGGCACCGTCCTTCTGCGCCTGCTTAACGCTGGAGTTCATAAAGACGGTGCAGCGGCTGCCGAGGTCCACCGGCTTGTCGGCAAACAGGCCGAGGGCGGCAAACTCCTTGACATCGTAGCCCAGCGCCTGGGCGAAGGTCTGCAAAAAGCTGCCGCAGCCGGAGGAGCAGGCCTCGTTCAGGAAGATGTTGCTGATGGCGCCGTCCTCGATCTTGAAGCACTTCATGTCCTGCCCGCCGATGTCGATGATGAAGTCCACATCGGGCAGGAAGTGCTTGGCAGCGGTAAAGTGGGCCACCGTCTCGACAAGGCCGCGGTCGCAGTGGAAGGCATTTTTGACCAGCTCCTCACCGTAGCCGGTCGTGGTCACACTGGCGATCTGCAGCCCGGGGTGATCCCGATACAGCTTGAGCAGCGTCTCCTTCACAAGCGGGATCGGGTTGCCGAGGTTGGGGCGGTAGCTTTCAAACAGAATGTTGGCGTTGTTGTCAATGACGACCAGCTTGATGGTGGTCGAGCCGGAGTCGATGCCGATATGCACGGGGCCGCAGTCTGCGCCGAAGGGCAGGCAGGGCACGGTGGCCTTCATGTGGCGGGCGTGGAACGCCTCGTACTCCTGCTTATTGGCAAACAGCGGCGGCAGGCTTACATAGGTGGCGGCGGCGCTGTAGTTGTCCAGCCGCTTTGCGACCTCGCGCAGGTCGGATTCCTCATCGGCGTAGAACGCTGCGCCCAGCGCCACAAAGAGCAGGCTGTTTTCCGGCAGGGTGCCGGTGACGCCGAGGGTCTTGTCAAAGCTCTGGCGCAGCGTTTTGGAGAAGGTCAGTGGGCCGCCCAGATACAGGATGTTGCCCTTGATGGGGCGTCCCTGCGCAAGGCCGGCGATGGTCTGGTTGACGACCGCCTGATAGATCGACGCTGCGATATCCCCTGCCTGCGCGCCCTGATTGATGAGGGGCTGGATGTCGCTTTTGGCAAAAACGCCGCAGCGGCTGGCGATCGTGTAGGTGCGGGTGGCGCCCTGCGCGGCTTTGTCCATCTCATCGGCACCCATCTTCAGCAGGGTGGCCATCTGGTCAATGAAGGCACCGGTGCCGCCGGCACAGCTGCCGTTCATGCGCACCTCGGTGCCGTTGGTCAGAAAGAGGATCTTTGCATCCTCGCCGCCCAGCTCGATGATGCAGTCGGTGCCCGGCGTCAGGCGGTTGGCAGCCACGCGGGTGGCAAAGACCTCCTGCACAAAGGGCACCCTGCAGCTGTCGGCAAGGCCCATGCCGGCAGAGCCGGAGATGGCCAGATACGCGCGGCCGTCAGGCAGATATTCGGCGGTGACTTTTTCCAAAAGCGCTCTGCCCTTTTCTAAAATATGGCTGAAATGACGCTCATAGGTAGAATAAACGATCTGCCCGGCGTCGTTCAACACAACACATTTAATGGTGGTGGAACCAATATCCAGACCAACTCTCATAGGCTTTAGCCTCCTGCGGGTCAGGCAAACCCACTGAAGCTGCGCGCCGTAGGGCGGATAAGCGGGGTTGCCGTTGGGGTGATTGCGGGATACCGAAGGCCGGGTCTGCCCCAAGGCGCTACAATATCAGTATATATTATACAGGTTTCTTGAAAATTCGGCAAGAGTGCCGCCGCATAAAATCGTTGTCAAATGACAGGAATTGTACAAAAACACGGAAGCGGTGCGAAAAAAATCCGCACCGCTTCCGCGTCAAAAGAAAAGAGGAGTATGGATGAAAAACTTGGGGTCCTGTTCATCAGGTCGAGTCCCTGCTCCCTTCCTGAGAACATCTATAGTATACCCCGGATTTGTGTTAAAGTCGTGAATGAATATTCAATAAATTAAGAAGGGTTTGTGAACAAACGCAGAGCAAAAGCCTCCCTTGTCAAAGGGAGGTGGACGCCGAAGGCGGCCGGAGGGATTACGATGGGCTTTGCCCCGCACGCTGTCCCGCCCGCGGCCGGGCAGGAATCCCTCCGCCTCGCTTGCGCTCGGCACCTCCCTTTGACAAGGGAGGCCTCTATAACAAAAACCACCCGGCGCGGAGCTAGGTGGTCATGTACTTAATTACTGTTCTTCCCCATTCAGCCGGTCGATCTGGTCCTGCAGCAGCTGGGACACAGGGCGGCGCGTGTTGCGCAGCCGGTGGGCCGGGGCTGGGGGCGTGTGGTGCGCGGGCTGGGCCTTCTTTGCCTTTACGCGCAGCCGGTCGGCGGGCTTGGCTGCCGGGGTCTGTGCGGCGGCGGGGCGCGGCGGCAGGGGTGCAGGCGGATCCGTCTCCGGTGTGCCCTGCGCAAAGCTGCGCATGTCGGTGCCCAGCTCCTTCAGCTCGGCCTCAGTCTGGTCAAGGGCCTGATAGATGGCCTGCGTCAGACCGTCCAGATCCAGCGTGGCGGCGCTCAGCCGTTCATCCACGCGGGCCAGACGCTCCCGCACGAGCATAACGCCCGAGGCGATGCTGCGGGCGTTCTCGGCCATGCGGTTCTTCTGGCTGTCTGCCTGCTGCTTCAGCTCCTTCTCGGCGCTCTCGGCGTACAGGCGGGCATCAGCCAGAATCTTACCGGCCTCAAGCTTTGCCTCCCGCACCAGATCGGACGCGGGGGCGCTCAGGGACGAGGTATTCAGCTGGCGCGCTGAATCCAGCTGCTTCTGCAGCTCCTCGACCTGCTTTTGCAGATCGTCATTCTTCTGCTGCAGATCGTGGTGCTTCAGCTGCCAGATGTTGGCGTTTTTCTGGGATTCGCGCTGGTTGGACTGGTAGGAGGCAGTCTGCTTCTGCAGCGTCTCAAGCTGCTCCTCGCTCTCGCGGCGGCGGGTCTCGGCGGCCTCGGCGCGCTGGTTGGCAGCGGCCACCTCGGCCTTGAGGGCCTCGATCCGGCTGTCATCGCTGCTCTGTTGGCTGCGCAGCTCGTCCAGACGGGACTGCATCTGCTGCAGCTGGCGGTTGTACTCCAGCTCATGCTGCTGGGCCTCGTTGGCCAGCGCGTTCATGTAAGCCAGCACATCATTTTTATCAAAGCCGAACAAGCTGGAACGGAAGCCCTGTTCCTGAATGTTCATAGGTTCAGACGGCATGGCTTTTTACATCCTCTCGCAGAAAATTGATCAGGAACGCTTGTTCAGGATGCTGAGCAGATCGTCAAAGTAATCGCCGTCATCCTCTTCCTCAGCCGGGGCAGCAGGCTGGGCAGCCACGGGGGTATCCATGCCGGTGCTGAAAGACTGGGTGAAGATGGGGTTGGGCATCGGCGGGTTGATGGGCTGCTGTGCGGGCTGCACGGGGGCGGCGGGCTGCACAGGCTGGACAGGCTGTGCAGGCTGCTGTACAGCGGTCTGCTGGGCGGCGCGCTTGGCGTCCACATGGGCCTGAATAGGCTCGTCCACCTCGGGGGTGCTCTCAAAGCCGGTGGCCACAACGGTGATGCTCATCTCATCGCTCAGGCGCTCATCAAAGGCAGTACCCCAGATGATGTTGGCATCGGGATGGGCGCTCTGGGTGATCATGCTGGCAGCGGTCTCGACATCCTCCAG
>ERZ827108.3913-NODE-3913-length-11696-cov-3.880165_pt1 | contig 11696 bp, 14 predicted proteins | sample MGYA00519921_ERZ827108 | MGnify/ENA primary metagenome ERZ827108 (study PRJEB31778, sample SAMEA3449258) | human gut metagenome | biome: human gut; feature: human-associated habitat; material: faeces | place: United Kingdom | collected 2010/2012 ... | reverse complement strand
CAGTGCTCAGCTTTTCCGTTATAAGCTCAATCATTATCTGTATATGTCAGGGTGGCCCGCTATATCAACACCCCGTCGCGCGACGAGGTGATTTTTACACGTGGCACCACCGAGGGGCTAAACCTTGTGGCTTCCTCGCTGGGGCAGCTGCTCGACGACGGCGACGAAATCATCCTAACCGTCATGGAGCATCATGCCAATATTGTCCCCTGGCAGCTGCTTCAGCAGCGCAAACGGGTGGCAATCAAGGTTGTGCCTGTTCTTGCTGATGGTTCTCTCGATCTGGATGTCTATCGCTCGCTGTTTTCCGACCGTACGCGTGTCGTGTCGTTCTGCCACGTGTCGAATGTTCTCGGCACGGTCAATCCTGTCAAGGAGATGGTTGAGGAGGCTCACCGTCACGGCTGTGTGGCTGTGGTCGACGGCGCCCAGGCGTCACCCCATCTTAAAATAGACGTGCAGGAGCTCGGGTGTGATTTCTATGCTTTCTCGTCGCACAAAATGTATGGTCCCACAGGAATCGGTGTGCTGTGGGGCAAGCGCGAATGGCTCGACAGGATTCCTCCGTATCAGGGTGGCGGCGAGATGATCAAGCATGTTTCGTTCGAAGGCACGACTTTTGAGGAGCCTCCGTTGAAATTCGAGGCCGGTACCCCCGATTTTGTAGGTATCGCGGCATTGCCGGTGGCTCTTGACTATATAGATGGAATCGGACTGGGGAATATCGAGGCGCACGAGCTGGAGCTGATGCGTTATTGCCAGACCGAGATGATGAAGATGCCCGGAATGCGTATTTTCGGAACCACGGACGATAAGGCGCCTGTGATTTCGTTTCTCGTGGGGCATGCCCACCACTACGACACCGGCATGCTGCTCGACAAATTAGGTGTGGCGGTGCGGACCGGCCACCATTGCGCGCAGCCGCTGATGACGTCGCTGGGTATCGAGGGTACAGTGCGTGCCTCGTTCGCCCTTTACAATACGATGGAGGAGGTCGATGCCTTTCTGGCGGCTCTGCGCCGCATAATTCCCATGCTCTCCTGACAGGATAGCGCCTGATTCGGCAGAAAAGGGATTGATGACTGAGGGAATTTGGAGTCGGCTGTCGGAATCCTTATTTCAGACGGAAAAGGTAACCGAGAGTTACTAATATCGACGAGCCGCGCGAGGATGAGAACTCATCGCTGCGCGACGAGGGGAATATGTTGCCGAGGCCATAGTAGTAGCGCCCTTCGAGGGTGATGCTGTGGCGCCGCCGGATCACGAATTCCACGCCGGCGCCGGCTGTTATGCCGTAGTCAAACCGGTTTTTGATTTTCAGTGAGAGCTGCTCGTAGCGGCGGTTTTTGGGAAACGAGGGGAGCGTGGCCGCCTCGGTATAATTGAAGTTGGCTTTGATGCCGTCGGAAATCATATAGCCTACCTGCGGACCAAGATTTATGAATCCCTTGACCGTTCGCGATCCGAAAAATATGTGGGTCATTACCGGTAGCTCGATATATGTGAGGCGGTGCTGATATTCCAGCGGGTGTTCCTCAAAGTTCTCTTTCCAGCCACGCTGGGTGAGGTTTAGCTCTGCCACCAGACCCACATGGCGCTCTTCGGCATATCGGAATGAAAAGCCCATTGTGATTCCCTGCAGCATGGTCTCCTTGACCGAGGGGTAAAAAGACTGCTGGGAAAGGGTGACGCCTGCGTGGCCGCCCACGTGAACGTGTGGCACGTAATGGCGTTGTGCCTTGGCCTCGGGAGAGGCGAACAGGGTGATCAGCAGCAGAGCCGTGAGGGTATGGAAGATGTTGCGGAGCATTATGTGCCTGGGAAATAATCAGTTTTATGGGCCGGAGTGCTATTGGATTGTCTTCTCGAGATAGCCGCCGGGGTTGTAGGTGATGATGAAAATAGCGTTGTTGTAATATCCGCCGCCGTCGGGAGCCTGCTCCAGACGGATGCCGCTCTGGATGCCGTTGTAGTCGGTGGGATAGCGGCCTGTGTCGGCATGTTCGCGCAGAGCTTTGATAGCCATCAGGCCGGTGTCATAGCCGAGAATGCCGAGCACGGGCATCTGGCGGCTCATCAGACCTTCGCCGTAGGTGCTGCGGAACGAATTGTTGACCATGTGGGCGGCGGTGTCGTGGTCGGTAGGGAAATAGCGGGAGTAGATGGTGCTGGTTATGTCGCAGATGTCGGTGTAGTGCTCGCCGCGGAATGTGGCCCATTCGGGATAACCGAAAAGCTGGACGGCCGAGGGTTCGAGAACGGCTCTTTCCTTGAAATTACGGAGCGACTGCCTGATGCGGTTGAATTCATCGCTGCTGCCCGATTCAGGAATCAGCACATAGGATTGGCTGTTGGGGTCGAGGGCCTCGAGATCATCGTCGGTGAGATAGTGGTTGAATGTGACGGTCTGCCATGTGCGTCCTGCTTCGGTGAGTGCCTTCTGCAGTGCCTGTGTGAATTCCTTTTTGTCGGCGCGGCCATCTTCACGCTCCAGAAAGACCGGTGTGGCCGAGGGAAATTTATCGAGGAAACCTTTGATTGCTCCTTCATACATCCGGTCATGGGGAGTGTTGATCTGGATTACATTTCCGTCGGTGAGATATGAATCATCTTTCACGGCGAACACATTGATAATGCGTGTGTAGGGATCGGCTCCGGCCACGATTTCATGCAGCTGCGTCGGGGAATCGGGGGCGATAATCAGATTCATATGCGCCATTTCGGGACGGTGCATGATGGAGCGTACCGAGTCGGTGCTCCCCTCGGTGTCGTAGGCATGGATTTTTACCGGCACTTCGTTCGGGTCGTTCTCGTTGGCTCCGGCAAGGAGAAATCCCTTGTAGAATTCGGTGTAGAGCTGTGTGGCACGGCTCATGCTGCTTTCATTGAGCTGGAAGGGGAGCAGCAGGGCGATGTTGAGCGCATCGGGACGCACCGGCGCGAATAGTGTGTCGGTGGCGCTGATCACTTCCTTAAGGGTTTCGCCGGCAGGGGCGGATTGAGCTTCGGTCAATGGCCCTACGGGAGCTGTGGCGGCCACTGTGGCATTCGCCTGTGCTTTGTATGAGGGTGATGCTTTTTCGATTTTCTTCTCGGCTGCCTTTATGACTGCTTTCTCGGTTTCGGGCGATACCTTGGCTGTGCTCCCTTTGAGACGCAGGCGCATGCCTGAACGCAGACCGTCGGCGGCGGCCGGATTCAGAGCCATCAGCTCGTCGACCGACATGGAGTATTTGCGTGAAATACCATAGACGCTCTCGCCTTTCTGCACCACATGAATGGCCGGAGTGATGTCATCGGCGGGGGCAGACGCACCGGTTGCCGCGGGAACCGCATCGGTGTTTTCTTTGGCTAAAGAGGTGGGGAAAAAGAGGCGCATGCGGGGTTTCACGCCGTCGGCCACGCCGGGATTGTTGGCGCGTATATCCTCTACGGTCACACCGAGTTTTTCTGCGATGGAGTAGATGTTGTCACCCGACTGTGCGTCGTAATAATATAGAGTCTTGCCGTTGACGCGGATTGTAGGGAGCTGAGCCACTATGCCGGCGGAGAGGTCGGCTGCTGCTGCCAAAGCGAGAGTGAGAAGCGACAGAGCAACCCGCCTGACGTTGTAGAGAAATTTCATTTCAAGCGTATTTGTTTCGGAGAAATAGACTGCGCTATTTGGTGGCAAAGTTACCTATTTTCCCCGAAACAGCCAAACTATTCGATGATTGCGCCGAGGAATAGACATTTAATAGACGCCTGTGGCCTGCACGGAGAGTTGCGGTAGACGTGTATCCGGCCTTTTTTTATCAGTCAGCTCTTGATTTATTGTGGAAGAAAGTCGAGGGAGACGGGGTCGAAATTGACCGCGCGGTCGGGAAATAGGCGTGCGAGGTGGCCTGAGGCGATAAGTGAGGAAGGCGGGCCTGCGATGAATGAATGATGTGGAGATGATGTTGAGGCGTCGGAACCGGCCGAGGGTTCGAGGAGCCAGAGGCGTGAAGCCAGGCGGAGTGCCGAGGAGACATCGTGGGTGGAGAATATGATGATTTTGTCCTCCTCCCGCGCCAGAGTCGCCAGCAGTTGCAGGGTTTCAAGACGCGAGGCCACGTCGAGAAAAGCGGTGGGCTCGTCGAGCAGCATCACGGGCGTCTCCTGTGCCAGAGCGCGGGCTATCATCACTTTCTGCCGTTCGCCGTCGGAAAGGGTCGCCACCTGCCGGTGGGCTAATGGTGTCATGCCTGTGAAGGCGATGGCCTCGCGGGTTATCCGTCGGTCACGCTCCGACAGACGTCCGAAAAATCCGGTGTGAGGCTGCCGCCCGAGCGACACCAGTTCGGTTACCGTCAGCGCTCCGGCCAAAGTGTTGCCGGTGGCCACGATGCTCACCGTCAGTGCCATTTCCCGTCGGGAGAGTCCGGCAATGTCTGTTCCGGCTATCTTCACATCGCCGGCAAGTGGTTTCAGCCGGCCTGCAATGCTGCGGAGGAGCGTGGATTTCCCCGCGCCGTTTTCGCCGAGGAATGCCACAAGGCTCCCGCTCTCCACGCTGTCGTTTACCTCAGAGTAGAGCGGACGGCCATTATAGCCTACGGCTATGTTTTCGAGTTTCAGCAGCGTCTCTTTCATCTGAAATAGTTTAGACGGTTTCGGTTGACGATTACGTAGATTATCACCGGCACGGAAAGGAGCGGCGTGATGGCATTGACCGGAAGTGCGGATCCCGAGCCGGCCATCACTGAGATGGCGGCGCATAGAACGCCGGAAAATGCTCCCCAGATGAGGGTGGCGGGAAGGAGCCGGCTATGGTCGGATGTGCCGGTGGTGAGCCGCGCCACATGGGGAATCACAAGACCGAGGAACCCGATGGGGCCGCAGAAGGCGGTGACGGCGGCTGTCAGCACTCCCGATATCACCAGAAGCCATACGCGTGTCGCTTTTATGTTCACCCCCATCGATTCGGCGTAATCGTTGCCGAGGAGCATGGCGTTGAGGGGTTTGATCATGAGAAAAGACCCGGCGGTGAAGATTGCGATGACCGGACCGAAGACTGCGAGGTCGCCGAGCGTGACTCCGGCAAAGCTCCCCAATCCCCAGATTACGAATGAGTGCACACCCTCCTGCGTGGCATAGAAACTCAGAAGCGAGATGGCTGATGACGCCAGATAACCTAAAAGGATGCCTGTGATGAGGAGCATGGCGGTGCCGCGCACGATCCGCGAAAAAAAGAGCAGGAGCAGCAGCATCACTGCCGAACCGGCCAGGGCGCCGGTCATCGCGCCGGCATATCGGCCTAATCCCATGGCGGTGCCTCCGCTGAGTGTGAGCAGTACAAGAGCCACTCCAAGCGATGCGCCGGTGGAGATGCCGAGTATAGATGGCCCTGCCAGCGGATTGTTGAAAGCCGTTTGCAGCAGCAGGCCGGCTACTGCGAGCGCCATGCCCGTGAGGAGGGCGCAGGAGGCCATGGGTAGACGCAGATCCACCACGATTGCCCGCGAAATCTCGTCGCTGTTGCCCCGCAGCGCGTTCCATACGTCGCCGGCGGGGATGTCGGCGGTGCCGAAGAATAGCAGCACCACAAAGAGCATTGCGGTCAGCAGCGCCACGACTGTCGGGACGAGGATTTGTCGGGTTGTGATATTCATTGCCAGAACAGGAGTATCGAGGATATGAGGTGGGGCGCGGTGCGCACGGTGACAGCTCTCGGGAGGGGAGAGGGATCTGAGATGCAGATGGCGCCTGCCGAACCGGTGTCGATCACACGGCCATCATGCCCGTATATGGCATAATGTAGGTCGCCGGTGGCGCAGGGGTCGTCGCAACGCGACAGTTCGGCTGCGATTCTCACCTCATATTGCGTGAAACCGGCGCAGCATGCTCCGGCACATTTCACGCCGAGACGGCGTTCGTTGGAACGGTTGACGGTGATCAGCGATGTGATGAAATCGCGCTTGCGGTCGTCGGACCACCGGGCATCCCAGCATGCGATGTCGGCTGATGGTGAGAGGGTGCAACCGGTCTCGGGTTCGGCTGCGGTCGCAACTCCGGCGTCGGCAGCGGTTGTGGCGCCGGCGGTGTAATCGTCGGATAGGGGTGCCGCGGGGATCTCGTCGGTAAGCTCCATCGCGTAGGCAAACGATCGGAAAAGATAGCTGACAAACCGGGGGCGGAATGCGGTGAGCGCGGCAAAATCGCGGGCCAGTTCATCGGTCTCTCCGACAGTGCGCGCCGCGCATAGCCTGCGGTAGAATCCCGACATGGATAGCACCTGAAACAGGAACCGCAGTTGGGGCGTGGTATCGAACGCATCGTCGGCTCCGAGGTTCACGAGCAGCTGCGCGAATGGCAGAGGGGTGCCACCGATGTGCTTCCTGAGTATTTCCGGAAAAGATGTGTGCATGGCGATGTCGGGCTATAGGGTTGTCTGATAGAGTGCTAAATCCAAGCACTCTCTAAAGAAAAAACCGGACAAATTTAAAGAGAACTTTAAACTTATCCGGTTAAGGTTTTTTATCCGAACGATTACTTGCGGATACCAAGCTCCTTCTGGGCGATGATGGCGCGGTAGCGGTTGATGTCCTTCTTGATGAGGTAATCAAGGAGGCGGCGACGCTTACCAACGAGAGCCTTAAGAGCGCGGGCAGTTGTATGATCTTTGTGATTTGACTTGAGGTGTTCAGTCAAATGAGCAATACGGACCGAGAACAATGCAATCTGTGCTTCAGGTGAGCCAGTGTCAGTCTTACCCTTACCGTATTTCTCGAAGATCTCGATTTTTTCGTCAGAATTCAGATGCATTCTTTCAGAGATTTTTGAGAAGTGAGTAAAAATTATATTTAAAAGCGGTGCAAAGTTACGCATAAATTCCGTAACTCCAAAACATTACCGCTGTTTTTTACGATGTCGGATCAATCGTCGGCCGATCGCCGGGCGAGAGATGCTCTGTTGTGGATCAATCGTCGAGCGACAGACGCTCTTTCGCGGGGTTGCGCCAGTGGATGCGGCCTTCGATATACTCCTGAGTGGCGATGAGGGTGGGCTTGGGAAGTTTCTCGTAGTAGCGCGAGATTTCAATCTGCTCGCGGTTCTCCGAAACTTCCTCCAGAGTATCGTTGATTGAAGCGAATTCCTGGAGTTTTTTGTCGAGGTCGTGCTTCATTTCGCCTGCGATCTGGTTGGCGCGTTTGGCGATGATGGCCACTGTTTCGTAGACATTGCCGGTATCCTTGCAAAGATCCATCATGTCGCGGGTGACGGTGTTGAGCGGGGCGTTTGTCTTTTTGTAGTCCATTATTATATGGTGTGTTTGATTGACGTGATTGACGGGGGAGCGGTGGCGGCGTTTTCGGCGCCGGACCTAATCCTTGACATATTTATGCGCGATTTTGAGGATGTTGTCGGCCTCTTCGCGGAATTTCGAGTCGGGGTAGTTGTTGGTGAAAGAATAATATTCGTCGATGACATCGCGGAAACGTTCGGGTTTGCGCTCGTCAACCGAGAGATTGGCTTCCTGGAAGCGGGCTTTCAGCACCAGCATCTCGAGTTGTTCCTTATATTTGGAATAGGGATATTCCTTGATGGCGTTGCGGGCGGTGACAACGCAGCTCTCGTAGTTGTTGCCCATGTAGGTGCCCAGATTGTAGTATAGCTGGGCGTTCTGCAGCTCTTTGAGTGTGAGTTTGTCCTGCAGCTCGAAGATGGCTTCCTGTGCCGACTGCACTTTGTCGGAGCGAGGGAAGTAGTCAAGAAAACCCTGAAGCTCCTCAATGCCTTTCACGGTCTCCGACTGGTCGAGCTCGGCCTCGGGTGAGTCGAGATAGTAGGCATAGCCGGTGTAGTATCGCGCAGGTTCGGCATACTTCCCTTTGGGGTAGCGCTGATAGTAGGATTTGAAATATGTGGCGGCATCGGGGTATTCCTTGTTCATATAGTGGCTCATGCCAAGCAGGTAGAGCGACTCCTCAGCTTTCTCCTGCCCCTTGAACACGGTGACCACATCCTTGAGCAGAGTGTAGGACTGCACATATTTCTTCTGCTCGAAGGCCCGCTTGGCGTAGTCGAATTTATAGTTGGGGTCGGAACTCTTCAGCGCTTTCTGGTATTCGCCGCACGACGACAGCGCAAGCAAACCCACTAAAGCTCCGAGGAGCCACGACACGATGTTTTTCGGCATAATTATACTGTTTATACAATGGCGCGCCTGAACAGGTGCACATTCAATCGTGCAAAGGTAGGGATTTTTTTCGGATTTTTCATGATTGATGAGTGTAAATTTGTCGATGACAACAGATTTTACATTATATTTGGTGTCTCAGGGCATTATTTGGAGGTAAATGAGGAGAAAATTGCAGGAATTTCGCTAATTTTGCGAGATAATTCGCCAAGTGCATCATGACTGACAGAGACGACTTTTATCCCCGCCGCGATGACTCCTACAACCGGCGCAACAATATTGATTTTACTCGCGATGATGACCGCTACCGGGATGATGACCGATATCGCGATGACGACCGATATCGCGACGATGACCATTACCGCGACGACGAACGAGACGGTTATCGTGCCGGATACCGCGACGGCTACCGCGACAGCGATCCCGGGCGCCGCGAACCTTCTTATCCCCGTCATTCAGGATCCGATAATATGACAGGCAAAACACGCAACTTCGCACGCCGCCATCCGGTGCTGATGAATCTGCTGCTGGCTATTCTGGCAGGCATAGTGTTTATTTATATCGCCTTGTGGTTCCTTGACTTCTGGACTTTTCACGGCGAGGAGCGGGCTGTGCCCGATGTGAAAGGGCAAAGCCTCAGCACTGCCCAGAGCAATATTGCCAACGCCGGCCTTGTGGCGGTGGTCAGCGATTCCATCTACGAGTCGTTTGCCCGCCCCGGCACAGTGGTGGAGCAGACTCCGATTCCCAACGCAAAGGTGAAGAAGGATGGTTCGGTCTATCTTACGATTGTGGCGTTCTCACCTAAAATGGTTGCCATTCCTGATTTTTATGATGTGTCGGAACGTCAGGCCCGTTCGATGCTCAACGGTCTGGGTATTACCCAGATACGTGTCGACTACGTGATGTCGGAATTTGACGGTCTGGTGCTTGGCGCCCGCTTCAACGGTGTTATGCTCCGTCCCGGAGCCAAGGTGCCGGTGTCGGCGGTCATTACTCTTGAAGTGGGCAGTAACACTGGCATGGGTGCCACCGACATGGACCAGGTGACCGATACTGTGGCAATCGATAACGTCATCGAAACACTCGACCTGGAATGACAACCGAAGTCGTAAACCCCATGGTTGATGAATTGTGCGACGCTGAACCTGATGACAGCATAGGCGACGGCACTCTTTACGAGCATTACCGTTTCACTGCCGATGCCGGGCAACAACTGCTGCGTGTCGACAAATTTCTTGTGGAGCATATGCCCAAAGCGTCGCGCAACCGCATTCAGCAGGCTGCGGCCGCGGGGTGTATTCTTGTCAACGGCAAGGCTGTGAAGTCGAATTACCGCGTGAAGCCGGGTGATACGGTGCAGGTGGTGATGGACCGCCCGCGCTACGACACCGAGATTCTGCCCGAAAATATTCCTCTTGATATTGTATATGAGGATGACGACGTGCTTGTGGTGAACAAGCCCGCCGGTCTGGTGGTGCATCCCGGTCACGGAAACTGGACCGGCACGCTGGTCAACGCGCTGGCCTGGCACCTGCGCGACAATCCCGATTATGATGTCAACGATCCGCGTCTCGGATTGGTGCACCGCATAGACAAAGATACCTCGGGTCTGCTGGTAGTGGCGAAGACCCCCGACGCCAAGACACATCTGGGACGCCAGTTCTTCAACAAGACCACCCGGCGTGAATATCGCGCGTTGGTGTGGGGTATTCCCGACCCTGCTGCCGGACGTATCGAAGGCAATATCGGCCGATCGCTTAAAGACAGGTTGCAGATGGCGGTGTTTCCGGTGGATTCAGAACAGGGCAAACATGCCGTCACGCATTACGAGATTGTAGAGACATTTGCTCATGTGTCATTGGTGAAGTGTGTGCTTGAGACCGGTCGCACACATCAGATCCGCGTGCATATGAAGCATATAGGACATCCGCTTTTCAACGACGCACGCTATGGCGGCGATCAGGTGCTCCGCGGCACCACAGCGGCGAGCTACCGTCAGTTTGTGCGCAACTGTTTCGACACCTGTCCGCGTCAGGCATTACACGCGCGTACGCTCGGGTTCGTGCACCCGCGCACCGGTCGGGAGATGTTTTTCGAAGCTCCTGTTCCGGCCGATATGACGGCCTTGATCGAAAAATGGAGGGCTTACGCCGAATCGCACTGAACATAGCCGGGAGCTGAGGCGTTTCTTTAGATAGAATCTAAAAAACGCAACTATGGCTAAAATTACTTATCTTTCAAATATGGGTTTCGCAGTCGAAACTCCCGATGTGCTGTTGGTTTTCGATGATTACAACGATCCGGCCCACACGGTTGTCAAAGCGCTCGAACACAATCCCGCCCTCCCTGTGGTTTTCCTTGTTTCGGATCATCGTCGTTTCAACAAAGCAATTTTCAACATAGGTCAGAATCATAAACGCCAGTATCTCCTGGCCAACAATTGTCCCGGGGTAGCCGACAGTGACATGCCTACACAGTATATGGCTCCCGGCGATCAGGTGGAAAATCTTCTTGGAGGTGTCTCGGTAAAGGCTTTCGCTTCGGATGATTCAGGACTTGTCTATGTGGTGACTACCAAGGATGGTGCCGTGATCATGCATGGCGGTTCGCTGTCTCCCGTTTCCGAAGAGCATTTCGCCACTGCCCTCAACCGCATCAAAGCCTCGGTGCCGCAGATCGATCTTGCTTTTGTCGCTGTTGACGAGCGACTTGGCAAAAATGCCACAGCAGGCATCAAGAAGGCTGTCGAGACACTCGAGATTGCCAATGCCGTGCCCATGGGGTTCGAAGGCGAGCATTCCGAGGCTTGCCGCTTTGATCAGTATGATCTTCCCTCCGATGTGTCCACGCGCTTCCACTGCATTCACACTCCCGGTGAAGGGGTGCGTCTTAAACTAAATGCAGCCGAGGCTCACGCCTGAGATCCGCTTTGTTCATAAAAGAAAACTTTTAAGTTACAAGAAAACTCCTGAGGTTTATTGAAAACTTCGGGAGTTTTCTATCATCCATTCTAACTCTTTGTAATCACCCGAAAAATTGATATTTGGTGTACTAAATCAGTGCTATTTAAGCAGTTAAAGGAAAATAGAAGTAATCACCTGATTGATATTTAAAGGTACGTAACTATTAATACTTGCTCCAATTTCCCAAAAACTCCGCGTTTGTCTCTCGCTCAATATCGTAATATTGAGTGTAGAACTCATCATTCTTGGCGGCTTTGGCCGCCGAAAGGGATTCATTGGCCATGATTAGACGGAGATTATTGATTTGCCGAAAAATGCCGACAGCATGGCAAGTGTGGAGACTGTGAAATTATGCTGTCCGCTCAGCCATCGGGTTATCTCGCTCGGACGTTTCCCTATCTGGTCGGCAAACTGCTTCTTTGAAAGTCCGCGCTCCTGCATAAGGGCGTCGATTTTATTGGATATGGCGAACGACAGGTTAATTTCTTCCTTTATTTCAGGTGGTACCTGACTAACCATTTCCCGGTATCTGTTTCTAATATCCTTCATAGCTTAAATGTTTTGTCTGT
>ERZ827108.3912-NODE-3912-length-11697-cov-12.285003_pt1 | contig 11697 bp, 9 predicted proteins | sample MGYA00519921_ERZ827108 | MGnify/ENA primary metagenome ERZ827108 (study PRJEB31778, sample SAMEA3449258) | human gut metagenome | biome: human gut; feature: human-associated habitat; material: faeces | place: United Kingdom | collected 2010/2012 ... | reverse complement strand
TGAGCTGGGCCTATGCCGGAATCTCTCCCACAGAAACCACCGAAGAGCCGAAAATATCTCTTCGGTGCCAGCTTTCGACGAATCCGCCGTATGCGGCGCCAAACCGCCAGTGTTTGACGAGCAGCCAGAAAGAACGCCAGCAGCGGTGAGAGCTGCAGCTCCTGCGATAAACGAACGGCGGGAAAAGCCGCGGGAATTACTGGAAGCAATATCAGTCATCTTTTCTCCCTTTCCTTACAGAGCGCACGCGGCATAAAAACCGTAGCGAGCCAAGGCAATACCGACAAACGCGCAGGCAAACGCAACCTTTGCGGCAGTTGCGGTAGACATTTTGCCCGACTTTGCCATGAACTGCAGGACGGCGGCAACAGCCACGACTACAGCACCAATGATCAAAAGCACCATGCTCGCACCGACGCTTGCGAAGTGCACAGTTTCAAGCACGACGCCCACAGCAGCGAGCACGCTCAATACGGCAGAAGCTGTCAGATACGTGCCGTTCTTCATCAGGCCGGACTCGAGAAGAGCAAGCAACGCAGCACCCATGGCCAAATCACCAAGGATAAACAGCAGGAACGTCTGCCACGACGCCCATGCAGACACGCCAATGGATACGAAATAAGCATTAGACATCACGAGCATAAGACCCAATGCGGCAATACCACCCACGATGCGCAGCCCACGAGGAGAAGAGCCCTTCGTCTTGGAAATCACCAGATCGATCAGCAGAATAACGCCCAGGGCGATCGACCAGTACGCCTCCTGAGCAATCATGGCGCCAGGCTGCGAGAGCGCGACGAGCAAACGCTCGGGACGACCCAAGTGCAACGGCAGACCCGCCAGACCCACGGCCAAAAGCACCAAGCACACCAGCGGGAACAGCCACGTATTCTTAGCGTCTTTGCCCACTGGAAAAGCAACACTCACCACATACGCGCCGGCAGCTACACCGGCCAATGTCGTAAACAGAAACAACGGAAACTCAGAAATCATTGCAACACCTCGCTATCAGCCTCGGTGCCGAAGATAGGTAAGCGATCGCGCGCTACGCCGTTCCCCTCCGGACTGACCCCCAATAGATTTTGAGCGCTCGCCTTTTTCGCGAGATACACCCCTCGGATGGAATTACGGCACCCCTCCGCGGCCGACAGAATAAGCCGTATCCATTCGTTGGTGTCATAGTATTGCGATTCACTGCATCAGTCAATAGGTATTTCCCTATTGCATCATTTCGTGGGATAATAACGATGGTCGAAGAGAACAGACGAGGACATGCTCTACGGTTCATTGGTCATAGCATATTTATTTCTAGGTGGCACGGCTGCAGGTGCGCTTTTCGTCATCTCTGCGTGGAGTCTCCTCTTTCGACGAGCACAGCGCCCCTCTCGTTTGCAGACCGCATTCGAAGCGTTGCGACGGCGTGTGTATATTGCAGGCGTCGTCTTGCTCGTGTTCGCCATGGTTTGCCTGCTGTGGGATCTGGGGAATCCCGGACGCGCGTTATTGGTGTTTCTCCATCCTCATCCCACCGTCATCACCTTCGGTGCCTACACGCTTGCCATTGAAACGATTGTGGCAACTTTGCTGTCTCTCGTATCGCTATCGCAAGGCCCCCTTTCGCTTCACGGACGCGCACGAGGCGCCGTCGAGATACTCTGTTGCGTAGGGGCCCTGGCGACAATGGCCTATACAGGAGTATTCCTGTTCCAAGGCGGCATACCTTTCTGGAATCATTGGTCAATTATCGCCCTATTCGTTCTTTCATCTCTTTCGTCAGGCGTATCCGTAGTGCTTTTAATTGACTGGGTCACACAAGGGCAGTCTCTTCTGTTGTGCGCGACCAAGCCGCTTCAACTTTGCCATATAGCCTGCCTTATTGCAGAAACTGTCTTTCTGGCCATCTTTTCCTTTGCAGCATTCGGCAACCCCTCGGCAAACGCGTCTGTCAATCTTTTGATGGAGCCCGATATGCTGGCCATAGCACTCGTTGGCGTAATGGGCGCAGGAATCTGGGTGCCCCTCACGCTTGAAACCTACTCGGCAACGCGCAAGGAATGCCGCACCATACCCGTATCCGATTTTGTATGCTTGTTCGGCGGGCTATGTCTGCGGTACTGCCTGATTGCATGCGGGGCCCATTGATGAATCTATATCGGCATAGACCGCAAACGACGAAAAACGACTAGATCAATCCAAAAAGGTGACAGATTGCAAACGAATGAAGACAACGTTGTATTTCGCGTAGACGAAGCATCTGACCTGCCTATATGGTCGCAGCTGCGAAACCGCTTCTCCTACCTGATCCGCACGGGGGTTCTCAAGCCAGGAGAGCAGCTTCCCAGTGTACGCGGGTTAGCAGCAGACGCAAAGATCAATTACAACACCGTGACGAAAGCGTATCGCGACCTCGAGCTTTCTGGGTTGATTGTGTCCGTACGAGGACGCGGCATGTTCGTGCAGCGAGACGTTTCGCCCGACGAATCCGAAGAGGATGCAATCGATGCCCTGCTCGAAAACTGCATCAGGCAATACCGATCGAAGGGCATGACGTATCGCGAGACCCGCGATCGCATGCTTTCAGTCATCGACGATATGGAGCGCAAGTCCCGCGAAGCAGAAGAGGAGAAGCGTGACTATGGGATTTCTTAACAACAAGACGAAAAACGCTGCCGCACAAGCTGTAAACGCCCGTTCCGCCGAAATCGAGTTCTTGAATTCTCCGAGCACCAGGCACGTGAACGACAACGCTGCGAATGTGTTTTCGGCGTTCACGTTCATCATCGTGTTCGCACTTGTCGCCGTTATCGGATACTTAATTGCCGGCGCAATGAATATCTGGGTTCTGTGCATCGGATTCGCTTTGGCAACGATAGCCATTTTCACGGTGCATATCGCCTCGCAATGGGAACGCGACGTCATCTTGCGCCTAGGCGCATTTAACCGCATGGCGGGACCTGGCCCCTATTTCACTATCCCTTTCATCGAGCACGTCGCACTTAAAGCAGACCTGCGCACGATGCTGACAGGCTTTAGCGCCGAGGAGATTTTGACTTCAGACCTCGTGCCCGTCAATGTGGATGCTGCCATATTCTGGATGATTTGGGACGCGGAAAAAGCCTGCATGGAAGTGGAGAACTACTACGACGCCGTATCGATGGCATCGCAGACAGCACTTCGCGACGCGATCGGCAGAAACAGCTTGTCCGACGTAACCGTCCATCGCGACAAGTTGGACCAGGAACTCCGCGACAAGATCGAAGAGAAAACAAGCCCTTGGGGCATATCCATCATCTCAGTGGAAATCCGCGACATCGTGATCCCGAAAGAGCTCCAAAACGCCATGGCGGCAGCGGCGAAAGCAGAACGTGAAAAGGACGCGCGCATCGTGCTCGCGGAGGTCGAGAAGGATGTGGCCGCCATGCTCCACGATGCCACCGAAATCTATCGAGACGACGAAATCGCCTTCAAGCTACGCCAGATGCACCTGGTAAACCAAAGCCTTCGCGAATCGGGCGGCTCTCTTGTCGTGCCGAGCTCTTATGCCGAGGGCTTCGTCGAGAAAGCAACAGGCGCCACGCCTCCGACGCAGCAATAGCGCATCTTTGCAGAGTGCTGCGCCGCCCAACGCAACCGACGTAGCGCAAGCAAACGGCGCTCATATTCGGTCCAGCGCTGGAATACGCCGAGCACTTCGCTGCCGTTCAGCCCGCCCCATCACAAGACGAAAGAAGGCCGCCCTCGGGCGGCCTTCCGAACACTTAGGAGCCTACTTCCACTACAGGTGCAGCACGCGATCCTTGATTTCCTGCGTACGGCCCTGGTTCCAGAACTGCGTGCCGATGTATCCGCAGGTACGGCGTGCAACGTTGAGCTTTTCCTGATCGCGATTGCCGCAGTGAGGGCACTCCCACACGAGCTTGCCGTCGTCTTCCACAATCTGAATCTCACCGTCGAAGCCGCACACCTGGCAATAATCGCTCTTCGTGTTGAGCTCCGCGTACATGATGTTGTCGTAGATGTACTGCATGACGCGGATGACGGCCTTCAGGTTGTCCTGCATGTTGGGAACTTCCACATAGCTGATAGCCCCACCTGGAGACAGACGCTGGAACGCGCTTTCGAACTTCAGCTTGTCGAAGGCGTCGATCTGCTCGGTCACATGCACATGGTAGCTGTTCGTGATGTAGCCCTTGTCGGTGATGCCGGGGATCACGCCGAAGCGACGCTGCAGCGCCTTCGCGAACTTGTACGTGGTCGACTCGAGCGGCGTGCCGTAAAGCGAGAAGTCGATATTGGTCTCAGCCTTCCACTCGTCGCACTTGTCGTTCATGTGCTGCATGACCTCCATGGCGAACGGCGTGCCCTCCGCCTCGGTGTGGCTGTGGCCGGTCATGTACTTCACGCACTCGTAGAGCCCCGCGTAGCCGAGCGAAATGGTGGAATATCCGCCATAGAGCAGTTTGTCGATCGGCTCGCCCTTCTCAAGGCGCGCAAGCGCACCGTACTGCCACAGAATCGGCGCGGCATCGGAAAGCGTGCCCTTCAGGCGATTGTGACGGCACATGAGAGCCTTACGGCACAGCTCGAGACGCTCGTCGAAAATCTCCCAGAACTTCGCCTTGTCGCCATGGGAAGAAAGCGCCACATCAGGCAAGCTGATGGTGACAACGCCCTGGTTGAAACGCCCATAGTATTTCGGCTTGCCCGGTTCGTAGTTGCCCGCGTTCGCCACGTTGTCGTAGCCGTTGCCGGAACGGTCGGGCGTGAGGAAGCTGCGGCATCCCATGCACGTGTAGCAATCACCGTTGCCCTCCGTCTCGCCCTTGGACAGCTTCATCTCGCGCATCTTCTTCTCGGAGATATAGTCGGGCACCATGCGCTTCGCCGTGCACTTCGCCGCCATCTGCGTGAGATAGAAATACGGCGAGTCCTCGCGCACGTTGTCTTCCTCGAGCACGTAGATGAGCTTGGGAAACGCCGGCGTGATCCACACTCCAGCCTCGTTTTTCACGCCCTCGTAGCGCTGGCGCAACGTTTCCTCGACGATCATGGCAAGGTCGTGCTTCTCGGCCTCGGAGCGAGCCTCGTTCAGGTACATGAACACGGTGACGAACGGGGCCTGACCGTTGGTGGTCATCAGCGTGACGACCTGGTACTGGATGGTCTGCACGCCGCGGCGAATCTCGTCGCGCAGGCGACCTTCCACCACTTCGGCGACGCGGTCGGCGTTGGCCTCGAGCCCGAGCTGGTTGATCTCCTGGAGCACCTGGCGACGAATCTTCTGGCGGGAAACGTCGACGAAGGGCGCTAGATGCGTGAGGGAGATGGACTGCCCGCCGTACTGGCAGCTGGCCACCTGCGCAATGATCTGCGTCGCAATGTTGCAGGCGGTGGAGAAGCTGTGCGGGCGCTCGATCATGGTGCCCGAGATGACGGTGCCGTTCTGCAGCATATCTTCCAGATTCACCAGGTCGCAGTTGTGCATATGCTGCGCGAAGTAGTCAGAATCGTGGAAGTGGATGATGCCTTCGTTGTGCGCGCGCACCACCTCGGGCGGAAGCAGCAAACGCATCGTGATGTCCTTGGACACCTCGCCCGCCATATAGTCGCGCTGCACGGAGTTCACCGTGGGGTTCTTGTTGGAGTTCTCCTGCTTCGCCTCCTCGTTGTTGCACTCGATGAGCGAGAGGATCTTGTCGTCGGTCGTGTTGGAATGGCGCTTCAAGGATTGCACGTAGCGGTAGATGATGTACTTGCGCGCCACGGTGTAGCGGCCCTGCGCCATAATCTGGTCTTCCACCATGTCCTGGATTTCCTCGACCGACACGGTGTGGCCCGAGCGACCACACAGCCACTCGACGCTATGGGCGGCGAGCGCAACCTGCTCGTCGGTCAAGCGCTCGTTTTGCGGAACCTCGTTGTTGGCAGCCTTGATGGCGTTCACAATCTTGTCGATGTCGAAGGGCACTTCCGAGCCGCTGCGCTTGATAATCTTCATGGCACTTCCTCTTCGTTGCTTATCTGAAACCGTCTTGCTCGCCCGCAATGGGGACGCGACCGCGCGGGAAGGTATTTCCCGACGTCAGAGACGCTACTCACGATCTTTAAGGGGTTTACTGCGTGCGGACGCCTGCGCATCCGCCTATCTTATGTGCTTATGATACGACATTCAAACACAAGATATTGTGTTTTCTTATTTTGAAAAATCCATAGATGGTGTTTTCCCGATAGTTTTCCACCTGTCCCAAAAACGGCATAACCCCACCTCGTCACGAAAGGCGCGCATTGTTTGGGCGCCTCGAAAACGCAGTTTTCCACCACCGCAAAACCCCAGGAGAAAATTTTTTGTGCGCTGAAAGCTGGCGCAAGGGGGTTGACAAGCGCAACGCTGCGGCTGCGCTATACTTTCACGCATGGCAAGCTATCAGCATATCTCGCACGGTTTCGACCCGGTATTCGACGAGCACTCCCGCGTCCTCGTGCTAGGGTCGTTTCCCTCGGTGCTCTCGCGCGCGAACGCCTTCTACTACGGCAACCCGCAAAACCGCTTCTGGCGCGTCATCGCGCACTCCCTCGGCAAGCCGGTGCCGCCCAACGAAGGTGAGCCCCTGCCCCCGAACGGCAGCACAGCATCGCTTGAGGAGTCGATCGACGCGAAGAAGGCGCTTCTCCTCGAGGGCGGCATCGCGCTGTGGGATGCCATCGAGGAATGCGACATCAAGGGGTCCTCGGACGCAAGCATCAAAAACGTCGTGCCCGCGCACATCGAGCGCGTCACCGAGTGCGCGTATATCGAGGCCGTCATCTGCAACGGCGCCACGGCGGGCCGCCTCTACAAGCGCTACCTGCAGTGGAAGGTCGGACTTCCCGCGCACGTGCTTCCCTCGACAAGCCCTGCGAACGCCGCCTGGAAAACCGAGCGCCTGATCGAGCGCTGGGGCAACGAACTCCGCGCGATTGCCGACGAGCTGGCGGAAGTAGACCGGCAGCGGGAAACGGCGGCGGACGAAGGCGCCACCGAGGAGCCGCGCCGCCGCGCAAAGGAAAGCATAACCGTCCGCACCCGCAAAGGCGGCTCTGTTTCCTATGGCACCATACGAATCGACGCACCTGCCGCCTCGAACTTCGCGGTGCACAAGTCGATGCAGGGAAACAAGCGCGCCAACACCAAGCCCGAGCTTTTGATGCGCGAGCGGCTGCGCGCGGCGGGACTTGGCGGATACCGTCTGCAGTGGAAGGTCGCAGGGCACCCCGATATCGCCTGGCCAGGCAAGAAAGTCTGCGTGTTCGTGAACGGATGCTTCTGGCACCGATGCCCGCACTGCAAACTTTCGGCCCCTAAGAAGAACGTGGAGTACTGGACCACGAAGTTCGAGCGAAACGTCGAGCGCGACCGGGAGAACGTCGCCGCACTCGAAGCCGACGGCTGGCGCGTTCACGTGGTATGGGAATGCGAGCTGAAGAAGAAGACGATCGACGCCACACTGGCAAAACTTCTCCCCGAACTCGCAAGCGAGCTGGGAAAAGAGATTACGCTGCCCGGAGGTGGCGCGCTTAAGCCCGAGAGCACGAGCGCCGGCCCCAAGCACGAGCCCGAGCCCGACGGCGCGCCCGCAAACGTCGCACCCGCCGACGCCTCTCAGTCCTCGCCCGCCGCGAGCACGAAGACAAGCGATTCCAAGCGCTACTATCTCTACGTCCTCGAATGCGGCGACGGCACGCTCTACACCGGCTACACACCCGATGTTGCGACGCGCCTCGCCCAGCATCGCGCAGGCACAGGGGCGAAGTACACGCGCGGGCGCGGGCCGCTCACCCTGCTCGCAAGCGCGGAATTCCCCACCAAGCACGACGCGATGAGCGCAGAATATCGCTTCAAGCGCCTTACGCGCGACAAGAAAGACGCCCTGCTCGCGAAGGCTGCCGCATCGAAAGAGCCCTTCGAGCGCATACTGGAGGAAGCGTTCGCGAAATAGAGCGCCTCGCAAAGCCAGCCACGCACTCGCAGCCTCACACCCGAGCAGCCATCGAAAGTCGCACCCCATCAGCACTCGGCAACGAAGGGCGGCGAGTAAGCCCGCCCGACAAAATAGACCCGCTCAACAACGAAGCGCTGCGCCATCGCCGGCACAGCGCTTCATCCATTCCCTTGGTTGACGCGGCAGGAGCAGCTCCTACTCGAAGCCGTAGAGGTCCTTTGTCGCTTCCTGGAAAGCGGCGTAGACTTCCATCGCCACCCCCTCGTCTTCCACAAGCTCGAAGCCGGACGGCTGGTCGTCCTCGTCAAATTCCACAGCCTCCAAGATGACCACCTCACCGGAGGAAAGCGCCGGCTCCTCCTCGCTCACCGGGAAGAAAATGCCATAGCGATGACCGCCATGCAGAAGCAAACCGAGAAACTCCAAAACGGTCGCGTCGCCTTTGGAGTCCTCGAAGTTCATAGTCAAGCCCTCCTTGACGGGCGGGCAGAAATTAGGGTTCGAACCTTCGCGCACGGGGCGCTCCTCTCTCTTCGCGCACCGATTGGGTGCCGCATTCTCGTAGCTGTAAGTGTTACCCGTAAGTATAAAGCGAGCCCCCACCTTATCGTGCGAGGGCTCGCAAATCAATCGCATTCGCGCAAACCGGCAAAAGCCGCTCCGCCTTACTTCTTCCCCTTGCGCTCGGCGCGCGAAGGCTTCTTCTTGCCGAAGTCGGGCGAAACCGCCGCGTCATGAGGCGACACTGCCGAAGTCACAGCCGCCGAACCCTCGGAAGCGCCAGCGTCCACCGAAGAAGCCGCATCGCCAGCAGCCGCCGCAGCCACAGCGGGAACAGCCGCACCCGGAAGGCGGTTCAGGAACCAGCGCTGAATGTCGTTGCCGTACTTCTTCTGCAGCTTCTTGAAGCGCGGCTCGTGCGTCTTCCAAATGACGTAGAGCGGCGTCGCGATGGCGTAGGACGAGTAGCAGCCGCACACGAGGCCGATCGTCATGGCAAGCGCGAAGTCCTTCAGCGTTTCGCCGCCGAACAGCAGCATTGCGACAACCGGGATGAGCGAGGTGATCGAGGTGTTGAGCGAGCGCACGAGAACCTCGTTCACCGAGTGGTTCGCCATGGTGGCGAAAGTGCACTTCACCGAGTCGTCCTTCATGTTCTCGTTGATGCGGTGGAACACGACCACCGTGTCGTAGAGCGAGTAGCCCAAGATGGTGAGCAAGGCGGCAATGGTGTTTGGGGTGATCTCGCGACCGACGAGCACGTAGACGCCCACGACGATGATAAGGTCGTGCAGAAGCGCGACGACCGCCGTCACGCCCATCTTCGGGTCGCGGAAGCGGATCGAAATGTAGGCGATGATCAGCAGCAGCGAGATGAAGAAGGCGATTGCCGACGACTGGATGACGCTTGCGCCCCAGTCAGGGCCGATCGTGGTGACCTCGAAGCTGTCGGTGGTCCAACCGAAGGTGTCCGCCACCTCGTTCGCCGTCACCGTCGCATCTTCAGCGGAAGTCGTGGTGGTGCGGACGAGAAAGCCCGGCTCGCCGTCGGCCGTCGTGGTCTGGATGACCGCGTCGGGCTCGCCCGCATCGCTGAACGCGTCGCGGACCTGCTCGGTCGTGACATCGCCCGTGCCATGGAAGGTCACCGACGTGCCGCCGACGAACTCGATGCCGAAGTTCATACCGCGCACGCCGACGATAATGGCAACTAGTACCATCGCGCAGCAAGCCGCGGTGAGGAAGATCTTCTTAAGCCCCAAAAGGTTGATGTCGAGCTTGATGAAGCGGCCGCGCACGTCCTTGCGGGAAGCGGCCTGCTTAACGCCCTGGAAGTAAGGCACAGCCTCGATGCAGTCCTCCACACCCCAGAACTTGGGATGCTTCGCGATGAGCTTCGGAGCGAGAAGGCGGATGAGCGGCGCCTTGAACAGAAGCATCATGACGATGTCGCACACGATACCCAAAGCAAGCGTCATGCCGAAGCCCTTGACCGAGGCGCTCGCCAGGAAGAACAGCGTGAGCGCGGAGACGAGCGTCACGAGGTCGGCGTCGATCGAGGTCAGGATGCCGTGACGGACGCCCGTGATGGACGCGGCGCGCACGCTTCGACCCATGCGGATTTCCTCGCGGAAGCGCTCGAGCGTCAAGATGGAGGAGTCGGCCGCCATGCCGATGGTCAAAACGACGCCGGCGATGCCCGCCATAGAAAGGCTGAACAGGCCGAATGCGGAAAGCAGCGCGAGGATGCCCAGGTAAATCGCTGCAAACACGGCCATCGCCGCCGCGGTGATGATGCCGAGCCCCTCGTAGAACACGAGCAGGTAAATCATAACGATCACAAGGCCGATGAGCGCTACGAGCACGCCGGACTGCAGCGCATCCTGGCCGAGCGTCGGGCCGACGACCTGGCTTTGCGCATACTCGAAGCTCACAGGCAGCGAGCCGGACTCGAGCACAGTCTTCATCTGCTTGGCCGCGTCGAGCGTATAGCCGCCGGTGATGGAGACGTTGCCGTCGGAGATAACGGACTGCACGGCGGGAGCGGACTGCACCTCACCGTCGAGGATGATGACGATCTGACCCTTGGTGGGAGCGAGGTCTTCAGTTGCCTCGGCGAAGGCCTTCGTGCCCTCGGAGTCAAGGCGCAGGTTAACCGCATAGTCGGTCGAGGTCTGGGAAGCCTGGCCCACGTCGACCTTCTCGAGGTTCGAGCCGGTGATGATCGGCGTGTACGTGCCCTCTTCGACCTTGAGGTGCTCCACCTTCTCGCTCGGGAAAGAATTGCCGAACGCATCGGTCACCGTGCCCTGTGTGCCGTATTGGCCGTTTTGGATCTTCGTCTTCACATCGGAATCGGTGAAAGAGTCAAGTCGCGCGAACTCGAGCTTGCCCGTCTTGCCGATGGTATTGAGCGCTTCCTCGGTGTCGGACAGGCCGGGGATCTGCACGAGAATCTGGTCGTTGCCCTGAATCTGCACGACTGCCTCGGATGCGCCAAGCGCGTTCACGCGGTTCTCGATAATCGCGCGCGAAGATTCCATGTCCTCAGTGGAAACATCCGACCCGTCGTTGTTGTGCGCCGTGAGCACGACCGAAAGGCCACCTTGAATGTCGAGGCCTTGATTGATCTTTTCCTGCGGCGGCGTGAACATCACGATCGAGCCGATGACCAAAAGCGCCATGACCACGAGCAGCCAAACGTTGCGCCTATCCTTATTATGATGCTTCTTCTTTTTCTGAGGTTCCGCCATGTGCGTTTTCTTCCTTGCCCTGTCCCCCTACCGCAAAACCATGCGCGACGAGGAATCTGCCAGTAAACCTAACCCTCACATTTTTGCACAACTAAGCCGCATGAGAAAGCAACTTGCGACATGTTGCAAAAAATTATTCTTAAAGGTAGATAAAATTGCGGTAAAGAAGCTTGGCAAAACGCCGAAGGACATCATCGGGAAGCGCCCCCGTCGTCAGGATGCTTGCATTCCGATGCGGGTGCGCTATGCTGCTGATATCGACCTCAGCATGGCCGCAAAGTCGCAAGAGCGCGACCCCGAACAACGTTGCGCCGACGAAAGATGAGAAGTATGCCCATTATTCTTGGATTTCTGGCAGGTGTCGGCTTACCCATACAGACGAGCGTAAACACAAGGTTACGGAAAAAAGTGGCTCTTCGGTGGTTTCTGTGGGAGAGATTCCGGCATAGGCCCAGCTCAGCGGG
>ERZ827108.3911-NODE-3911-length-11702-cov-39.307719_pt1 | contig 11702 bp, 6 predicted proteins | sample MGYA00519921_ERZ827108 | MGnify/ENA primary metagenome ERZ827108 (study PRJEB31778, sample SAMEA3449258) | human gut metagenome | biome: human gut; feature: human-associated habitat; material: faeces | place: United Kingdom | collected 2010/2012 ... | reverse complement strand
TCATTGTCCGTTAAAATCTTTAACCCTTTAGTCAAGATCTTTCAGGACTAGACATGTTCCAGAAGACAGATTTTTTATATCGAAATCCCCAAAAAGACTTTTTTTTATTATATTGCGGGCTAATTCAATCTCTTTCGCTATGAAACACATACAGATGCTGCTCTTCCTGCTTTCGGCGACAACGTGCCTACAGGCACAGACCACCGGCCAGCTGAAACTCATGACGAAAATAGTGGACTCGTTCACGCACGAAGGGCTGCTCAACGCACGGGTACAGGTTTTCGAAGCCGACAGTACGACGCTCATCTGCGACGAGATGGATATTTCCGTCCAAAGCACCGGCGGCAGAAAAAGGTGGCTGGAACACTACAAGAAAACCTTGCCACGACGCCGTACGTACGTGCTGCGCGCCTCGGCCGAAGGCTACGAACCGGTAACGATACGGCTACGGATACCCTCGAAGTGGCTGAGTGAATACACGGCGCGGGACATCACGATGCGACGCCGCAATGCGCTGACCGAACGCCATCTGGGCGAAGCGCAGGTCACGGCCTCGCGCGTGGCGATGGTGACGAAAGGCGACACCATCATATACGACGCGCGGGCGTTCCGTCTGGCCGAAGGCTCGATGCTCGACAACCTGATGAGGATGATGCCCGGAATGGCCATTGACGAGAACGGACTGATTACCGTAAACGGGAAAAAGGTGGACGAGCTGCTGGTGAACGGCCGCAACTTCTTCAAAGGTAACCCGAAAGTGGCACTCGACAACCTGCCGGCCTATGCCGTGGACAAGATAAAGGCTTACCACAAGTCGCAGCGCTGGGACTATCTGGACGACGGGGCGCGGAAACAGCGCGAATGGCAGCCTTACGTGGTGGACGTAGGGCTGAAACGCGAATATGCCGAGGGCTGGCTGGCCAACTTCGAGGCGGCGGGCGGCGCAGCCATGCAGGACGCCGATGACACAAAGTGGATGGGGCGCGTGTTCGCCATGCGCTACACCGACCATTCGGGGCTTGCGCTCTACGGCAACGCCAACAATCTGGGCGACAAGCAGTCGCCGGGGCGAAAAGGGGAGTGGAAGAAGAACGACCCTGCACAGGGAAAACGCACTGTCAAGACGGGCGGCGTGAGCTTCTCTATCGACGGACGCCAGCAAAGGGCGGTGGCGAACACCACGCTCGAAGTAAGTCGTGAGGACACCGGATTGCGCTCGCGGCACACGCAGGCCGTGCGTTATCCCACGCTCGACCGCCTGACGACCGGTACGGCCAATGACGAGACAGGACTGACCACGATAGACTGGACCGGTACGGCCGATTTCCGTTTGCCGGGCCTGTATCTGGCAATGGAGCCGTCCGTAAAATACGAACACGGGCGCAAGCAGTACCGCTCGCAGGACGAGAACCGTATGCGCGAACCCGGCGACGAGACTCCCTGGACCACGCTCTACTCACGCGAATATGCCTACGAAAGTCTGCGCGACCATCTGTCGGCAGGACTGGACTGGACCGTCCGGTTCAAGTCGCCACTGACGGGCAAGCAGTGGCAACTGGGCGGAAAGGCCGGATACGAACATACCGGAAACGAGGTCGCGATGACCGACGACATCGGATACGACGACGGCCGGCGGCAGACGGTGCGGCAACACGACGACCTGCCGGGTGCGAAATACTTCTACAACGCGAAACTGGGCCGCGCCGTCGTGGAAAAATACCGGCGGGGGCTGGGAACAAGCCTCAATATCTCCTACCGCTACGGACAACAATACGAATCGGGACGCCGCACACGCGAAAGTGCCTCCCGCGATGACACAGGCGACGGAAACGACGCGCCAATCATATTGCCGTCGGCCGCCGATGCCGGACAAATGGCCATAGACCTGGCCAACAGTTACCGTACGGAGCGGCTGCAACGCGAACATACGCCCGAAATATCTTTCTCGATAGGCGACAACGGACGGCGTGGCCGCGAACTGCAACTGAGACTGCCTGTCGGCTTCGTACGGCGCGGCATACGCGACACGAGGGCCGGCGGCCGACTGACCCGCACACGTTCCGACGTGACGTTCCGCCCCGACATCGTTTTCAAACTGAACCGTAATATCTACCTGCACTACCGTTTCCGCACCGACCTGCCCGACCTGCTCCACCTGCTCGACGTGCGCGACCGGCCCGACCCGCTGACGCTCTACCGGGGAAACGCTGCACTGAAGACGACCGCCACACACAGGCTGAACGCCTACTATGGCCGCACGTGGCGGAAACGGCAACGCAATTTCAACGTCAGTGCCACGGGGACATGGGTGCACAGGGCTGTGGGCATGGCCCGCACCTACGACACGCAGACGGGCGTCACCACCTCGCAACCCCTCAACATCAACGGCAACAGACAGGGATACCTGCAGGCGGCCTACGGACAGGCGCTCGACAGAAAAGGGCGCGTCATGCTCGCTGCCAGTTCGGCGGCACGCCTCGCCCGCAGCGTGGACTTTGCCGGCACGGGCAACGAAACCGCACCCGCAAAATCGGTCGTACACAACCTTCGTCTCACCGAAAAGCTGAAACTGGACTACCGTACCCCCGACGGTCTACATGTCGGGGCCAAGGCCGAACTGACCCACATGCGGCAGACGACCGACCGGGCGGGATTCCGGAACGTCGCCGCCACCGACCATGCTTACGGGGCTACACTTACCTGGCCCGTGGCGAAGCATGTTGGGCTGGAGACGGACATCATGGCTTATGCACGCCGCGGATACACCGACCGCTCGCTCAACACCACCGAATGGGTATGGAACGCAGCGTTATCTTACACTTTCGGAAGAAAAAAAGCATGGCTGGTACGCGCCGTGGGCTTCGATTTGCTGCGTCAGCTTTCCAGTGTCAGACGTGAACAGAACGAACAGGGATACGTCGAGACGTGGTACAACACGACGCCCGCCTACGCCACGCTCCATCTCGTCTACCGTCTCGACATCCAGCCCCGCAAGAAGTAATCCGCCGGACAGCCGTTGCGCGGAGCCGCCTCAGAGAACACAAAAACCCCGCCCTGTCCCGACTGTTCCTAAGATAGGGATAGAAAAAACTATCATAGGGATAGTTTCAACTAAGATAGGGATAGTTTTTCCTACATGTACAGATAGTTTTCCGCGGCCGGACATGCGGGAATTTCCGGAATGCCCACCCGACGAACACACAAGCAAGAAATGCAACAAAAAAGCGGAATTTTTTATCGGGTTCCGCCTTTTTTACGTAATATTGTAGTCAATATCAACAATTTCCTTAAATCCCGTGATATGAAAAACCTGCTTTTCCTCGTGCTGCCGCCACTCCTGGCGCTGTGGCCCGCCGCGACGTACGCGCAACGCGACTCCTTGCCTGAGCGGGTGCTGGGAGAGGCGCAGGTGACAGTGGAACGTCAGCTGATGGTCGTCAGGAACGACACCGTCATCTACGACCCGCGGGCCGCGGGTGTCGGAGAGAACGATATGCTCGAACAGCTGCTCAGAGCTTTGCCGGGTATATATATGGATGCCAACGGGGGCATTTTCCTCAATGGGGAACGTGTGACGCAGTTGCTGGTGAACGGGCGCGACCTGTTCAAGACGAATCCGGGCATGGCCCTCAAGAACCTGCCCGCTTACGTAATGGACAAGCTGAAAGTATACCGGAAAGAGTCGGACTGGGCGCATCTGGAGAACAAGGCAAACAAGGATAATCGAAGGAACAAGCTCGTGCTCGACGTGCAACTTAAGCGCGAGTATTCGCAGGGCTGGCTGGCGAACTTCGAACTGGGCGGCGGCTCGGGCACACACCGGGGATGGGACGATGTATATATGGGGCGGCTCTTCGCCATGCGTTACGACGACCGCATGGGCATGACGCTCTACGGCAACGTGAACAACGTCAGCGACACCAACACGCCGGGTCCGAGGGGCGAATGGGGCAAAATGTATCTCGCACCGAACCGACGCGAGGCAAAGATTGGCGGCATCAATCTGCTTTTCGACAAGGGAAAATTCGTGAAAAAGATTTATACGAACCTCGAGGTGCGGCGCGAGGACGCGACGGCACAGACCGGGATGACGGATGTCAGGCTGCTGTCGGAAAACAACAGCGTGACGAACCGCATGAACGGGCAGAACGAAACGGGGACGACCGTCGTGAAATGGAACGGGCAGCTTACCTCGAAAACGAGAAGGACTTATCTCAACGTGTGGCCCTCGGTGCAGTACCACCGCGGCAGGAGCACGCTGGCATCGGACGCACAGGAGTTCACCGACAAGGGAGCCGGACCGGAACAGGTCTATGTCCGGCATACGGAAGGCCGCGAAAGGGGCGACGAATGGCGGCTGGGAACGAATGTGGACTTGTATCTGAAATCGCCGCTATCGGAAAAGAATTTCCACGTACAGGCCGAAGTGAACTATTCGCACGAGGACCGGCGGATGGAAGAGACCGACCGCATCGCAAGGGCGGCCCTTGGCGGAACGACAGGCGAGGAACTGAGGAACGACCTGCGGCCGGGCATGAACTACAACTATAAAGTGGACGTGGAGCGCAACATTGCGGACGTGGCCCGGCCGGGATTCACGTATAACCTGGACGTCAGTTACCGCTTCATGCGGGAATATCGTTCGCGGCAGCGCGACCGCTCAATCTTTGCCGACGAAACGGACGCGCCGGAGGCTGACGACACGGACAATACCGCGGAAGAGGACGAAGCGGGCAGCCTTCCGACCGATACGCCCATACAGGTCGGCGACGGCACAGGGCTGTTGCCCTCGGCGCAGACCGACAGACAATGGCTGACCGACATAGCCAACAGCTTCAGGACGGCGGAAGCGGAGAACCGACACGACGTGACGGCACGGCTACGCCTCAGCAACAATGAGAAACAAACCTTCAACCTGCAACTGCAACTGTCATTCGCGGCCCACCGCCGCACCATCCGCGACGTACATGCCGCACAGCCCGCGGCGCTGCGGCGCAAGGACTTCATCATGACGCCCATACTCAGCATCTACTTCCACGGATTCGACCTCTTCTACGCCGCCTACCGTCAGTTACCCGACATGTCGCACCTCATAGACGTGCGCGACAGCGGCGACCCGCTTCATGTCACACTCGGCAATCCCGGTCTGAAGCCTTCGCAGGACCATTACCTGCGCCTCTCCTACCAGCTCCCGCTCAAGAACAAGCACCAGAGCTACGGCGAGGTGTCGGTGGGAGGTTCCACGATACGGCGGGCCATCGAATACGCCAGCCTCTACGACGCGCAGACCGGCGTCACCACCTCACAGCCCCTTAACATCGACGGCAACCGAATGTTCGAAACAAGATGCTCATACGGACAATCGCTCGACAAGAAAGGGCATATCAGATTTTCAGCCTCGACCAAATTCTCTCTGAACCACAGCGTGGATTTCGCCAACGACGGCATGACGGCCGTATTGAGCCGCTCGGCGGTGGACAACTACACAGTGAGCGGCGACTTGTCGCTGAAGTACAACACAAGGAAAGGCCTCTACCTCGAAGCGAAAGGCCGTTGCGAGTTCCTGAAACAGACTTCCGACCGCAAAGGCTTCACCACGAACCACAGTACGGACTACTCCTACGGCCTGGCAGCCGACTGGAAGATAACGAAACGGCTCGAAGTGGAAAGCGACATCATGGCTTACGCCCGCACCGGCTATTCGGTCCGGAGCATGAATACGACCGACTGGATATGGAACGCTTCGGCGAGCTACGCCTTCGGCAAGAAAAAAGAATGGGTGGTGCGGGCCATGGGCTTCGACCTGCTGCACCAGCTGTCTACCTTCCAGCGTCAGATAAACGAACAGGGATATATCGAAATGTGGAACAACACGATTTCATCCTACGCCATGCTCAGCCTCGTCTATCATCTCAACATCAAGCCCCGAAAGCCGAAATAGTCTGCACCCGGAGGCAAGAATGCGGCACGAGGCGGCGTTCCGGCCGGACAACGGACCAGGGAAGCGGAACGACCATGCCATGTCGGGGAACGGAACAGGATGATGAAAACAAAAACGGGCGACGGGAAAACAACGGACCGCCCGACCGCACGGCGTATGCCCGTTTTTATTTACCTTTGCCGCCGCCTTCGGCCGCCTTGCAGCGAAGCCGAAGGACGAAAACGGACACATGAAAACGAAAACAAGGGTATTCGCCGCCATCCGGCTTGCGGTGGCGGGCACGGTCTGCCTTGCGGCGGGCGGTGCAGGCATGGTCATCTACGGACACACGCTTGTCGCATGGTGGCAACCCGTGGCCGCAGCCGCGCTCACGGCATTGCTGACGCTGCCGGCAGGGGCCGCGCGGTGGCACATCGTCACCGGGACGACGGGACGGGCGGCCAACGCGCTCTTTCACCTCTGTGCGGTAGGTGCCGTGGCCTACTTCGCCCTGCTGGCCGGCAACTACGCGACGGCCGACAAGGCTTCAGCTGTGGAGGAAAAGGCTGTGGTGACCCGGAAATACAGGAAACAGCACACACGCTACCGGCGCACCGGGCGGCACCGGACACGGACGGACGGGACATACGACACGTTCCACCTGACCGTTGCCTTCGACGGCGGCGGCAGGGAGAAGGAACTGACCGTCACGCGGCAGGAGTACAACCGGGTACGGACAGGTGCGGCGCGGACATTCATCGTGCAGAAAGGAGGACTGGGATTCGCGGTCATCAAACAGTTGCCGCAGTCCGGCAGGTCCATGAAAAAAGAAACGCTTCCGACAAAGGGACAATAACAGCCTTGTGACAAGGCACAATTAGAGTTCTTTTGTTTCATAAATCTGTAACATGACACAGATTTATGAAACAAAAAGACATTTTTCTATTGACATCAAGACGTAATCCGGAGGCCTTAATCCAAGAACAAGCCGAAAGCGCATACGGCACATGGTCCGCCCGCAGGGGCAAAGGCACTGTCACTCCTCGAGCGCGTCACGATAGTCGAGCATGAAACGGCGAAGCACATTGAGGCCGCAGACAAGGCCCACCACACCGCCGGTCGCCACACCGTACATCATGTATCTGTCATCACAGTTGGCCCACACGAAAAACAGCACCCACGTCAAGGCCATCGGCAGCAAGAGGGCGATGGACTGCAAATGGCGGCGGCGCAGCGTGAGCGTGCGGCGATAAACCTCGTCCACGCTCATCCGGGCGGGACGGATGGCACAGACGGCGCGGTAGAACGAGAAGTCGATGGCCGAAGCCGTCAGCATCAGGCCCAGATAAGCCAGGGTAAGCCCAAGTCCCCCGATTCTGTACAGCGGCAACAGGGCACAACTGCCGGCAATCAACGCCATGGAGGCCAGACGGAGATAGCGGTCGGCCAGACGGGCCAGCGAGGTCTTGCGCCGGCGGTCGGGCAACGTGCCGGCGGAACGGAGGGCGTCTTTCCCCTCCTGCCATTGCGATTTCATTTCTTCGATTTCCATTTCAAAAAACTATTTGATTGTTGCATTTTTCCTCCCTGCCGGCCTCAGCTGCCAGCCGGTCCCTGATGCGTTTGAGACGGGCTGCCACGGCGTCGCGGCTCAGTCCGATGACTTCGGCTATCTCTTCGTACTTCTTGTCGTCGAGCCACATGAGCAGGACAGACTTGTCGATAGGTTTAAGCCGCGCGATAAGGCGGTACATCTGCTCATAGCGGGCCAGCCGGTCGGCGCGCGATTCGTCGAAGAGTTCGCGATAGAACTCCGCGAACGCCTCCTGCTGTCTTTCGCTGACACGGTTCTTCCGTTTGAAACTCACGCACGTGTTGAGTGTCACGCGATAAACCCAGGTGGACGACAGACTTTCGCCGCGAAAGCCGGCAAGGCCCTGCCAGATGTTGAGCAGGGCGTCCTGCCTCAGGTCCTCGAAATCTTCCTTGGTCCGTGAGAAGGAAAGACAGATGCTCGCGACAAGACTGCCGCGCGTGCGGACCAGCTCGTCGAACATCCGTTCGGCCTCGCGCCGTCCGGCAAGGTCGCCACTGACGGCCGCCATGAACAGGGCGGCCAGCCGGCGCAGCCGCAACGCGGGCGGCAGGATAAGTGGAGCTTCAAGTGTTGTTGTCATCGTCATGTGCCGGAGTAACCGGTGTTTTTACTCCATTAGACGCACGATAAGGGAAATCGTGTCAGATTTTATGCTGAAAAATACAAATCCGGGGCTTTCCGTGCAAACAAAGGACAGAAACCAAAAATACCGGCGCAGATTATAGAGGCCTTATCTATTAAGAGCGGTTTTCCGGCAACGGCCACGTTACAAGCCTGTCCGCCAGTACGTTACGGGCGGCTGTCACGCCCCTTTTCCTACATGGCATGTAAGAAAGACTACAAGCCATGTAATTTCGTCTACATGCCATGTAGTTTTCCGCAGAAGCCATGTAGTTTTCCGCCTCCTTTTGTCCCCGGAAAGACACGCGCCGCGCGGCCGGTCCGGCGGCGCGGAAAATCACCCCATCCAAAGCATGACGATGACCTGGGCGATGATGACGCGCAGGAACATGGCCAGCGGATAGACCGTGGCATAGGCCACGGAGGCCTTGTCGCCGGGCAACGTGTCGTTCACGTAGCCTAAGGCGATGGGGTTGGCCATCGCGCCGCACAACATGCCGGCGGTGGTGGCGAAACTCTTGTTCTGCCAGCGCACGCTGACCACACTCATGATGACCACGGGCAGGATGGTGATGGCCGCGCCGAAGCCTATCCAGCCCAACGCGGCGGGCTGCATGACCACCGAGAGGAAGTCCTTGCCGGCATCCAGCCCGAGGCAGGCCAGATAAATGGAAAGCCCCAGCGACCGCAGCATGAGGTTCGCGCTCGTCGTGGTATAGGCAATCATGTGGAAGCGCGGACCGTATGCGCCGATGAGGATACCCATGATGATGGGGCCGCCGGCCAGTCCGAGGCGGACGGGCGTGCTCAGCCCCACGCTGATGGGCACGCAGCCCAGGAGCAACCCGAGCACGATGCCGATGAAGATGGTGACCATGTTGGGCTCGTCCAGGTGGCGCACGGCGTTGCCCAGCTCGTCGGCCACGCGCTTGATGCTGTCCGTCTCTCCGATGACGGTCACGCGGTCGCCGACGCGCAGTATGAGGTCGGGCGTGGCCACCAGCTGTATGCCCGCGCGCTGCACGCGGCTGACATTCACGCCGTAGCGGTTGCGCAGCTGGAGCGCGCCGAGGTGGCGTCCGTTGATTTCGGGCTTGGTGATGAGTATGCGCTGCGATACCAGCTTGGAGTCGAGCTTGTTCCAGTCAATGTTCTTCTGCATCCAGTCCGTCTCGTCGCGCCGGCCGAAGAAGACGGTCAGCTGCCTGATGTGCCGCCGCATGGTGATGACCAGTATGCGGTCGTTCTCCATGAGCTGCGTGTCGGCCGTGGGCAGGATGACTTTCCCGTCGCGCCAGAGCCGTGACACGACAAACTTGTTGCCCGTCTCGAGCTCGGTGAGGTCGTGCAGCTTCTGCCCGAAGACGGCAGGATTGCACACGCTGAACGAGGCGATGAAGGCTTCCTCCTCGGAAGGGTCGCCCTCCTTGGCGTGCTCGCGCCGGGTGAGCCATCCGCGCATCACGATGAGGGCAATGATGACGCCCACCATGCCCAGCGGGTAGGTCACGGCGCAGCCCAACGCGGCTGTGGAACCGGCCTGTACGTCGCCCAGCTGCTTGAACGTCTGCTGGGCCGCACCGAGGGCGGGCGTGTTGGTCGTGGCTCCGCAGAGCACGCCCATCATGTCGGGCATGGGCAACCATCCGGCCCACACGACGACCAAGGCCGCCAGCGTGCCCAGGACAATGACGCCGAGGGCCGCCAGGTTCAGTTCCGTGCCGCCCTTGCGGAACGCGCTCATGAAGCCCGGACCCACCTGCAGGCCGAGTATGTAGACAAACAGTATGAGGCCGAAACTCTCGGCATAGCTCAGCATCTGCCCGTCAAGGCGCAGGCCGAGCGCACCGGCGAGGATACCCATGAAAAAGACATACGTCACCCCGAGGCTGATGCCGCGGATGCGCATTTTGCCGAGGGCAAGGCCCACGGCGCATATCAGGCTGATAATGATGACGGCCTGCACGGCCGAGGTGTTGAACAGCGTTTGCTGAAACCAGTTCATGACGCTTCGGATTGGCTGATTTAAGTATCTGTTTTCCATCGGGCAAGCCCGCAGCCCGACGGGCCAAGGCTTGCTTTTACGGGGCAAAGGTAACAAATTACTTCCGAAACACACCATCGGCCGACGACTTATTCCACGCAAACCTGTCTCCGCGGGACACGGGGCACACGCTTGTCTCCACTTCATTACCCGTCGGCAACGAGAATGTTCCGCGCCGAAACCGCATCTTTTCCCGCCTTTTTGAAGAAAATTTATCAAATTAACATTTTTTACCCCCCAATTTGCAGATTTAAGCCTTCGTAAGTATTTTTGCGCCGTTCTCCGGATAAAAATTACCCCTATTTCCGGAACTTACAGCCCGAATACTGCAAAAACCAAATATCAATTAACAATTAAAAAAACAATGAGAAAAATTACCTTCCTTCTCTCGCTGCTGGTTTCCGTGTGGGCCACAGCGCAGGTAACCGTGCCTCTGGTGTCCAATGATACCGAAAAGCACTATTACAAGTTTATCAGTGCGGACGATGATAACGTTCGTATCACGACCAACGGATTTGGTTTCCAAGGAACTCTGGAAGAAGCTTCCACGCTCTTCACATTTGAAGACGCAGGCGAAGAAGATGTCTATTACATCAAGTCGGCCACTTATAATGCTTATGTATCCGCAGCAGATGTGGAAAAAAGACAAAACCTGAAGTGGACTGAAAACAAAGGAGACACCGAAAAGTGGAAAGCGAAAAGAAACGGCAATTACATTACCTTTATCTCTTATGCCACAAAAGATGAGACTACTGATGCCACCCAGTTGGGCTGGAATCCTATTGGGAAAAAAGATGGCAATATCGGATTGTGGGAAAGTAGTTTTCAGAATAATCGTCTGACCTATTGGAGGCTGGCAGAGAAGAACCCACCTGTAGCTCCGGATTTTACCCCGGTGGCATTGGAAAACATAACCGACGGCTGGTATCAGATGAAAGTTGTATCGGGATATACTGATCCAACTACAGCCGAGGACAAGGCCGCCGGCAGATATGTAACAAATACGCCTGCTTCTTATGGTAATAACACCTGGGTATTCTCTGTGCGTGCCCAAAACGTCGTATCTTCCACATTCGTTTACGTGGAAAAAAACAAAGAAACCGGTAAGTATGCCATCAAAACCTGTAAGGGTAATTATGCCGGTGCCACCGGTTTTATTTCCACCGACCCGGTTTATCCGTTTGAGTTCACCGCTGAAGCCAATGACAACACCCATATTTACGTAAAGGGCCGGAATGGTAACACTAATACTTACAACAAACAATACATGGGCTGGTATCACGAAGGCACAAATACGTTGTTCGTCGGTGTGTCCAGCAATCACCAAGAGGGTAAAACCTTCCAGTTCTCTAAAGTAGACGATTACATCGCCGAACATTATGATGTTTATAACATCAAATATGATAATTTCGAACCTATAAAGGGTCGTGTGGGTGTGACTTATCAGGCGGACGATTACAACGGCGTGCGTTTGGCATATCCCGGCGGTGCATACTTCGTCAGAAACGACAGAGGACCTG
>ERZ827108.3908-NODE-3908-length-11711-cov-4.358442_pt1 | contig 11711 bp, 8 predicted proteins | sample MGYA00519921_ERZ827108 | MGnify/ENA primary metagenome ERZ827108 (study PRJEB31778, sample SAMEA3449258) | human gut metagenome | biome: human gut; feature: human-associated habitat; material: faeces | place: United Kingdom | collected 2010/2012 ... | reverse complement strand
TAGCGTCCGGCGACCTGACCGCACTTGTGCGGTCAGCGGCGGGATTCTCAAGGGTTATAACCCTTGAGCAGGGGTTTTCAGGGGGCAGCGCCTCAAAAGGACCAACAATATTTGCCGCAAGGTAAATGCAGACCCTAGCGTCCGGCGACCTGACCGCACTTGTGCGGTCAGCGGCGGGATTCTCAAGGGTTATAACCCTTGAGCAGGGGTTTTCAGGGGGCAGCGCCTCAAAAGGACCAACAATATTTGCCGCAAGGTAAATGCAGACCCTAGCGTCCGGCGACCTGACCGCACTTGTGCGGTCAGCGGCGGGATTCTCAAGGGTAATAGCCCTTGAACGGGGGTTTTCAGGGGGCAGCGCCCCAAAAAGAGACATTCATATTTACCGCAAGGTAAATGCAGACCCTCAGCATTCAGCGACCTGACCGCACCTGTGCGGTCAGCGGCGGGATTTTCAAGGGTTATAATCCTTGAGCGTGGGGTTAGGGGGCAGCGCCCCAAAAGAACCAATAATATTTGCCGCAAGGTAAATGCAGACCCTAGCGTCCGGCGACCTGACCGCACCTGTGCGGTCAGCGGCGGGATTCTCAAGGGTTATAACCCTTGAGCGGGGGTTTTCAGGGGGCAGCGCCCCCTGAAGGGCCGTTGCACGAAAACGAGGAACTTGAGGGGCTTTGGCCCCGCTCCCTCCGTTCTTCCTGCAGCGGCCCTTTTCTTTGGCACAGGATATGCGAAGAAGGGGGAAACAAAATGGCGACTTATCATCGGGTCATTTTGAAACTGAGCGGCGAAGCGCTGGGCGTGGACGGACATGGCTTCTGCCATGAAAAATTTGAAGAGGCCGCGCGGATGCTCATCGACGTGCAGAAAACCGGCGTGGAGCTGGCCGTGGTCATCGGCGGCGGCAACGTGTGGCGCGGCCGCCGGGGCGCCGCCATGCGCATGGGCACCGTGGCCGCCGACCAGATGGGGATGCTGGGCACCCTGCAGAACTGCCTGTATATGCGGGATACGCTGGAACATCTGGGCGCAAGGGCCACGGTGATGAGCGCACTGGAAATGCCCCGGATCGCCGAAACCTATCATACCGTCGCCGCGATGGAAAAGCTCCGTCAGGGCCAGATCCTGTTGCTGAGCTGCGGCATTGGAAACCCCTGCTTCACCACCGATACCTGCGTGGCCCTGCGCGCCATCGAACTGGAATGCGACGCGGTGCTCATGGCGAAGAATATCGACGGGGTGTATACCGCCGACCCTCATGTAGACCCCAATGCCACCCTGATTTCCGATATTTCCTACGGCGAAGCCGCCGAACGGGGCCTGAAGGTGATGGACGCGACCGCGTTCATCCTGCTGCGGGATAATCATGTGCCGCAGGTGCGCGTGTTCGGGTTGGAGCCTCCCACCAATATTCTGCGGGTGCTGGAGGGCGACCCCATGGGCACGGTGCTGCATCCCTGACCCCGAAAGAAAAAGGAGAAACGAAGAATGGACACCAAGCAAAGCCTTGCTAATGTGATCACCGAGGCCATCGAGGCCTGTTACCCCGGGGTGGACGGCCTGCCGGATGCGTCTGCGATCGCCGACATGTTGGAAATTCCCCCGCAAAAAGAAATGGGCGATTACGCCTTCCCCTGCTTTAAGCTGAGCCGCGCCCTGCATATGGGCCCGCCACAGATCGCCGGAAATCTGGCGGGAGCCATTTCCGCCGGGCACCTGTGCGAAGCCAAACAGCAGGGCGGCTACCTGAATTTTTTCCTTAACCGGGATAATTTCGCCCGGGAAACGCTGGAAACCGTACTGTCCGCCGGGGAAAACTACGGCGCGGGGCAGGAAGGCGCGGGAAAGACCATCTGCCTGGACTATTCCTCCATCAATATCGCCAAGCGGTTCCATATCGGCCATTTGAGCACCACCATGCTGGGCCATAGCCTGGCACGTATCTACCGCTTCCTCGGCTATAAGACGGTCAGCATCAACCATTTGGGCGACTGGGGAACCCAGTTCGGTAAGCTGATCTATGCCTATAAGACCTGGGGCAGCCGGGAAGAGGTGGAGGCCAAGGGCGTGCCGGAATTGACCCGCCTGTATGTGAAGTTCCATGAGGAAGCGGAGCAGCATCCCGAGCTGGAAGACGAGGGACGCCGCTGGTTCAAGGCCATCGAGGACGGCAACGCGGAGGCGCTGGAACTGTTCAACTGGTTCAAGGAGCTGACCCTGCGGGACGCCAAGCCCGTTTACGACCTGCTGGGCGTGCAGTTCGACAGCTACAACGGCGAGAGCTTCTACGTGGACAAGACCGACCGCGTGGTGGAGGAGCTGCGGGAGAAGAATCTGCTGACCATTTCCGACGGCGCTTCCGTGGTAGACTTGGACGAGGAAAAGAGCGGAATGCCCCCCTGCCTGATCCTGAAAAAGGACGGCACCACGATCTACGCTACCCGCGATATCGCCGCCGCCCTGTACCGTAAGGAGACCTATGATTTCGATAAGTGCCTGTACGTGGTAGCCTATCAGCAGGATCTCCACTTCCGCCAGTGGTTCAAGGTCATCGAAAAGATGGGCTATCCGTGGTATAAGGATCTGGTTCATGTGGCTTTCGGCATGATCTCCTATGAGGGCCAGAGCCTGTCCACCCGGAAGGGACATGTGCTCTTTTTGGAGGACGTGCTCAACATGGCCATCGAGAAGGCTCGGGCCATTATCGAGGAAAAGAGCCCCAATCTGGAAAACAAGGACGAGGTGGCCCGTCAGGTGGGCGTGGGCGCGGTGATCTATGCTGACCTGCAGAACAGCCGCATCAAGGATATCGACTTCAGCTGGGATCGGGTGCTGAGCTTCGACGGCGAGACCGGCCCCTACGTGCAGTACACCCACGCCCGCTGCTGCAGCGCGCTGCGGAAGGCTGAGGGTCTGGAACCTGCCGAGCCGGACTACAGCGCCCTGTCCGACGACTATGCACAGGAGCTGCTGCGCCAGCTGAGCCGCTTCCCCGAGACGGTGCGGGAGGCCGCCAACCGTTACGAGCCCAGCATCATCACCCGGGCCGTTACCGAGCTGTGCAAGGCCTACAACAAGTTCTACTATGAAAACCGCATCATCGTGGACGAGGCCCCCGTGCGGGAGGCCCGCATCCGCCTGACCAAAGCAGTGAAGGATACCATTAAGACCGGTCTGTATCTGATCGGAATCGAAGCGCCGGAGCGGATGTAAAATGCTGCTGACCAGTACGAAAAATCCGGTGGTGCAGTCCGCCAAGGCGCTGCTGACCGCCAAAGGCCGCCGGGAGCAGGACGCGTTCCTCTGCGACGGCGAGCACATGACCGGCGAAGCCCTACGGGCTTGCCCGGAAAAGGTCTCCGCCCTGTTTGTGGAGGACGGCCAGCAGGAGCGGTTCGCCCCGTTGCTGGCGCTGGCCCGGCAGACGGAATGCGCGGTCTACGAAGTGAGCGCTGCGGTGCTGGAAGCCGTCTCTCAGGTGAAAACGCCGCAGGGGATCGCGGCGGTCTGCGGTCTGCCGAAACCCTGTCCGCTGGAACGGCAGGGACAAAAGCTGCTCCTGATGGAAAACGTGCAGGACCCCGGCAACGTGGGTACCATCCTGCGGACGCTGGACGCGGCGGGCTTCGACGGCTGCATCCTGACCCCGGGCTGCGCCGATCCCTTCGCCCCCAAAACCATGCGGGCCACCATGGGGAGCCTGTTCCGGGTGCCCATGACCTTTGTGGAAAACAGCGCGGAGGCGGCCCGCTGGCTGCGGACGAACGGATGGGCCGTCATCGGCGCGGAGCTGCGCGGCCAGCCCTTCTATCAGCGGGGTACCCGCCCGGACAAGCTCTGTGTGCTTATCGGCAACGAAGGCGCGGGGCTGACGGAGGAAATTCTCGCCCAGTGCAGCTTCCGCTATAAGCTGCCCATGCGGGGCGGTGCGGAAAGCCTGAACGCGGGTATCGCCGCGGCGGTCATGATGTATGATTTGATGAATCGGTAAAGCCAAAACGAGGGACTGCTTTCCTGAAACGGAGAAGCAGTCCCTCGTTTTTTGTCTTTATTCGTCGAAGGAAGAAAAGGTGATCTCATCCCCATCGTAGGAGACGGCGTATACACCCACGGGTTCCGGCCAGCCGCACTGTTCCTCCAAGCCCAGCGCCTCGTCGATCTGCTCCCAGTACAGGTAGTCGTCGATGCGCAGGAACAGGAAGTCGCAGCGGTTTTCTCGCAGCAGCCGGTAAATGTTGTCGGCGGTCAGCTCGCCCAGACGGTCGTAATCCTCCACGGGATACTGGACGATGTGCATCCGCATGGGCAGGGCAAAATATTGATAGGCGTGGGTTTTGCCGCTGCTGCTTTTGATCTCCGCGGATGCATAGCTGCAGTCGATCAGCAGGGCGTGACGATTGGCGTATTCCTCAAAGGGAAAGGAGTCCAGCTCGTCTTCGTAGTATTCGATGGCAAAGGGGCGAAGGAAGCCTTCGTCGTTCTGGACGGGCAACTGGGCGGCGAAGGCCTCCGGCGGCTGGATCAGCAGCATCAGGGGCAGGATCGCCGCTACCGGCCAATGGGCGGGCAGCTTCGCCGGGAAACGCCAGGCCTCGTCCTGCCCCGCCAGCAGGCGGATCAGCAGAAACACGAAGAACAGCAGTACCGAGGTGAACGCGGTGTTCATGTAGTTCAGGGCCACGGCGGCGATTTCCTCCTGCACCACGAAGCCAGCAATCAGCCCAACGGTGTAGCACAGCGCGGCTACGGCCAAGGCCAGCAGCGCGCCCAGCGTTCGCCGACGCTGGGCCTTGGGCTGGAATGCCGCCAGCACGATCACCAGTACCACGCCTGCCAGCAGCCACGGGTAAGCGCTGTGCCAGAGAGAATCGCCGAACTGAGCGACCAACGGCTGCAACCGCGCCCACAGACCACTGCCCAGGGAACCCATCAATTCGCCGGTTCGGGGATTGCCGCCCAGCAGACTGGCGAGGGAGGGCGCGCTGACACTGGAAACGGCAGGGGTCAGCCCGTAGGCGGCTTTCGCCAGCTCCGCCTGTTCATAGGCCAGCTGGGAATGATAGTGGTACAAAATCGACCATGAGAAATGCACGATGACCGGCAGGAGCACAGCCAGCCAGCTCATCCAGCGCAGCGCCCGGACGGGCTGGCCGGATCTTTTCACGCCGGGGATGGAAAACAGCATGGACGCGCCGATGACCAGCGCGAACAACAGGCCGGAATAGATCTTCATGCCGGTCAACACCGCCGCGGCGCACAGGGAGGGCAGCCACGAGGCGGGCCGGTCGTCCCTGCGGAAGAACAGGCACAGAAGCCCGGCCGTCAGCAGCGCCGCCATGGGGCCGTCACCCCGGGTGGAAAAGACGGTCAGCCCAAAGGCCGAGAACAGATAGGCCAGCACGGCCCCGGTCAGTGCCGGGAGCCATGTGCCTTCCAGCAGATCGCCGATGGCCAGACAGGCGGCCAGAATCGCCGATGCAATCACCATCAGAAGCCCCGCGTCCTGCCAGCCGAAGACCTGCACCACACAGTATTGCAGCGCCGCCAGCATGGGGAAATAGTCGGTGTGGCTCATGTTGGTATCCATGTGGATGGGGAAACGCCCGTCGGTGTACAGCTCCCGGACGATGCGCATCCAGTAGGAATAGGAGTCATGATCGGTGATCAGCACGTCCTTCAGCGCAAGGAAACACCCGGCGCACAAAAGCAGCCAGATCAGCAGGGAAGGCCGCAGCACCCGCTGCCGAAGCTGCCGCTTGTTCAAAAGCAGCAGCACCAGTCCCACCGCCAGCGCGGCCAGACCGCCCGCCATGAGAAAATAGGCTGTCACCTGCCGCAGCGGCAGCACGATCACGCCGAGATAGGCCGTCAGCAGCATCCCGCATACGGCGCACAGCAGCGCCTGGCCCAGCCTCAGCGGGCGCACCAGCGCCATCCATACCAGTGCCCAGCCCAGCAGCGAGGCAAAATACCATCCATCTGTCATTGCATTCCGTTCCCTTCTGGGTGAGATAGGAAAAAGGGACTGCGCAGCCGCGCAGTCCCCCAGAGAATAGGGCCTCAGTTCCCGTTCGTAGCGGTCAGCAGTTCGATCACGCTGGAGGGCAGTTTGCTCAGCACGGTGTAGAGCACCTGCGTGGCGTTGGTGCTGATGGAGGTAAGATACTCGGTCAGTTCATCATCGCTCATCTGCAGGGGCTGCACGGCGTTTTCCGCGGTGGCGGATTCGATGGCCTTCAGGGCGTTGTCATCCGCGTTTTCGGAGGTGGTCACCCGCAGCGAGAACAGCGGGCGCTCGGAAGCGGCCAGCTCCGTAATGGCCACGGCGTTCTCCCGGGCGTACAGGGAGACAAGCCGCTCGGTCTGATCGCCCTCGGTGCTGCCGCTATAGGTGAAGGTGATCTGGTTTTCGTCCGCCAGCATGGCCAGCCAGCCGTCGGCTTTGCTGTCCGCACTGTTCAGCACGCCCTTGACGGTCAGGATGGGCTTTTCCTTGCCGTCGTCCACTTCGTTCATAGCGCCGTCCAGCGTATAGGAGCCGTCCTCCTCGGTCAGCACGAAGGCCAGATCGGCTTCGGTCTCGCCGTCCTCGCCCAGCATCATGGTGGCGCTGTGATTCACAACGCCGTCCTTCGTCAGGCGGTTGTAGGCGGCGGTCATCTGGACGCTTTCCTTTTCGGCTTCGCCGTCATCATCCGTCACGGTCATGGCGGAATCCATGGTCATTTCCAGGGCCACCAGATGACTGTCGTCGGCATACATGGTCATGACCACGTCCATCTTTTCCATGTTGTCCATGGCCTTTTTCAGCTCGGCAGCGGCTTCTTCCTCGGTCATGGAGCCGGAGTCGGTCAGCATTTTCTGAACGGTGGTGCTGCTCTGCAGCGTGGCCACGTCGTCCTTGGTCAGGGTGATCTTGATGCTCTGAGTGGCAGGGTCATGAGCGTCGCTGGTAAAGCTGCCCTCGGTGATCTCCGCCCGGTCCAGAATGCCCAGTACATAATCCGCCATCGCTTCATCGTCGGCAAAGGCTTCCTTGATCTGAGCGCGCATTTCTTCGCTGTTGAACGTCTCGTCGGGCAGGTTGACGGAGGGATCGGCCAGTGCCGTCCCCTTCAGCTCGTTCATCATACCGGCCTGGCTGAAAAGCTGGGCGATCATGGGCTTGATCTGGCTGACCATTTCTTCGTCCGCGCTTTCGTCGGCAGTCGCCAGCTGGGTCAGCACCTGACCGATGTCCTCAGCGGAGGCATAGACGGGTTTGTCGCCCAGAATGGCGCTGTCCAGATACAGGCCGTCGCCGGTCATGCGCGTGGCGGCGCTGAAAACGTCCTCGCCGGACAGGCTCAGCGTCAGCATTCCGCTGCCTTCGCCCTTCAGAAAGCGCACGGTCAGGACGTCGAACAGATCTTTGATCGCGTCCACAGACGCCATATCGTCGCCAGGGATCAGCTGAAAGCTGTACTCGGTAGCGGCCATGGCGCTCAGGGGCAGCATGGCGCACAGCAGCAGAGCCAGAAGGACTGCCAGCAGTTTGTTTTGTTTCATCGTTGGTTTTCTCCTTTCAATGACCGCTTCGAACGGTTCCTCGAAACCATCTTCATCATACAACATTCAGAAGCGTTTGTCATGTGTTTTGGGCTGAAAACCGGCAAATGGAGTGTAAAACCTTCCTTTTCGGCGCTGAACGCACCCGCCGCAGGGGAAAAACAGGGTAAATTCTGGATAATCCGCCGTCTGTATGCTATACTAGCCAGGATAAGGGAGGGATGGTATGCGCTTTACCAAAATGGAAGGCATTGGAAACGACTATATTTATATCAACGGTCTGGAGGAAACCATTGCCGACCCGGCAGCCCTGAGCGTGCGGATGAGCCGCCCTCATTTCGGTTGCGGCTCCGACGGACTGATCCTGATCCTGCCCAGCGACAAGGCGGATTTTCGGATGCAGATGTTCAATAATGACGGCAGCGAAAGCGAGATGTGCGGCAACGGTATCCGCTGCGTGGCCAAGTATTGCCACGACCGCGGTCTAACGGACAAGACCGACCTGACCATCGAAACGGGCGCGGGAGTGAAGCGACTGCACCTGAATGTGGAAAACGGCGAGACGGTCAGCGTGCGGGTGGATATGGGCCTGCCGGAACTGAACGGCCGGAAGATCCCTACAACGGCGGACGGAGAACCCGTCGTCGGCCATGTGCTGACCGCCAACGGCCATGAATACCCCTGCACCTTTGTCAGCATGGGCAATCCTCATGCCGTCACCTTTGTGGACGACCCCGATACTGCCCCCGTGACCACGGACGGCCCGGTGCTGGAATGCGACCCCGTCTTTCCCCGAAAGGCCAATATCGAGTTTGTGCAGGTGATCGACCCCACCCACGTGAAAATGCGGGTCTGGGAGCGGGGCACCGGCGAGACGCTGGCCTGCGGTACCGGGGCCAGCGCGGTCATGGTGGCCTGTGTGCTCAACGGGCTGACGGAACGCCATGCGGAGATCGCCCTGCCCGGCGGCAAGCTGAATCTGGAGTGGAACGAGCAGGACGGCCACGTTTACATGACCGGCCCCGCCACGTTCGTTTATGACGGCCAGTGGCTGCAGGACTGAACCCCAAGACAGATGAACAACAAGGAGGAACCAAATCATGCTGAAGGTGAATCCCCATTATGAAAAGCTCCCCGGCAGCTATCTCTTTGCGGAGATCGCCCGCCGGGTGAAGGAATACGGACAGGAGCACCCCAACGCGCAGCTGATTCGGCTGGGCATCGGTGACGTGACTCGCCCCCTTGCCCCTGCCGTGGTGGAGGCCATGGAAAAGGCCGCCCGGGAAATGGGCCGGGCCGAGACCTTTCGGGGCTACGGCCCGGATTACGGCTATGATTTTCTGATTCAGGCCATTCTGGACAACGACTACAAGGGGCTGGGCATTCAGGCGGACGAGGTGTTCGTCTCCGACGGCGCCAAGTGCGACGTGTCCAATGTGCAGGAGCTTTTCTCCGACGACGCGGTGGTGGCCGTCACTGACCCGGTCTACCCTGTGTATGTGGATTCCAATGCCATGGCGGGCCGAGCAGGAACCTACGTTCATGACCGCTGGAACCGGCTGTGCTATCTGCCCTGCACGGCGGAGAACGGCTTCGTGCCCCCGCTGCCCGACCGGCCGGTGGATGTGATCTACCTCTGCTACCCCAATAACCCCACGGGTACGGTGCTGACCAAAGAGCAGCTGAAGCCCTTTGTGGATTATGCCAAGGCCAACGGAGCCATCATCGTGTACGACGCGGCCTATAAGGCCTTTATCACCAGCGGCGCGCCTCGGAGCATTTACGAGGTGGAGGGCGCGAAGGATGTAGCCATCGAGTGCTGCAGCTACTCCAAAACCGCCGGCTTCACCGGCACCCGCTGCGGCTTCATGGTCATCCCCCACGGGGTGAAGGGCATTGGCGGACAGGGCCAGCCGGTGGAGCTGAACGCCATGTGGAAGCGCCGCATGGGCAGCAAGTTCAACGGGGTCAGCTATCCCATCCAGCGGGCCGCCGAGGCGGTTTATTCCAGAGACGGCTGGGCCCAGTGCATGGACAGCATCCGCTATTATCTGCGCAACGCGCAGGTGATCCGGGAAGGGCTGGAAAAGTCGGGCTACACCGTGTTCGGCGGCGTGGACGCGCCCTACATCTGGATGAAGACCCCCGACGGCATGGCCAGCTGGGATTTCTTCGACCTGCTGCTGAACCGCTACCATGTGGTGGGCACGCCCGGCGCGGGCTTCGGCCCCTGCGGCGAAGGCTACTTCCGTCTGACGGCTTTCAATACGCTGGAAAAGACGCAGGAAGCCGTGGAGCGCATTATCAAGGGATAAAAACAATCGCATAAGCAAAAAGAGCTTTGAAAACCATCGTAGGTCAGGCAGAGAAAACCTGCCGCCCATGGCGGAGATCAAAGCTCTTTTTCATGTGGATGACCATAGAAGACGCGAGGTCAAGCCGCTTTTTCAGTCAGACGGAGCAGACAGACCGGCTCGGTGAAGTCCAGCAGGAAGGAGATCTGGCCGTTTTTCTCCTGCACAGGCAGCGGAGTTTCCGCGCCTTCGGCATTCAGCAGTGCAAAGCCGTAGTTTTGGAAAGGCTCGGCAGGCAGCGTGACCTTCATCTGCCCATTTGCCTGAGACAGACGACCCGCCGTTTCAAACGCGACGCTTAGCAGCAAAGTATCGTCCGCCCCTTCGCCCATGCGTACCACCGCTTCCCCGGCGGGCAGGCGATCGGTCATGACGGCGACAGAGCTGTTTTCCACAAGCGCCAGCTGCGCTCCGCTACTTCTCTTGCCGCACACGGGGCAGAGCTGGAAGACAACCGTCGCTTCTTTGCCCGGAAGCCGGCAGTCCATGAGGTTGCAATCGGTATGGCTCGTATAGCCGCAGCCGGAGCGCAGACAGTCTGCCCGGTGACGGTTTCCATCGGGCTGCCATTCGCCGAACCAGTGGCCCAACTTTTCCCCTTCGTTCACGGTGAAGCTTTCGCTGCAGCGGGCGCAGGTGGAAACCGTATAACCGTCGGCGGTGCAGGTCGGCGCAAAGGTCTGGGCTACATATTCGTGACCCAGCGCCGGAGCCTCCGAAAAGGTGGTGTAGTCGCAGCGGGTGCAGTCCTCATAGGCGTTCCAGCCCGCGTCGATGCAGGTAGCGTCCAGCCCCTCATGCTGAACCAGATCGTGGTTCAGCGGCGCGATCGGCCAATAGGTGTTGAGATCGCCGCGAGTACAGACCTTATAGGGGTGCCAGCCCTCCTCTGTGCAGGTGGGGGCCTGTCCATCATATTCGACAAAATCATGTCCCAGTGCGTTCATTTCCCGGTAGGGCTTTGTGGAATAGTCACAGTAGGCGCATTTGTTATAGGCATCCCAGCCTTTGTCTATACAGGTGACCTCCCGGGCCGGATAGCTTCGCAGCAAATGGGTACCCAATCCACCGAAGGAAGAATTACATTTGCCGCATTTCGCCGGCTGTTGGCAGGTTGCCGATTGAACGATTTCATGATAGGCAAAATAGGTGAAGCCGCAGCTCTGACATTCGACCTGGTGCCATTGGTCATCTGTATAACGGTAAGTATAAGCTTTCCCAGTGCATTCGCCGTTGGGATTGCGGCACGCCAGCGCTGTGCTGCATAAAAGGGTCATTAACAGCGCCAGTCCAAGCGCAAACCAGAATTTTTGGGGGATTCTAATTGCTGAAAAAAGGCGGGCTTCCGAGCCGGTGTGCAGTTGCTTCATCCTTGTTTCCTCCCTGTCGGTCGAGTTGGTTCGTTTTCAGATAGGGGATCGTTGTACGGGGTAAAGCGGTTTTGCGCTGGCAGTCTGTCATCGTTCTTCATGGGTTCCAAAATCTGGGCGGCTAAGATACCCCGATTATATCGGATTCCCGGATTTCTGGCAAGGCTCTTTCACTGACCTTTACAAAAATACGAAAATGCAAAAAAGAAGCGTCCGAAGACGCTTCTTTTAGACTGTCGAAAAACCATGATCGGCTGCCATCGCCCGCGAACAGCGCTCTGCGGCCCGCTCCCCTACGGGGCGCGGGCTTCGGACTGCGGTAGCCCTTTCAGGGCTGTCCTCGTCCTCGGTGTTGCGCACCCTTAAGCTGGTTCGCGGGGAAAGTGCTGCGGCATAAGGCACTGAGTCTCCGTTCCGCAACCTCAATCGTCGTCTTTGG
>ERZ827108.3906-NODE-3906-length-11714-cov-2.865169_pt1 | contig 11714 bp, 6 predicted proteins | sample MGYA00519921_ERZ827108 | MGnify/ENA primary metagenome ERZ827108 (study PRJEB31778, sample SAMEA3449258) | human gut metagenome | biome: human gut; feature: human-associated habitat; material: faeces | place: United Kingdom | collected 2010/2012 ... | reverse complement strand
TCAAGGTTTCAATGATAAGAACAGCGTATATGCACTGAACGATGGATGGACTTCTACTCACTGGACATACAATTACTCGTACATTATGCCCGAAGTACAGAAGTGCGAACAAATCAACGTAGAGCAGCCTGCACTGTTAGCTGTAACCCAAATATTGAAGGTTGAATTGATGCACCGTGTAGCAGATTGCTACGGACCATTGGTATATAGTAAATTCGGACAAGAAGGTGACAATGTAGATGATCTGAAGACAGCCTACAAACAATTCTTCACCGATCTGGAAAAAGGGATCACTTCTTTACAAAGTTTTATCAAGGACAATCCCGGCGTAGAGCCGTATAAAGACGCCGACATGCTGACTCCTAACAAGACTTTGGCAGAATGGGTTAAATTTGGCAATTCATTGCGTTTGCGTCTAGCCATGCGTGTTGCTAACGTAGACAAAGCTCTTGCCACCGAGCAAGCACAGAAATCATTCACCCTCGGGCAATTCCTGGAAGCACCAAATGAGATTATTTCCGTATCGACTGCCGGCGGCTACAATAATCCGCTGGGTGAAATCAACAAGTCATGGGGGGAAGTCTTCATGGGGGCCACCATGGAATCTGTACTGACCGGATATGATGATCCACGCATGTCCAAATATTATGATCCAGCAAATGGTGCAGTTATCACATGGAAAGAGAACGATGTAGTGAAAGAACTTCCGCAGCTCTTTGAGTACGCTGGAAGCTACAAAGGCGTACCACAGGGAACCGGCTTGCTTTCTGCCGACAATCGCTATAAAGAATGTTCAAAGAGTACAGTCAGTCAAAAAACGAACCCTATTTTAATGACTGCTGCCGAGGTATGGTTCCTTCGTGCAGAAGCTGCTTTACGAGGCATCTCTACAGAAGATCCCAAAATATGCTATGAGACAGGTGTAAAAACATCCTTTGAGCAATGGGGAGTAGGTGGAGTTGATGCTTACCTGCAAAGTGACAAGACACCAGCTGATTACAAAGATCCGTTCGATACCCAATTCGATATGAATGCACGCATCACTACTACTCCCAATTGGGCGGATGCCAACGGTACAGAAGAACAATTTGAGAAAATCATGACACAGAAATGGCTTGCCATATATCCCGAAGGTAATGAAGCATGGACAGAGCAACGTCGTACCGGTTATCCGAAATTATTTAAAGTCAAAGTGAATAATAGCGGTGGTGCCATTAACACAGATGAGATGATCCGTCGTCTCCCATATCCGGAAGGTCTGAAAACATCTAATCCTACTCAGTACAGTTCATTAACAAGAGCACTGGGTGGTGCCGACACAGGTGGTACTCGTCTCTGGTGGGATGCCGGAAAGAATAATTTCTAAATTCCAATAAGACCAAGGTATAGAATTTTGATTAGTGGTGTTTTTCTCCGTATTAGTTACGAGGAAAAGAAGATTGGGAGGAGTAAAGTCATTTGGGGGACTTTACTCCTTTTTTTGTCTATATTTTCAGATACACATAAAGACTGGTATATGTCAGTTTATCATCCATTATTAATAACCAGGATTCTGTTGTTGCTTCTTTTCCTCGGAAGTCAACGCATGACCATCCTTTTGGATAGCATCCAGATAAGTTTGAGGGATAGGACGCAAACAATGATGTTCATCAATATTAGGAGCAGCATCCGAATTAAAAGCTTTGGTACGTGCCACCAATGTTTTCGTTCTTGATAAGTCTTCCCAACGATAAAACTCACCGCAAAGTTCACGGGAACGCTCATTCAGCAAAAGGCACATCATACGATCATAATCAGAGCTATATTTCAGTTTTGAAATGACAGCCTCATCTTCAGCCGGAAGACTATGTATATCTGTTATTTCAAGATCAGTGGGAAGTGTAGTCTTATCAATATCATTGGACTCATAATAAGAATTTCCGGTGTAATAAGAGTTTATGCCGTCAATCTGCCACCCTAAGGCATTTTCATTATATGATGCACCACCGTCACAATATGCCGAACGATCTTCCCCGTTCTTGTAGGCAGCACGCTTGCGGAGTTCATTAATGTAATGCAGAGCATCACCATACTCGCCTTGGCGAATCAGAACTTCAGCAGCGATCAGATAAGTTTCACCAAGACGGGCCAGAATACCATCCCGATTGCCTCCCATATCACTGACCGTTTCACGCGAACCATCAATATACTTATTAAGAGCTACAAAACGACTTACATCATCATATAATGCCACATCGTCCTTACCGTTACGATCTTTCGGATAAGCTACAAATGTAGTAGGAATGGCTTTGCCGGTCTTTTCATCAATCACCTTTCCGCTGAGTTGCACTCCATCGAACCGGGTATCGCCCGGACGATTGACAACATACATCACGCCCAAATCTCCTACTTCGTAACCGGAACCCGCTTTCGGGTTATTAACAGCATACTTAGTCTTAAAGCTTTTCCAGAAACGGGAATCATTAATCATATCATAGATATTATACATATAATATGTGGTTCTTAAACGCTGGTACTCGCGACCGCCAGCCAAGTCACGTTTCATCTGAGGCAAGTTATTGTAAACAGACAAGAAGAAGAGATGGCATCTGTTAGTACCGGCACTTCTGGAAGATTTGTCAGAAGAGAACTGTGCCGAAAGAATAATCTCATCTAATTTTTCACTCGCCCCGTCAGGTTCAGTATAATGCCACAGATCAGAGAAATTGGAGGCTAACTGATGACGTGAAATTACTTCTTTGGCCAGTTTCAAGGCTTCTTTCAGGTCAGATTCTTTAGTCGCACTGTTCCATCCATCATTAATTTCACTGGCACGGAACAAGTAAGCCTTAGCTAAAAAATGAGCCGCAGCATCCCTGCTAATCTTCCCCACCATGCTTACCGTCGCCGGCAACAGATCATAAGCATTCTTCAAATCACCAATCGCCTGCTCTACCGTGGCTTCTGCCGTAGCACGGGTGAACTCACGGACAGGTACAAAGCTCGACTCTAATTTCAAGGGTACACCTCCATACTGGGAAACCAACTTCAGATAATTAAAGCCACGCAGGAAATAGGCTTCGCCCATATACGTCTTCTTATTCGTACCGGTATAACTATCAGGAGTTATTTTACTTAACAACAGGTTCGCATTGTTGATTCCGATATACATGGCATCCCAAAGGCTTTCGGCCATCGTAGTATTTGAATTAGCGGCTACAATCTGTGACTGGAAACTACCATCATAATTATTCCACACTTTATTGGAACCATCACCACCCACAGTAAACTCATCCGTACCGTAATTAGTGGTAGTATAGGCATTCTCCTTGAAGAAATGGAAACGCAGGTTATTGTAAATGCCCACAGCCAGCTGATCAATACCTTCCGGTGTATCAAAGAAATCGGTAGTCTGTTGAGTGGTAAGCTTTTCATCCAGGAAATCACTACAGGAAGCCACCACCCCTCCCAAGGTCAAGGCTAATAAGCCAAATGTAATATTCTTATATAATTTCATAATCGTTTGCTTTTTAGTTTAAAATCCTACATTCAATCCTATTGTAAAACCACGGTTCCAGGTAGATGTTAAATTCTGCGAAGCGTCCAGTTCCAGAAAATCTATATTAGAAAAGATACGCCCCGGATTCTTAGCCTGCACATATACTTTCAGATTAGATAGATTCCATTTGCTCACCATGTTCTTCGGGAAAACGTAACCTAATGAAACATTACGCACTTTCAGGAACGAACCGTTCTTATATCCCAGAATCCGGTAGTAGGGATCACCGCCTCCATCATCATGGATAGGTTTCTGATATTCAGCATTCTTATTATTCTCATTATAGTAATTTATCTTACGCTGAGTGTAACGGCCTCCCTGCCACTCACCACCTGTATCAACCATATAGTCAAAACGGCCGTACAACATGAAGGAAAGCTCAAAATTCTTATAAGAGAAAGTATTGGTCATACCCAAAGTCCAGCGTGGACGTGTATGTCCCACTACTATACGGTCATCATTCGGATCAATCTTATGGTCACCATTCTGGTCTACCGGTCGTGCCATACCTACCTGAAACGAATGTCCTTTCTTATTAAATTCAGCCATTTCAGCCGCATCTTCTTCTTTCCAGATTCCGGCAGATTCATAGCCATAGATCACTCCCAATGACTTTCCGATGAACCAATTATTATTAATATCATCTTCTTTACCATTTGCCAACTCCTCTATTTTATCTTTCTGCCAGGCGACATTTAGACTGGTAGACCACTCAAAGTCCCGGGTCCGGATATTCACAGTATTCAATGTGATATCCACACCTATATTGGAAGTTTCCCCCACATTGGCATAAGTTTGGGTATAACCATTTAATGAAGGAATTCCCATCTGCATCAATAAGTCTGTTGTGCGCGAAGTATAAAAATCCAAAACTCCCGAAATTCTTCCGTTCAGTACAGAGTAATCAACACCGATATTATATTGGGTGGTCTTTTCCCACGTTAAGTCTTTATTTGCCATAGCCACCGTACCACCCGTAGCTACAGGATCGGAAGCTACGAAGCCTGAAGTGGAACTGTCACCATAAGGATAATAGATAGGAACAACGGCCCCCTTTGTTTGGTAAGGATCAATAGCGGAGTTACCGGTGACCCCGACTCCCACACGTAGTTTCAACTGATTGAGCCAACTTACATCCTGCAAAAATCCTTCCTGATCAAGACGCCAGCCCAACGCCGCACTAGGGAAAAAAGCCCATTTATTACCTTTGGCAAGCTGCGAAGCGCCATCCCAACGACCGGAAAGCGTGAGGAGGTATCTGCTGTTATAATCATAATTTAAACGGAACATATACGAGAGTAACTGCTTCTCTACTAAATCACTCCCCCAGTCATCCAGTGCAGAAATATTTGCTTTACTCAACGCATTCCATTTGGCACTGGCCAGGGGAATATTTAAAGCAGCCATAGAGGATTCTTCATAACGATATTTAGTGGCACTTTGCAGTAAAGTCACTCCCAAAGAGTGTTTTCCTATTTCCTTATCATAGTAGATAAGATTATCAAGTGTCCATGAAAAATCAGATTGATTCGTTAAACTGGCACGATTGGTTCCCTCGCGACTGACAGAGTTCGCATCTGCAAAACTTCCATTACGGTAACTACGAAAGTCGGGACCAAAATTGAAGCGATATCTGAGCCCTTTCAGAGGAGAGAAGATCTCACCCAAGTTCAACTGGGCATACAGACTACCGATAGCACGGAACATACGACGTTCATTCTCACTATAATTCCATTCGTTGACTATCGTTTTCACTTTATCATCTCCACCCGGATAATCAATGCGGTTCCCCTCATCATCAAAGGGCACGGCATACGGATACAAACTGGTAGAAGCTGCATACAGATTGGATGGCCGGTCACTGATCATCTGTCCTACAGCCTTAGCCGAAGAACCATATTGCTGTTCACTGAAAGTACCGTTGACATTCAAGCCCATCTTGAACCATTTGGTCGGATCAAGATTCAAGCTGACTTTGGCTGTATAACGAGTGTAAGACTGACCTTTCACGGTACCCTCATTATCCAGATAGCCGATAGAAGCATAACCTTGTACTTTATCCGTACCACCACTGGCGCTCAACGTATGTTCATGGGTAACACCGGTTTGTGTAACCATATCAGCCCAATCCGTTGTAGGAACCGCAGATGCATTCCAGCTACCACCAGCCCAACCTTTTTCAATGTTCCTCCAGGCATAAGGATCTTTTGCTCCGTTAAAAATCAGATAATCACTATCCTTATCAGGCTCGTCACCCCTCGGATATTTATTCGGTTCTTTATAGTAATAAGCCCAACGACGCCACTCAATGTATTCGGCAGAATTCATCATTTCAGAGTAATCCTGCAAATTTTCAATGGTCATCGTACCCGAATAGTTCAATGACATCTTGCCCGCCTTGCCCTGTTTAGTAGTAACCAAAATGACACCGTTGGCACCACGTGAACCATAAATAGCAGTAGCAGAGGCATCCTTCAGGACATCAATGGATTCTATATCCTGCGGATTCAAAGTCTCAATGCCACTTGTCGACATTAAAGGAATACCATCCACTACATAAAGCGGAGTATTGCTGGCACTCAACGAACGTACACAGCGTACATTGATAGTTCCTATTTCACCCGGACGTTCATTGCTAACAATATCCACACCTGCCGCTTTACCTTGCATAGCTTCGAAAGCATTGGCTGCCGGTCGGGAATTCAGTTCGTCCGAATTTACACGAATCATAGCACCGGTAACGTCCGATTTCTTCTGAACACCATACCCCACCACTACCACTTCGTCTAACGTTTCCGTATCTTCCTGCAGAATGATTTTCAGTTCTCTTTTATTCTCCACTTTGATTTCCTGCGGAATATAGCCAATGTATGTAATCCGTAGAATTGCATTAGCCGGGGCATTGATAATAAAACGCCCATCTATATCTGTAATTGTACCTATTGATTGTCCCTTTATCGTAACATTAGCACCAATGATCGGTTCACCGGCCATATCTTTTATAGATCCTGTCACCTTATTATCATCAGCTTGTTTTTCAGAAGCTTTCTCTTTTGCTTTATTCATCAGCATGATATTCTTGCCTTCCATAGCATAATAAATATCAGTTCCTTCAAAGACCTCGTTCAAGACCTCTGCCACCGGTTTATCTTGTGCATGAACTTTGACGTTACGTTTCAGATTAACCTCATTCATATCATACACAAACAGATAATCAGTCTGCTTTTCTATCTCGTTGATAACTTTGCCTGTTGATATACGGTCCGAAACAACTGTAACTTTCATGGTCTGTGAATAAGATTTCGTGGCAAAAGCTGTTCCGACAAATAAAAACAAGGCCAGAGCTGTGATTTTCATAACCCGAAATAAATGTTTAATTTCTACAATAGATTCTTGGTACAAAATATTTTTCATATATTTGTATTACTAATTTTAGGTTTTAACTTAAGATTATTAGAAGAAAATGTCAATGTATCATTGACTTCCATGGGATAGTGTTGCAGCACTGTCCCATTTTTATAAAATATGATGTGTGTTATTCCATAGGCAGAATATTTTAAAGGGTTAATTAATAGTTATCACATTGTTTTCGTCATCTTTTGTATAAGTAAATCTATTATTCAATCTCAGTACTTTCAGCACATGCTCCACTCCATCTTTGGTTCTGAACTTGCCTGTATAGCGATTCTTGAATATACTGGTATTGTTTACCACAATATCCACTCCATAATAAAGTTTCAATTTTTCAATCATATCCCTGACGGATATATCATTAAAACAAAGCAAACCTTCACGCCATAAAAAATAGTCTGATTCTTTAATACGTCCTTTCACCAGCCTGGTACCTTTCAGGCTTGCCATTGTGTTTGGCTCCAACTTCAACACTCCTGCGGATGGATCCGATAGCTGAATTTCTACCGCTCCTTTCAGCAAAGAAGTTTCCCAGACACTATCTTCCGCATAAGCCAATACGTTGAATTCCGTACCTAACACCTTTACATTGCATTTACTCGTTTCCACTATAAAAGGCCTCTCTTTGTTCTTAGCTACTACAAAATAGCCCTCACCATCTAATTTTACTTTCCGGTTATTGTCTTTAAACTTTTCCGGGAAAGTCAATGTACTCCGAGAATTCAACCACACCTTTGTACCATCTGCCAACATTATTTCCGTCCGTTGTCCGGCAGGCGCATAAATAGATTGAAGTGTACTGCTTTCCGCAGTCTGATGTTTATTATCCCAATAGTGTGTACCTAATAAGACGATTGCAACCACTGCCGCTGCTTTAGCCATTTCCACCCAGAGTGTATGCACAGAAAATATTTTTCCTGCTTTTTTCTTTTCTACCACTGCCGGCAGTGTACGCCACAAAGCGATATCATACAATTTGCGTTGCGCCATGTATTCACGCATATTCTCAGGCTTTTCCTGCATCCACTCGGTTATGTGCCGCTTCTCTGCTTCCGTGGCATTACCGGATATATATTTCTGTAATAACTCTGTATCCATATTCTATGCTATTCTATATAGTTAACGACTAAAGTGGAAACATCCCTAAAAGAAAAACTAAAAAAAATGAAGTAGTACTTTATTCAGTAGAAGAAATGATAAGAAATGCGCTTATCAGACGGCTAATTGAAAAGAGGCAAAAAGATAGATTTCCGATTAAATCTCATTTATGTTCTCTATCTTAAGAACAACGTATAATTTAGAATTTAATATAAAAATAGAAGTAAAAGAGGGGCAGATAATCCTTCAAGGATACCCGTAGTACCTTCAATGCCTTTGAAATATGGTATTCCACTCCCTTAATGGAAATTTTCATTTCTTCGGCAATTTCTTTATTCGACTTATTCTCAAAACGGCTTAAAAGAAATATCCGGCGTGTCTGCTCCGGCAGAAGGTCTAAAGTCTCACGAACAATAGATTCCACTTCTTCCGAAAAGATCTCATCGGGGTTACAGGCTTCCAGAGTGGAAATTCGAGTGGAAAGTTCAAAATGATGCCAGTCAGTCATAGATTCAAAAGCTGTGCGTTTCACCTCCTCATGTTTCAGATAATCCAGAGCTTTATTCTTCAGGATAGTAAGTAGAAGGGGTTCCACATAATCTATCGCTTCTATTTTCAGCTTCTCCCACAGCCTTATCAATGACTCGGAAGCGATGTCTTCAGCTGCCAAATCATCGTGAACATAAGACTTTGCAAAGAAAAAAGATTTCTTATAATAAAAGGCATAGATATCACTGAAAGTATTTCCTATTTTATCATTCATCAGTCACACTCTATTATGTTTTTCATTCGTTGCACTAAATATCATATAGCAAAGTTAGCAATAAACATTTAATAACCCGTTAGGAGAATTATCTTTTTGATCGGAGGAAAACGAACATATACTTACTACTTTTCTATCAACACATTACATTTACCTACTATTTACCCTAGGATGTAAAAGCATTTACCGCAGGATGTAACAACCTTTACCCCATATTGTAACGCTCTTTACCTCGGCATGTAACGACCTTTACCTCAGTATGTAAATGAAGTTACCATTTGGCATAAACATAATTTTCATGGAATGAAACAACCGTCGGGCTTATAGCCCACCAATCATCACTTATAGACTTGTATCGGCAACTCCCCGCGCAATGCTCCCAAAACGTTAACAGCAAGCGCTTCCAACTCATCTTCTCCAGGGTACACATACACTGGAGCAAGAAAAGAGACACGCTCTTTCAGACGGGAAATAACATACTCTGAATGGGCAATACCGCCTGTCAGCAAGATTGCATCTATTTTACCAAAAAGCGCAACGGCGGCAGCTCCAATGCTTTTGGCAACCTGATAGATCATGGCATTCAGCACCAATTCGGCTTTTTCATCTCCGTCTTCAATAGACTTTATGATGGCAGGTATATCCGTAGTGCCAAGGTGCGCTGCCAGACCGGCATGGCCGGAAATGCGTTTCTTCAGTTCATCCTTTCTGAAACGATGGGAATAACAAAGATCAATCAACTGTCCGGCAGGCAATGTTCCCGCACGTTCGGGAGAGAAAGGACCTTCACCGTCAAGCGCATTATTCACATCAATGGCACGTCCATAATGGTGAGCCCCAACAGAAATGCCACCACCCAAATGACAGATAATCAGATTCAAGTCTTCATAGCGCACCGGATGATCGGGAGAAGCGGCTGTTAACTCGGCAGCATAACGGCGGGCAATGGCACGCTGGTTCAAAGCATGCCAGATGGTAATACGTGGCATCAGTGGAGAACCCGTGATACGGGCTATCTCATCCAGCTCGTCCACGACACCGGGATCAGCAATAAAAGCACGGCAATCGGGAAGCAATGCTGCCAATTCGGAAGCTATAAGGCACCCCAGATTACACGCATGGCTTCTCATGGCATGGGTTATATCATCCAGCATGGCGTCGTTCACCTCGTACACTCCGCCCGGAATGGGTTTCAGTAATCCCCCACGCCCTACGATGGCATCAAATTCAAAAGGAATACCATTCTCTTTTAAGGCTTCTATTACCAGATTCTTGCGGAATTCAAACTGGTCGATGACGCGAGGGAAATGGGAAAGTTCTCCTACTGAATGGCGAATGTTACGCACCAAAAGCGGAGTTGTGTCTTCGTATACTGCAATTTTCGTTGAAGTAGAACCGGGATTGATAGCAAGAATTCTCATAATTTAAGATTTGACGATTTACAATTTACGATTAGGATCACCTACTTTATCACCCTGCCACTTAGTCACAGGCACAAGTGAGGCATGCCATGGCAATACTATAATATTTAGAGAGACCGGAATCACTACGTGAGGGTAACACCACCGGACATACAGGACCTTGCAACAGCCCTGCCATATCAGCATGGGCAAACAAGGATACAGCCTTATAAAAAGCATTTCCCGATTCGATATTAGGGAAGATCAGCACATCCGCTTCTCCATTGATAGGAGATGCAATCCCTTTGATATCACCGCTTGTCTTCTCACAGGAAGTCTTTACATCCAACGGACCATCGATTATTACATTTCCGAATTCTCCGGCCTCCGCCAACTCCACGATATTGACATAATCTAACGAATGGGGGAACTTGGCACTTACCTTCTCCGTACAATGAATAAGTGAAATGCGAGGTTGTTCGATGCCAAAGTGGCGACAGGTATGAATGGCATACCAGATCATCTCTATGCGTTGCTGCAAAGTGGGTCGCGGAATTACGGCGGCATCCGAGAAGAACAGCAACTTATCATACGTAGGAATCTGCATTACAGCCAAATGAGTCAGGATTTTACCTTTAGGCAACAGACCTTTTTCTTTGTCAAGGATAGCATGCAACAAATTATCTGTATTGATAATGCCTTTCATTAAAATATCCGCTCCACCCTCACGAACAATACGTACAGCCTCACGCGCTGCCTCATCGGGATCCTCTATATGCACCGTACGGACGTACTGGGGATATTTCTTCAATGTAGGATATTTTTCAAGAATCGCAGAGTCGCCAACCATCAGGAACTCCGCAATCCCTTCTTCCAGAGAACGGGCAATGGCATATTCCGTATTGGGGTCATTAGCACAAACTACTGCAATACGTTTCCTTTTGTTCAAGGATTTCAAATGTGAGGTTAGTTGATCAAAGCTTCGAATAGGTTCCATAACGTTAGATTTTTAGCAAATATCTGAAAAAATGTCGAGAAATGCAGCATAACGCTCCAGGAAATTTCACAAGCCTTATTTCATTTTGATAGTTTACACCACAGATTACACAGATTAACACAGATTATTACTTTTCACCATGATTAGAATAAATCTGTGTTAATCTGTGTAATCTGTGGTGTAAACTAAATTTCGTTTTGAGTTATTTTATGTACTTTTGTCCCCATACGCAAAATATTGAATTATGAGCAGCCTTATTTTTCCGTCATACGTACAAAAAGGTGATCGTATCATCATCCTTTCTCCTTCTAGCAAGATAGACAAGTCTTTTTTGAAAGGAGCCAAAAAGCGTTTGAAATCCTGGGGACTGGAAGTGGTAATGGCTAAACATGCCGGAAGCTCACACGGAACGTATGGAGGCAGCATCAAACAGCGCGTAGAAGATTTACAGAATGCGCTGGATGATGAAAAGGCTAAAGTTATTCTATGCAGCCGTGGCGGATACGG
>ERZ827108.3905-NODE-3905-length-11714-cov-4.116648_pt1 | contig 11714 bp, 9 predicted proteins | sample MGYA00519921_ERZ827108 | MGnify/ENA primary metagenome ERZ827108 (study PRJEB31778, sample SAMEA3449258) | human gut metagenome | biome: human gut; feature: human-associated habitat; material: faeces | place: United Kingdom | collected 2010/2012 ... | reverse complement strand
GCTATTTTTGTTCTGGTAGGAATTTTAGTCGTAGTGGCAATGCCGAAGTTCAAACAGATGCAGACCCTTGTGGACCGCATGAATCTGGTTTCAAGAGAGATATTGACCGGTATTCCGGTTATCCGTGCATTCAGCCGTGAAAAATTTGAGGAAAAACGGTTTGAGAAAGCAAATCGTGATCTGATGCAGACACAGTTGTTTACGAACCGTGTTATGACCTTTATGATGCCGACGATGATGCTGATCATGAATGCCATTACGGTAGCGATTGTGTGGTTTGGGGCAAAAGGAGTAGACCTTGGAAACCTTCAGGTTGGTGACATGATCGCATTTATTACCTATACGATGCAGATCGTCATGGCATTTTTAATGTTGACGATGGTATCCATTATGCTGCCAAGAGCAGGCGTGGCAGCAACCCGTATAGAAGAAGTATTAGATACGGAACCAAGCATCCATGATGCAGAGCAGACAAAGGGTGATGAAGAAGACTTTAGTGGTGTATTAGAGTTTCACGATGTAGGGTTTGCCTATGATGGTGCAAAAGAAGAGGCACTGAGTGATATTTCCTTTACGGCAAGACCGGGGGAAACAACAGCCATTATCGGAAGTACCGGATGTGGAAAGACCACGTTATTAAATCTGATCCCGCGTTTTTATGATGTGACCTCCGGAAGCATTACCATAGATGGAATTGATGTCCGGGAAATGTCACAGGAGAAATTAAGAAGTCTGATCGGATATGTGCCGCAAAAAGGAGTGCTTTTTTCCGGAACGATCGCATCTAACCTGAAATTCGCAGGAGATCAGGTCAGTGATGAGATGATGAAAGAGGCGGCAGACATTGCACAGGCAGTAGATTTTATTGAGGAAAAAGAAGAAAAATATAACAGTCCGATCGCACAGGGCGGAACGAATGTCTCCGGTGGACAGAAACAGAGACTTTCCATTGCAAGAGCGATAGCAAAGAATCCGAAAATCTTCTTATTTGATGACAGTTTTTCCGCATTGGATTATAAGACCGATGTGGCACTTAGAAAGAAACTGAATGAAAGAGTAAAAGATGCAACCGTTTTGATCGTGGCACAGAGGATCAGTACGATCTTACATGCAGATAAGATCATTGTATTAGAAGAAGGCAGAATTGCCGGTATCGGAACACATGAGGAGCTGTTAGCAGGATGCGAGACCTATCAGGAGATTGCAAGCTCCCAGCTTTCTGAAGCAGAACTGAAAGGAGGTGTCCGTTAATGGCAGAGCAGAATACAAGAAGACATGGACCAAGAGGACCGCATGGTGGAATGGCACCGGGTGAAAAAGCAAAAGATTTTAAGGGAACGATGAAAAAGCTGATGACTTATATCGGAAAGTATAAGTTTGCTGTAGCAACGGTCATTGTATTTGCGATCGGCAGTACGATCTTTAGTATCATTGGACCGAAAATCTTAAGTAAGGCGACAACAGAACTGTTTAACGGCTTAGTAGCAAAGATCAAAGGCACCGGTGGTATTGATTTTGACAAGATCGGAAAAATTCTGTTGATCCTGCTGACGATGTATTTAGTCAGTGCAGTCTTTTCCTTTATCCAGGGATGGATCATGACAGGAGTGACACAAAAGCTCTGTTTCCGTTTCCGAAAAGAGATATCGGAGAAGATTGACCGGATGCCGATGAAGTATTTTGAATCACGGACAGTAGGAGAAGTGTTATCGCGTATTACCAATGATGTCGATACGTTAGGACAGAGTCTGAACCAGAGTGTGACGATATTGATCACATCCGTGACGACTATTATCGGAGTGTTGATCATGATGCTTACGATCAGTCCGTTGATGACATTGATCGCATTTGTGATCCTCCCTATCTCCGCACTTTTGATCAGTCTGGTCATCAAACATTCGCAGAAGTATTTCTTTACACAGCAGGAATACCTTGGAAAGATCAACGGACAGGTCGAAGAAGTGTTCAGCGGACAGAATGTTATCAAAGTGTTTAACCGTGAAGAGGTAGTGAAAAAAACCTTTGAGGAAGATAATGACGTGCTCTATCAGTCAGCCTGGAAATCACAGTTTTTCTCAGGTATGATGCAGCCGATCATGATGTTTGTCGGAAATCTCGGTTATGTTGCAGTAGCGATCAGCGGAAGTATGTTAGCGATCAAAGGAACGATCGAGGTCGGAGATATTCAGGCATTTATCCAGTATGTCAGAAGTTTTACCCAGCCGATCACACAGGTGGCACAGGTATCGAATATGCTTCAGTCCATGGCAGCGGCAACAGAGCGTGTATTTGAATTCTTAGAAGAGAAAGAGGAAGACCAGTTTGCCGAGAATCCGGTGCATGATGAGAATCTTCAGGGAAGTGTAACGTTTGAGCATGTAAAATTCGGTTACGATGAAGATAAGATCATCATCCATGATTTTAACAGTCAGATCTCTCCGGGACAGACGGTAGCGATCGTAGGGCCGACCGGTGCAGGTAAGACGACGATGGTCAAACTGTTGATGCGTTTTTATGATGTCAACGAAGGTGCGATCAAAGTTGATGGCTATGATATCCGGGATTTCAACCGCAGTGAGCTTCGCGAGAACTTTGGAATGGTCTTACAGGACACATGGCTGTTCAAAGGAACGATCATGGAAAATATCCGTTACGGAAGACTGGATGCAACCGATGAAGAGGTCATCGAGGCAGCGAAAGCAGCACATGCCCACCACTTTATCTCCACACTGCCGGGCGGCTATCAGATGGAATTGAATGAGGAAGCGAGCAATGTTTCACAGGGACAGAAGCAGCTTTTGACGATCGCGAGAGCCATTTTAGCAGATAACAGGATACTGATCCTCGATGAAGCAACAAGTTCCGTCGATACGAGAACTGAGGCAAGAATACAGAAAGCAATGAACAATCTGATGAAAGGAAGAACCAGCTTTGTCATTGCACACAGACTTTCTACCATTAAAGATGCAGATTTGATTCTGGTCATGAAGGATGGAGATATTATTGAGCAGGGAACCCATAAAGAACTCCTAGAACAACAGGGATTCTATGCGGATTTATACAATTCCCAGTTTGAGGAAGCGTTAGCCTAGAAGTATAAAAAAAGTGTGAAAAAATTGTTTTTCACACTTTTTTCTTTGATTTTTTCCTATGAGTATGATATGATAAGTTTTGCTATGTAAAGTTTGCATCTATAGTCTAATGGATAGAACGCTGGACTCCGATTCCAGTAATGTGGGTTCGACTCCCGCTAGATGCATTTTTTACTCTATAGGAGATCGTTTGTTTTCGCAATGTCCTACAGAGTAAAGAATAACTGAGGACAAGCAGCAGTATAGGAGGTTTTTATGAGTACTGAGGATGGAAGTAACAAAAATAACATAGATGGGAATGGCACAGATAAAAATAGCATAGATAAAGAAAAAACACAGGAATTTTTGCATAAAAACGGACGATATCTGATCATGGCAGGCATGTTAGTCGTGATTTTGATCGGTATCGTTATGTTAGTCAATAACAAAGGTACATCATCTGCTGATCCGAAAGCCAGAGCAGAAAAAGTGCTGAAAGAGGATTATCAGGTAGATGAAAATGAAGCCGTTACCAAACTGATGAAGAATTATTACAAATACTATGCAGAAGGTAATGTAGATAAGATGAAAGAGATTGCAACTCCAATCTCGAAATTAGAGCAGAGTTATATCAAGATGTTCAGCGAACGCGTAGAGAAATATAAGAACATCAAGTGCTATACAAAAGAGGGATTAGATAAAGATTCCTATATCGTATCCGTAACAATGGATATGAAGTTCCCGAAGATCAAGACAACGATCCCGTCTTTGGAGACTTTTTATGTAAGAACGGATGACAAGGGAAATCTGTATATTGACAATCTCTACAGTACATTCAATTATATCGCAACGAATGAAAAAGACGTTGATTCGAGCGTTTCAGAATTTATTGACAAGTATGAAGAGCAGGATGACTTTGTAAAGTTAGCAAACGATATTGAGAAAAAAAGCAGCAAAGCGATCAAATCGGATAAAGACTTAGAAAAATACGTTAATAAGCTGAATGATAAGGTAATTCCAAAGTGGCTGAACAATTATAAGAAGGCACAGGAGGAAGAACAGAAGAAGAAAGAAGAAGAGCAAAAGAAGAAGGACGAAGAAAAGAAGAAACAGGAAGAAGAACAAAAGAAGAAAGACGAAGAGAAGAAGAAAAAAGAGAAAGAACAAAAGAAGAAGGACGATAAGAAAGACAGCAAAAAGAAATCTGACAAGAAAGACGATCAGAAAAAAGAGGATAACAAGCAGGAAGAGCAACAACAGGCAGAGCAGCCGGCAGCCGAGACTGTATATGTAACCACAAAGGTCAATATCCGTGATGCTGCAAGTACCGATGGAAATGTCGTAGAGATGTTAGAGTTCGGAACAGAGTTGAAGCGGACCGGAACAGAAGGCGACTGGAGTGCCGTAGAGCATAATGGTGTAACCGGTTATGTCAAGAGCGAGTATCTGTCTACAGAAGTTCCACAGCAGGATACATCAGCACCTTCCCTGTCAGAGGGTTCTACCGTTACCTTAAATGGCACGATCAATATCCGTGAGTCCATGAGCGAGACTTCCACGAAGGTAGCAGTAGGATATGCCGGTGACAAGGTTACGGTTGTTATGAGTTATGCGGAAGGATGGACGAAGGTAAATTATAAAGATACCATCGGTTACATAAAGACAGAATTATTACAGTAGGAAGAAATGCGGAGGCTTAGGTCTCCGCATTTTTGAAAGGATAGGAATGGAAACGGAATTTATCAGGATCAATAAGTTTTTAAGTGAAGCAGGAGTGTGTTCAAGAAGAGGAGCAGACCGTCTTGTGGAAGAAGGAAGAGTGACTATTGACGGAAAGGTAGCAGTACTTGGTGATCAGATTCTTCCGGGACAGAAGGTTCTTGTGGACGGCAGGGAAATACAGAGAGAGGATGAGAAGATTTTACTGGCTTTTCATAAACCAAAAGGAATTGTATGTACGGCAGAGAAGAGAGAAAAGAACAATATTATTGATTATATTCATTACCCGAAACGTATCTATCCGGTAGGAAGATTAGACAAAGATTCCGAGGGATTGATCCTTCTTACCAATGATGGAGAGCTTGGAAACGAGATTCTAAGAGCAAGAAATTTTCATGAGAAAGAATATACCGTAACGGTAAACCGCCCGGTTACGGATGAGTTTTTACGCGGAATGGCAGGAGGTGTACCAATCCTCGATACGATCACGAGAAAGTGTAAGGTAGAAAAGTTAGATAAGCGGAAATTCCGTATTGTACTGACGCAGGGACTGAACCGGCAGATCCGCAGAATGTGTGAATATTTTGGCTATCGGGTGGTCAAACTGGTCCGTGTCAGGATCATGAATATTAAATTAGGAGATCTTCCGGTGGGAAAATACCGTGATCTGACACATCAGGAATGGGAAGGATTATTGGCACTGCTATCAGAGAGTGGGAAAGAGGAATAGAATGGAAATTCAGGAAAAAATAGAAGCGTTACGCAAGGAAATTGAGTATCATATCGAACGCTATTATAATCAGGATGATCCGGAGATTACCGATTACGAATACGATCAGAAAATGAACGAGTTAAAACGTTTAGAAAAAGAACACCCGGAATATGTCACATCGGATTCCCCGACACAAAAAGTCGGAGGAAGTGCAAAACGTGAGGCGGGTGTCTTAGTAGAGCATAACGTACCGATGTTGAGCCTTCAGGATGTTTTTGACAGGGGAGAGGTAGAGAATTTTGTTGCAGAAATGAAAAAGCAGTTAGATGATCCTGAATTTGTGGTTGAATACAAGATAGACGGACTGTCTCTTTCTTTGCGTTACGAATACGGCGAGTTGAAGTTAGCAGAGACCAGAGGAGACGGCATCCAATATGGGGAAGATGTTACGGCAAATGCAAAAGTGATCCGTGATGTCAAAAAGAAGTTAAAAGATAAGCCGGAATATCTCGAAATCCGTGGTGAAGTCTATATGACAGAGGCGGATTTTGAGAAGGTCAACGAAAAACAGGAGCTGCTCGGCAAAAAGCTGTTTGCAAATCCAAGAAACTGTGCAGCAGGGACACTGCGTCAGTTAGATACCGCAGTGACAAAGGAACGCGGACTGTCCATGTTTATTTTTAATATTCAGGATGCGAGAGGGATTTCGTTTGAAACGCATACAGAAGGCTATGAATATTTAAAAAAACAGGGCATTCGGGTCATTGAAGAATATACGGTCTGCAAGACAGCAGATGAAGTCTGGGCAGCGATCGAAAAAATCGGCGAGAACCGCGGAAAACTGCCATATGATATTGATGGCGCGGTGGTAAAGATCAACCGTTTTTCCGATCGGGAAAAATTAGGGGCAACTTCTAAAGTTCCGCGGTGGGCAGTGGCATATAAATATCCGCCGGAAGAAAAAGAGACAAAACTGTTAGATATTGAGTTGTCAGTTGGCAGAACCGGAAGGATCACGCCGACAGCCGTTTTTGAACCGGTGCGGTTGTGTGGCACGAGCGTATCAAGAGCAACCCTGCATAATCAGGATTTTATTGATGAATTAGACATCGGGATCGGTGATACGATCGTGGTATATAAATCCGGTGAGATCATACCGAAGGTACGAAGAGTCATTCACGAGAAGAGACCGGTGGGTGTCAAAAAATTCGTGATACCGGATGTCTGTCCGGTCTGTAGTGCGAAGACGGAACGTGAAAAGGATACCGCAGATATCAAGTGTACCTCACCAAACTGTCCGGCACAGTTAGAACGCCATATGATCAATTTTGTCGGCAGGGATGCTATGGACATCAAAGGATTTGGTGCCACTTACATTATGGAACTGGTACATCTTGGATATCTCAAAGACATTGCAGATATTTATGACTTAAAACAGCACCGGGAAGAACTGATCGAACAGGGAATTATCGGAAAAGAAAAAAATACGGATAAATTACTGGATGCAATTGAAAAATCCAAGCAAAATGAGGCATTCCAGTTATTGACCGGGTTTGGTATCCCAAATGTCGGCAAAGCAGCGGCAAAAACCATTCTGAAACATTTTGGCAGTATTGAAGCACTGATGCAGGCAGATATGGAGAGTCTGCAACAGGTTGCAGATGTCGGAGAGGTTACGGCACTTTGCATCCGTAATTATTTTCAGGATGAAAATAACTGCAAGATCATAGAACGTCTGAAAGAAGCAGGGGTCAATATGGAAATGGCAGAGTCAGGCAGTGAGGACGGACGTTTTGACGGATTGACCTTTGTCATTACCGGAACACTTCCAACGATGGATCGAAAAGCAGCTGCAGCCCTGATCGAAGCGCATGGCGGCAAGGTATCCGGTTCTGTTTCTAAAAAGACCAATTATCTGCTTGCCGGAGAAAATGCGGGCAGTAAGCTGACAAAAGCCAATGATCTGGGTGTTTCCGTGATATCGGAAGCAGAATTGCAGGAAATGTTAAAATAGATATTGATAAACAGATCACAGACAGAAAAGAGGGAAAAATATGCCGATCAAGACACAGGGAGATTTACCGGCAAAGGAAATATTAGAAAATGAAAATATATTTGTGATGGATGAGAGTCGTGCGATCCATCAGGACATTCGTCCGCTTCAGGTGTGCATTTTAAACCTGATGCCGTTAAAAGAAGATACGGAGCTGCAATTGCTGCGTGCACTATCGAACACACCATTACAGGTGGATATTACGTTTTTAACAGTAAAAAGCCACGAATCGCAGAATGTATCTGCGAATCATCTGAACAAATTTTATACAACCTTTGAATACATCAAAGATCAAAAATTTGATGGCATGATCATTACGGGAGCACCGATCGAGCATCTGGATTATGAAACAGTAGATTACTGGGAGGAACTTTGTCAGATCATGGACTGGACAAAGACAAACGTGACCAGTACGATGCATATCTGCTGGGGTGCTCAGGCAGGACTTTACTATCATTTTGGTATTAACAAGGTGTTGCTTCCGAAGAAACTGTTTGGAGTCTACCCATTCCATGTTTTAAACAGAAAGGTGCCGTTAGTCCGTGGCTTTGACGATGTGTTCTATGCACCAAACAGCCGCCATACGGCAATCTTAACCGAAGACATTGAGAATTGTCCGGATTTAAAGATTCTTGCAAAATCCGAAGAGGCAGGTGTATTTCTGTGCCTTTCGAATGAAGGAAAACAGATATTTGTCATGGGTCATCCGGAATACGACAGGATCACACTGGACAAAGAATATCATAGAGATTTAGAGAAAGGTCTGCCGATTGACCTGCCGTATAATTATTATCCGAATGATGATGCCACAAAGCGTCCGCTGCTGCAGTGGAGAGCGAACAGCAACAATTTGTTCAGTAACTGGCTCAATTATTATGTATATCAGGTCACTCCGTATGAGTTGTAGGGAAACCGCTGAAAACAAGCAGATTCTTGGAAAATCACAAAGAAATAAAATCACTTTAAAATTACATATTTTCATGTATTTTAATGGACAAATGGTGTCAAAACAGAGCCTTTATATAATACGAAGATGTCATTGTTTGACACAAAAAGATGTGATAAAGTGATAGCGATTAAAAGGGTAGATGGTTAAAACTCATCTGCTCTTTTTCCGTTTGTGCACTATAGATGTGCTCTAATCTGTGAAAATCCCTTACATGCCCGGATAGAGGGAAGTTTGTAGTAGCAGAGTAAGTTGGCTTTATGTTATATTTATAAAAGATTAGTGATAAAACAATGTTTCTAAGGAAGGGGAGAGCAGAGAATGGATAATCCATTTGAATTTCATGAAGAGGATGCAATTATCGCATGTGTAGGTGAAAATGGTGGAACGACAGATGAAGATATCAGAAATGGATTTAAGCGTACAGTTGAGCTTCTGGCAGAGTCATTAAAAGATGGTCGGGAGGTTGAAGATCTATTAGTATATCCGATTGTTTATAATGCAAGACATAGTATTGAGTTATCTTTAAAAATTGTTATTAAAATGTTGTGGGAAATAGAGGAAAAGAAGGGAATAAAATATTCCGATGAGATCATAGCAGAGAGAAAAAAGAAAATCCACACACATAATATTGAAGAACTATATAAAATGGCGTGTGAAAACAAAAATATTGATAGAAGGATTCCGGCATATTTTGAAAACATAGAGGATATGATTCGTTTTTATTATTTCGATGAAGAAGGCGATGCTTTTAAATACGAATTAAATAAAGAGAACCAACCGCACATGATAAAAAATAAAATTTCTCATATAAGCATTGTATTATTGGAAACAGAGTTTAAAGAAGTAATGGAAAAGTTTGATGAATTGATTTATTTTTTAAGAAATTGTATGGATGAATATTCGTTGGGAACATTTACAAAGAATTTATCAAGAACTGATATATGGGATATTTCGAAAAGGCTTCCAGATTATGAAGAGTGGAAAACAGAGGAATTCAGAGAAATCAAAGAAGAAATTAAGCAGGAATATCGTCTCGGAAGTAAAGAATTTTCAGAAGCTGTAAATTTAATTAAGCAAAATAGATTGTTTTCGGCAAATATTGGATGTGAAAAAATATTTGGAACGATTACAGAAGAGGAATTAAAAGAATATGCTTCATTGGTTATTAAATATTATTTCGAAAAGAACAAATCTAAAGAAGGGAATGTTACAGAGTGGCATAAATTAGATGGGGTACAACAGAACGCAGAGATTTTGAAAAAGTATTTATCGAATAGTTCAATAGAAACATTAAATACTTTGTTATGTTTTTATGATATGAGTAATAGTAGTTTAGCAGTGGAAAAGCTGGAAGATGTTTATGATTATATAGTTGGCAGTTCGTTTGATGAAGTGTACATTATACGAAAATTAAAGCAGAAAAATGCGTGTTTAAGAATTATCAATGGAATGAAAAAGTGCGGTCAGGTGACATACACAAAACAGTTGCAGGCGGCGCTGAAAGAAGAGGGAGTAGATTTTTGATACAAGAAAATTCCAGACCTTCATAGATTCGGCGAGGATAAATATATTGCTGCTTTGCAAAATGTTCCGTCAGTGAAAATTCGCCGTCTTTTACATATGCAAAAATCCCATTATTCAAGATGATTTCACATCGACCTGTCATGCAATAGTTCAGTAGCAGCGGACCGGTTTCTGTGGAACCCTTTTCACGAAAATCCGGAGCTATCCAGGTAGGCAGGTTTGTAGTGCCGGAATTACGGTATATGTCATTACCCATGATTTGGAATTCATCTTAGATTGCTGTACGGATATCATTCATTTTGAGGATGGTTCTATGATTGACCAATACAGGATGGATGAAGAAGGTTTTAGAAAAGTCAGAGAATACTTCATAGAGGGAGTAGCTGTAAAATGAAAGAAGAGAGTCTGTTTTAATGTTAGCAAGTGAAAGTATTTCTTACTGTATCACTTGACAATACAACATATAAGTTGTATTGTGTAAGTGAAAAAAGAAAAAGCGAGGATTCCAGATGATATTACACCCATATTATTCTAGCTCAGGAAGGAATCTGATATATGACTATATCGATTCTTTACCGGTAAAGGAGCAGGTAGACGGATATACCGTATTACAACATATGGAAAAAGGGGAATTTGATAAAATTTTCTTTAAGCCATGGGAGAAGAAAATATATGAAGTATATTTTCAGAAGCACAACCGCATATTTTATATTATGAAGGATAAAGAAAATATATATTTACTTCATGCCTGTAGAAAACAGAAAAATAAAACGGAAAAGAAAGACGCTCATATTGTGCGAAAACGAGCAAAAGAACTTAATAAAATGCTTGGAAAGAAATTTATATGATCATATGAGAGGAGTAACGGATATGCCATTTATTCAAACCAACATAGAAAAAGACATTGAATTAAAAAGAAAAAACAATCCGGAATTTAAAAAGGAATGGGATGAATCGCGTGCAGAATATAAACTGATTGAGAAAATGATTTCTTTACGGAAACAAGAAAATATAACGCAAAAAGAGTTAGCGGCATTAACAGGAAATAAACAACAGGTAATTTCACGGATTGAAAGAAAAGAGAGCATTCCAACAATAAAGGCTTTTAGTCATATGTTAGATGCATTAGGATATGAGTTGCAGATTGTAAAAAAGAAATCTATATAATACAGGAATGGGCAGAACTGATTTTGGGGTTCTGCCCATTCCTGTATTATATCGTTTTTTTGCCGTTCATACGTTTTCTGACCGGTGGCATAAAAACATCAATTTGCACAGGTGTCTGGTTTGCTGCAAATTTTAAATCTGTAATTAAAGAAGGCTCCGGAATGATTTCATGATCCTGTTCCATGCCCCAGAGATGAAGTCCAAGAGCCTCTTTTGCATTTTTAAGGGCTTCGTCGGTATTGTCTTTATCGGCGTACGGATAGCAGCCCGGTAAATCTGGAAATTTGATGGATATTCCATCCTCTTCATAAGTGAATAGTGCAATATAAGAATATTTGTCTTTTGACATTGCTGTGCCCTCCAAGTCTTTTTTAGTTATCCCAGTTAATATCTTTTGCGTTGATATATTCGCCATTTTCGGCAGCTTTCAGTTTTTCTTGTTCGGTTGGTGTCAGTTTCGTATAATCCGGATCCCATGCAAGAACAAGGCGTTTTACAAATGCAAGGGCGAGATTTTGC
>ERZ827108.3902-NODE-3902-length-11728-cov-3.582627_pt1 | contig 11728 bp, 10 predicted proteins | sample MGYA00519921_ERZ827108 | MGnify/ENA primary metagenome ERZ827108 (study PRJEB31778, sample SAMEA3449258) | human gut metagenome | biome: human gut; feature: human-associated habitat; material: faeces | place: United Kingdom | collected 2010/2012 ... | reverse complement strand
GGAATCAACAGTGTTTTTATAATCCTTGAAATCATAGTTTGAGACTTCCTTGCCATTGATGATACCACTCGGAACACCAGTAATATGTTCATAGCCATCCGCATTGATGAGATTAGCAAGGACGGTAATCGTTTGGCTGCTACCTTTTTCCTTAGGTGCCTTAAATGACAGGAAGGTTGGACTACCATCATTGACCTTGGTGATGCTGTCAAAGCTACTTTGAACTAAAACAGCATCCTTGGCATAATCAGACTGATAAAGCCATTTCCCAAAGGCTTCTGTGATAGACTTAATGTCCTCAGTCGAATAGTCTGCAATATAAGTGGTTTCCTTATCACCATTGACATCAGTCTTAGTCTTGATATCTGCATTTGGCTTATTGGGATCGTTAGAAGAAGATTCTGAGCTTGCATCGCTACCAGAGGATGAACTACTTGATTCCAAAATATCCTTAATAATGCTTTTAACTTGGCTACTTGAAGAACTAGACGAAGCCTCGCTAGACTCAACGACTTCAGAGCCTCCCTCAACCTGAGTATAGGTGTCTGATTCAGTCATTTCAACCTTCGCATCTCCTCCAGGTACCATACTTGGTGTGATACGGATAGTACCGTCTGAGCTGCCGTTAGTTCCAGGCAGCTTAAAGCTCAAAGAACGGTCTTCGCCGGATTGGGCATTAGCCTGATAAGTATCCCCGGTCTCCGTATTTTTGACTTCGTATTTGTCTCCCTTGATCTTACGAACTTCAAAACGCACCTTGTTCCCGGTATTCTTATCGACAACGGTTGTGGCATAAACTCTTGAAGACGATGTAAAAGCCGTGCTCTGAGTGTATTTTCCAAGTACCATGAAGACCAAAAAGACAATCAAGGCTAAACCGATAAACTTTTTATGTTTAAACTGTTTCATGAAGTCCTCCTAGATAAATAGATAGCCAACAACATAGCCAAAGAGAGCAATACAAATCAAGAGCAAAATTTCCAAAACTAAAAACCAGCTAAACTTGAGATCACCCAAACCAACCTTAGACAAAACTTGTCTGAATTTAGAATTTTTCTGTCTGCTCAAGCCACTAGAAAGGGCAAAACCAGCCTTAGCAGCTTCAGCAACTTCCTTATCACTTGGCTTGCGACCATGCTGCACTTGGAAGTCAATCAGCCATTCATCATATTGTTGCATTTATTTCTCCTTCTTCTGAAGTGTGACGAAAAAGAGTAGGGCATAAACGAGGCAATGAAGCACCAAGGCCCACCATTGTCCCCAGAATTCGCCTGTAGACCCTTGAAAGGCCTCCAACTGGCTCTTAGGGACAGGAACATGGTACTTAGCCAAGCTCGATGGCAAGTCTGACAAGTCACTAGAAATCCCAAAAAGCTTGTGGCCATAACCAAGATAGATAAACTTTTGTACCCAATCAATGGCTTTGGGCAAAGACAGGATAGTTCCCGACAATGAAAATTGCATGATACCCACAACGACTGCTAGGATAACAGAGGTAATCTCAGATTTGCCAACCAAGGCTGAGATAAAGAGGGCAATAAAATGCGACGCCAAGAAAACCAGGAGCACTGTAATCCCAACTTCCCAACGGTAGGAACCAAAAATATGACCGGCATCTGGAAATTCCTTGTCAAAGAACTTACTAAAGACAGAGTAAGATAGGATAAAGACAATGGTTTCCAAAACAGCAAAGAAGGCGTGAATCCCCATACTAGCCAAGGCGAAGGCTGAACGACTCAAACCTGAGAAAAAGTCACGGTTGAGGACCGAGCGTTCCTTAGAAATATAAATACTGTTTTGAACCACAATCAAGAGACTGGTTGAGAAAAGCAAGAGAAAGAGGGTCATTCGAGTTGTTTCGAAATCTTTCAAAAATCCCTTGTCTTGGATATAAAGGATCAAGCCTTCGAAAGCGACAATGCCCAGAAGTACCTTCACAAAATCCATGTAGTGGTGTTTAAATTTATACCAACTTAATCGTAATGCTGCGTTCATAAGTCTCCCTAAATCTTGTAAATACGTGTTGAAGCATTGAGCTCTTGATAGACATCTGCGATATTCATATCCATATATTTACGAATCATATAAGGATCGCTAGTCTTGTATTCCAAAAGCAACTCTTCATAGGTTCCTGCAAATGTCGGACGTCCCTTAGACAAGAAGATAATCTTGTCAAAAATAGCCAAATTTTCTGTATTGTGAGTAATAACCACAATAGACTTGTTAGCTGATTTAGCCAAGATTTTCAAGGTACGTAAGAGATTACGATCACTAAGGGCATCCAAACCTGAAGACGGCTCATCAAGAATAAAGTAGGGACTAGGGCTAAGAAGCTCAATACCAATAGAGACACGGCGTTTTTGCCCACCAGAAAGCTCTGAGATCTTCTTATTAGCAAATTCCGTCAAGCCTAAATCATCCATGATGCCTGCAATGCGATGCTTTTTAGTCAGCTTACCACTCCCTTTCAGATGGTGGTCCGCATAAAAATCAAAGGTCTCAGATACCTTGAGGTATTCACGTAGGAGATTTTGTTGGGGCACATAGGACCAAGAGCGTGAACCCGCAGTCACAGGTTTGCCATTTTCTAAAATACGAAATTGTTGGCAAGTCGGTTTAAGCTGGCCTAGGAGAATCTCTGTTAAAGTTGTTTTCCCTGAACCAGAAGCACCCAAGATACCGACAACTTGGCCAGTCTCCATAGTAACATCCAAATCTGTAAAGAGCTGGTTATCATTTCCCTTATATTTGAAACAGATATGTTCAAATGTTAATTGATTGGTTTCCATTAATATCTCCTAAGACATAAGTAACATCAAAGCCACAATTAGAATGGCCCCGATAATAAGAACGATGACATTGATATTGAAGAAGAGAATCAAGCTTAGTAGAACCACAAAGGCGAAGGCTGCAAAGAGGTAATTTTTAAGAGGTGACTCTTTAGTCTGAGTCACCGCAACAGGTTCAAAAGGGATTTCCTTTTTACCTGATACATTGCTAGCACCAGTGGTCGTCCCCTTGTCAACTTCCAAGGCCTTTCTCTGAGCCTGTCTGAGTTTTCGGTCATATTGTAACTTCTCATGGTCTGAGAAAAAGATTGAGCGAATCGTGTAGAGCTCACTGCGCAAACGCTCACCTTCTTTATCCAAGGTACCATTTGTCCAGAGCTCCTCCAGCTCCTCACGTAAAAAGGAAAGGGCCACGAAACAATCTTGAGCCGACATCTCTGGAGAGATACGGTTACTGACCTCTCTTAAATAGGGCACTTCCTGTCCTGTCTCTGTATCAATTGCTTTGTAGTAGTCTATCATGAGATGAATTTAGCAAAAATAGCTTGAAGTTCTGACAAATCTTCCTTAACCACTTCTTGGGTTTGGTTGACTTGTGCATTGACTGAAAAGCGTGCCACAACAGTATTGCTTCGAGGGTCCGACACTGTCACGGTAACAATTTGTTCTGAGTCAAAGGCATAGGTGACTTGTGCCAAGAGCTCACCTTTCTGACGAGGTTGTGGCACTTGCCCTTCCACTTGTCCCAAAATCTTCACAGCAAATGGATTTTCATAATTTCCTTCTGTGATACGAAGTTTAAACTTACTCTGTCCATCCACGACCGCAAAGAGATCCTTGGTAACAGCCAAAGGCAAGACTGAGTTACGTGGAACCACGACACTATTATAGTAGTCACCCACAAAACTGTAGTTCTTGTTTGGATTTTTCTTGAAGAGCAGACCGATTCCCTGAGAGGTCACATCCTTGACAACCACTCTATCTGTCTCAGTTGTCTTACCATCCTGGTGCTCAGAGAAGCTAACCTCATTATTGACGATAAGGTCAGCCAAAATAGAAGCTCCCTGTGCCACGATAGTATCTGGATTAAGGTCAAACTTAGGTTCCAAACCACTCATCAAACGAATCATCTGACGAATCATTGGCATACGTGTTGACCCACCCACAAGGAGAATATGGTCAATCTCTTCCCATTTCAAGCCAGATGCTTGAAGGGTAGATTGCACCTTGATTTCAGTATCTTTGAGGAGGTCCAAGGTAATTTCATTGAAAATCGCTTGAGTAATCAAGACACCGTAACCTTGACCATTGACATAGTGCTCATAGAGAGCTTGGTCATTCACAGATAGACTAGTCTTAATCTGCTCAGCCTTATATTGAAGTTGAATTTTTTCCTTCTCGGAAAGGTTAGTCATATTGACCCCTTGTTTTTCCAACTCCTGCATGATGTAGCCCACAAGACGCTTATCAAAATCAATCCCACCAAGGCGTGAATTCCCGTCAGTTGCCAAAATATCATAGGCATGATCAGCCACGCGCATGATGGTAACGTCAAAAGTTCCTCCACCTAGGTCGAAGACCAAGACATTCCCTTGAGCATTTTTAGTGTGGGCATAGGCAATGGCCGCAGCTGTAGGCTCATTGATAATACGCAAAACATTAAATCCTGCAATACGACCAGCATTCTTAGTTGCCGCACGTTGATCTGACGTAAAGTAGGCAGGCACTGTGATAACAGCATCCTTGATACCATCTGCTTGGCCCATCTCCTGCCCAACTACATAGGCACGTTTACGAAATTCGTTCAAAACCAAGGCCGAAAGAATAATAGAATTGACACGTGTGTGGTCTGGTGTATCACTAGCAATGGGACGCCCAATATCACGTTTAAAATCAAATTTAAAGTTTTCTGTACTTCCGATTTCTGTCCCACGTTCAATGGCTTCCTTACCAAAAGACACATGATTTTGGCCACTAATATTTGAGAAATAAACCGCTGAACGTAAGACCTGATCGTCATTCGTCCCCATCGGAATAATCTCTGGCACATCTTCACGAACAACAGCCATAACGGAATTCGTTGTTCCTAAATCAATACCAATCGCTTTTTTTCTCATAACAATTTCCCTTCTAGCCTCATTTTGAGTTTACTTGACTATCGCTCCAAGCAGGCATCCGCTTAGATTATCTCCATCATCGCTGTCACATAAAACTTCAAAAGAGTAAAGTTATTCCAGTCTAGTTTTTTTCACTATACTATATTATCACAAAAAAAGAGACTATAAAATAGGAAAAAAGGGAGTAGGACCGAACAACTTTTTAAAAATTGTTCCTTGTCCCACTCCCTTGAGTATTAGTTGATTTGAAAGACTTGATGAACTTAGAAATCCTAGAGCTATTGCCCTCCTAAATTGTCATGTTTATAGCAACCTCTCTCCTAACTTAATCAATCGAACTCTCACCAACATAGATAATTTCTAAATTACCCAAGGAAACATCGCCTTTGATGTAGAAGTCCTTGCTGGTCAAAGTGCTAGGATTTTCCTCATGCTGTACAGCTGAAAGCGAATTATCCACATTCACATGTACTCGCCAATCACTAGGCACATAGAGGCTAAGACTTCCAAGAGAAACGTCCACATCAAACTGGGCTGATGGCCCCTCAATACGACAATTATCAAAATAAACGGAAGCTTGTCCTAAACTAACATCCGCACTCCCATGCGTAAATTGCTGGTCATTGAGATATTTGGTCACTGATGAAAATGTCACATCAATATCATTGCCACCATTTTGAGCGTCTGAACCAGTAGAACCCAAGCCAAAACGATTCTTTGTTTTACCAGAAGGTTTGAAGAGAATATTCAAGCCAACAACTGCAAGAATAGAAGAAAAGATAAGGACCGAATTAGACACTGGAAGAAAATGGAACTGTCCATTGAGTGAAAAAAGAGCCACGATACCATAGGCGAAACCAAGACCAAAATGTCGCTTCAAAAGACTAGAAAGGGATAAAATAGCCAGTAAGACCACCCAGGCCAACATCCAAATACTAATTTCCCATTTTATAAAATAGTCTTGTACAATTACCAAAGCTGCCAAAAGGATCAAGAGGACCCCAACTAATTTCTTTCTCATTATCTTACCTCATTTCGTTTAGTCGTTCTTTTAAAACTTGATAGTAGCGTCTTGATACATGGACCTGCTTGTGGGTCTGATAGAAACTCACCGTGCTAGTCCCTGAAAAAGACTTCTCTAAAGAATAAATCTGCTTAGCATTAACAATCGTCGATTTGGAAATCCGACAAAAGGCAATTGGTAGCAACTCTTCCAATTCGTAGAGTTTTTGCTTCACCTCATAGGCCTCATCCTTAGTATGACCATAAATTTTCTCCCCGTCTGTTTCAAAAAAGAGAATATTAGCCAAATCCAGAAAATATTCGCTACGATCCTTGTAGAAGGCTAATGGAACTAACTTTTGCTTTAGAATAGATTCTTGGAGTTGGGCTAATTCCTGTGTTAACTGGGGAGCTCGAATCAAGATTTCAGGCTCATCCATGGATGGGTCTAATTCGATTCTAACTTTCATAAGACTCCTTTCCTGTCCTTTTGATGGTTCCATTATAACAACTGCTTTAAACAAAACAAGGCCTTTTAGGTAAGTGGCACGGTTTAACCCCTAAGAGGTAAAAATAGACAAACAAAAGAACCTGGCAATTGCCAGGCTCTCATTTTTAGTGTGGCGGTCTAGCCTCCTATTTGTAATCTGTTCAATGCTAACTAACTGAGCAAGTAACTACTACTTCACAGTATCTTCACGACTCACTTTTTGTGATTCACCAGCCTTACCATTGATACGGTAGTCGCTGTAGTTAGAACCACTACTGCTAGAGTCACTATCGTCACCAACATATTCCACATTACATGACCAAGAGATTTTATCCTTGATATCTCCTGATGACTTAAATTTCGAATCATAACCATAATAGAAATCATAAACTGCTGTGAAGGTCACCTTGAAGGTCTTCTCACCAGTCTGAACGACTTCTGTGACGTCAACGTCTGAGAAAGAAATACTATCAGCAGCACGGTTTTTAGCACCCGTAGTGTTTCTATCAATATCAGCCGTTACATCCTTGTACATGGTATCATCAGTACCATTAAGGAAAATGTCAGATACACCATCTGGTGTCGTGTTGTGATTAGAAGCGTAGCTGCCAAATTTACCGTAGGCAGCAGTCAAGAGACGATCTGCTGTGTCACGGTCAAGAACACCATCAGCATCTAGAGTAACTGTTTGACCTTCAGAAATTTTCTTGATAGACAATGTCTCTGTCTTGATAGAGCTACCATCTTCGAAATTCTTCTTGACATAAACGGCTGATGATCCAGCTACTGCTACCTTGTTAACATCTAGTTTCCCTGAGTTAAGGGTTCCAATCTTAGTACCACCAACGTAGAGGTCTCCATCCTTAAGATTAGACTTAACAGTAAAGCTGAGATACTCTACAGAAAGATTGACTTCTGTTTTAGAGGTCACATTTTCCTCAGATGAGACAGTGATATCTTGATCATTGACCTTACCAGAAGCCTCAAAATTGTAGGTCCCTGGATAGAGATGATTCAATTTAGCCGTGTAGTTATTGCCATCTGTGGTCGCGTAAGAAACCCCGTTAATAGTCACATTCAAATCAGCTGTATTAACGGTCAAATCAACCGTTCCAGGATCTACCACGATTCGCCACTTAGGAAAAATAAGGAACTGACGTCCAACCTTTTGCATACGTTCACCAGACATGAGTTGGCTCTTGCTATAGGCTTGTGTACTTTTAGTGTCTGTGTACTTAACTTCAGATGTTTTAATTTCCTTTTTAGTATCAGACCATACTTGGTATTCCAAGCTATCTTTAAAGCTCTTCTTAGCTGCTGCTTCATAACGCTCTGCTACTTGACCACGTGAGTAGTAGTAAGAACCAAAGCCGTAACCAGCAAGTGCCAAGACTGCTGCAACAACACCAGCAATAATCAGGATTTTCTTCCCTTTAGCCATGGCTGGCTTGGCTGGTTTCGCAGCCTTACCATCTGAGATAAACTGATGGATGGTTGACACATCATAACCTGAAGACTTACCAAGTAGGAATTCCTCAGGAAGAGGCTGACGTCCAACATAGGTTTTAAAAGCCTTCATCCAGATAGCTTGTGCTTCTTTAGAAGCAGCCTCTGAATTTTCTTCAGCTTGACCTTGATTAGCTTGAGATACTGGTGCAAGCTCCTCAGTTTCTAAAGGAGTCGTTTCCTCTTCGTCACTCAGCGGTACATCTTCAAACACTTCCTCGGCAACGTCATACTCATCAACTTCTTCTGTTGATTCAGAAGGAGTGGCTTCTTGGTCCAAGCCCATTGCCGCAATGCCTTTAATAGCCTTTAAGTCAAAGTCTGCTTTCTGGCCTTCTTCAACCTCCAAAGCATGGGGCGGACGACCAACTGCCTTTTCAAATAAATCAATCCACTTTTCTTTTGTTGCCATAAAGACTCCTATAAACTTGCTTCTTCAAAAATTGCTAGATGTTTGCTTAGAATAGAAGACCTACTGTAAATGATGACATGATAGCAAATACGATCGCAAACAAGATTGACAAAATCACACCATTCAAAAGTGCTGCCAAAATCATTTGATAGAATTTATCAGCCTTCAACGCTGTTGTTACAGGAACAATTGTAAAGAGATTAGCAAGTGCAAATAAGAAGTAAACAACATAGAACAAGAATCCTGGGAAGGCAACAAGTCCAATAGCTCCCAACAAGATTGTTACAAGCAAGATTGGCAAGGCCAATGACGTCAAGCGACCAAAACGGTCAAAGCTATTCAAGAAAGTAGTCTCAGGATCACGGAAGATGGCCTTACGTGTTACAAATCCTGCCAAGATAAAGGCAAAGATAAAGAGGAAGGCAGCTAGGATACTAGCAAAGAAAGCTCCAAAACCAATGCTTGATGTCTGGCTTGAAACTGAAGATGAGTAAGCATCTGTTCCATAAGAACCAAAAAGGCTACTCAATGCGTTGGTTGTTGATACAATTGAACTAACCACTTTACGTGCCACAGCGCTCAAGATAGCAAAGAAGGCAAATCCAGTGAAAAGTGACAAGAAAATATAGTTAAGCCAACCATTATGCTTACCATAATCTGTCATGTCAGCTGGACGACGCCATGCATTAAGCAACCATGTCCAGTAGTTTTTGAAAGTTATCGCAAATGCTGATGGTTGGGCTGGAACAACTACAGCTTGACCATTGATAAATTGAACGTTTTGACCTGGTTGAAGAGGTTGACCGTTAGCAAAACCAGCTTGTGGTTGTGCTGCTTGATTTGGTACTCCTTGTACTGGAGCAGTTTGAGCGCCTGCAAAGCTTGGTTGTGCTTGTGCTGCCTGAGCATTTGTAAAAGGAGCTTGCGCTTGTGCGTCTTGTGCACTCGCAAAAGTCGGCTGTGGTTGCGCTTCTTGGGCACCAGCGAAAGTTGGCTGTGGTTGCGCCTCTTGGGCTGGTGTTTCTTGAACATTAGCGAAAGCTGGTTGCGCTGGCGCTTCTTGTGTTGGGGCAGTTTCTACTGCTGGTGCGTCATCTTGGAACTCACCAGCTGCAAGTGCTGCTGCAATTTCTTCTTCAGTCGCTGAACGACCATTGATGGCTTCAAAAAAGTCTAACCAATCTGCTTTAGTCATAATAATCTCCTTAAAAATACATAGAATGTCTTTATTTTATCACAAATAAAGACATTAATAAATGTCATTTTTATTAGAAAAAGGCTTGGAGCAAACTGTCCAAACCTTTATATTTTCTATTTACTTCTTTGTAGAGATTTTTGAATCTGACGATCCAGCTCTCGTTTAATGTGTGGTTCTGGTGCAAATCGCTCTTCCCAGTCACTTGGTTTAAGAATTTTGTGGGTCACGGGATCAAAGTGAGCCTTGCCATCGGGGAAAATTTTCCCCATATTAGCCTCATGAACCGTATCAAAGAAAGGCTTAGGATCGACCCCCATAAGGACAAATGAACCATAGGTCAAGTAAAGCAAGTCAGTCAAAGCATCCACCTGACCAACCATCGTTGACTCTGAGTGCTCATTAGAACTAACTTTGAGGGCTGCCTTATCAAGAGCAGCATGCAAATCCAGAACAGCCTGACCAAAGACACGCTTGTCCCCACCTGATGAAGCATAAAGAAATTCGACGATTTCTTCCAACTTGAAGTCCGCACGGTGACCAGCTTCCTCGATACCGTAAACACGAGGCATGTCGTTAGTTGAGCCATCCATCAAATGGTGGAAATCCTTAACCTTGTTGAAGTTGCCATCATCACTGGTAAATGAATTTTCTGTCTCAAAATGAATCAAACCGTAGTGTGACAAGGCTTTGGCAATCCCATTCTGGTTATTAGTATCAGTGACATGGGTAGCCTGGTCTTTCAGCTCGTCTTCACCATTACCCATGGCAACACCAATGCCGACGCCAGACAGCATTTCTAGGTCATTTTCCGAATCCCCAAAGGCCATAACCTCACTGAGTTCGAAACCAAAAACCTCACCTAGATGAGCGATACCTTTTAACTTAGATTGGTCCGCTGAAATAATATCGGCTGAATAAGGGCTTGAACGGGTAATCTTCACATGAGGAAACTTTTCTTCAATATCTTGTGTTTCACCCACCGTCGCTACCATAACTACCTGATAAATAGGCTCACGCATGATAGTCTTAAGAGTCTCAATACTTTGTGGCTTGAAACGACGAATCAAAGACTTGAAACTACGTTCCACCATCTTAGCCCAGGACTTAGGGACAATACGGCTGACGATTTGTCCAAACTTACTCGTTCCCATACTAATAATATTGGAACCAACAAGACCTGTGCTAGTCCCTAGAGAAATCTCTCTACGGTGCTTGGTGGCATAGCGAATCAAGTTGTAGACTGTTGATTTAGGGAGCTGATTTTGATACAGGACCTTGTCATGAGTCAAAATATATTGACCATTATAAGTGACTGCAAAATCCAGACCCAGATTGTCCATGAAAGGCTGGACAAATCCTGGACCACGACCTGTTGCCAAACCAACTAAGATACCATCTTCCTTCATTTGACTGATAGCTTTTTTGGTTGAACTTGACACACGTTTTCGGTCATTTAGAAAAGTCCCATCAATATCAAAAAAGACTGCTTTAATGGCCACAGAGCTCCCCTCCTTCTAACATTTTATGCTAAAATAAATTATAACACATAATATAATGGTGAGTAATATAAATGAAAAAAAAAATCCTAGTCCTTCACACTGGAGGAACAATTTCCATGTCAGCGGATAATGATGGCAAGGTCAGTCAAAACGCTGATAATCCCATGAACCATGTGGGGCTTGATTTAGACAATTTAGAACTAACCGTTCTCGATTTTCTTAATATCCCTAGCCCACATATCACACCCTACCACATGCTGGATATTTACAAAAAAATCAAGGAAACAGCTGGGCAATATGATGGTGTGGTCATCACCCACGGAACAGATACTCTGGAAGAGACAGCCTACTTCCTAGACACCATGGCCGTCCCTGAGATTCCAATCGTCCTAACTGGTGCCATGCGTTCGTCGAACGAACTAGGAAGCGACGGAGTCTATAACTATCTCTCAGCCCTACGTGTTGCTAGCGACGACAAGGCCGCTGACAAAGGAATCCTGGTCGTTATGAATGATGAAATCCATGCAGCCAAGTATGTGACTAAGACCCATACCACAAACGTGGCAACCTTCCACACACCAACCCACGGTCCACTAGGAATCATCATGAAGCATGACATCCTCTGGTTCAAAACTGCTGAGCCTCGTGTTCGCTTTGACTTGAAACAAATTACAGGAACTGTGCCAATCATTAAGGCTTATGCTGGAATGGGAAT
>ERZ827108.3901-NODE-3901-length-11728-cov-8.304292_pt1 | contig 11728 bp, 8 predicted proteins | sample MGYA00519921_ERZ827108 | MGnify/ENA primary metagenome ERZ827108 (study PRJEB31778, sample SAMEA3449258) | human gut metagenome | biome: human gut; feature: human-associated habitat; material: faeces | place: United Kingdom | collected 2010/2012 ... | reverse complement strand
CTTCCTGCAGCTGGAAATACAGTTTCAAATCTTTGCAAAGATTCGTCTAAGTATATTTTCACATTATCATTCACTGCAAAAGGACATACACCACCGATGGCATGTCCGATGATTGCTTCTACTTCCTCTCCCGGTATCATTTTAGCTTTTGCACCAAAGAAGTGTTTGTATTTTGCATTATCAATTTTAGTATCACCGGCTGTTACAATCAGAATAGGTTGTTCTCCAACCAAGAAAGACATTGTTTTTGCAATTCTTTTTCCTTCACAGTGGAGAACTTCTGCAGCCAGTTCTACAGTAGCACTGGATACATCAAATTCTAAAATGTGATCTTCCATATGAAGGGGGGTAAAATATTCTTTTACTTTATCAATAGCCATAGCTTGCGTACCTCACATTCTTTTTAGTTATCCTATCATAGGAATTGTAACAAAACAAGATACACAAATATCTTTTATTTGATCACTATATATAGATATTTATGGATAGAATGTTTCACGTGAAACATTCTATCCATGTACAAGAAAATTATACAAGATAATGTTTCACGTGAAACATTACAACCCAAGATATAGTGGGTAAAAATGTGAAACATTTTACATATTTGGCGTGAAACATGATGCTTACTGGAAAAAACATAGATATAAGAATACAACATCTAGTAAAAAACAGAACAAATGAGTATAAAGTATCAACTTTTTGTAGCATTTTTTCCTTGTAACATAGAAATGCTCATGCTATTATTATAGAGTGGTTTGTATCACAGAATGGAGGATTTTATAATGTTAGAATTCAAATATGATACACAATTACTAATTGAAGGAACAGATCTGGATGAAGATGAGATCAACGACTATATCACAGAACATTTCAAAGGTGATTGTCTGCTGGCAGTAGGAGATGAAGAACTGATCAAAATTCATTTTCATACCAATGAACCCTGGAAGGTTCTTGAGTATTGTGCTTCTCTCGGTGAAATCTATGATATCGTTGTAGAGGATATGGACAGACAGTCCAGAGGTTTGCACGGCTAAATCATTAAGAAGGACATGGTGAAAAATAAGTATGGGTAGAATTATTGCAATAGCGAACCAGAAGGGTGGCGTAGGTAAAACAACTACGTCCATTAATTTGTCTGCATCTCTGGCTGCAAAAGGAAAGAAAGTATTGGTAATCGACACAGATCCTCAGGGAAATACTACCAGTGGATTTGGAATTGAAAAAAATGAACTGGAAGATACCATTTATGAGTTAATTCTGGGAGAGTGTTCCATCAGAGATTGTATTATCTCAAATGTTATTAAAAATGTATCCGTAGTTCCTTCCAATGTAAATCTTGCAGCGGCTGAGATCGAACTGATTGGTGTAGATAAGAAGGAATTCATATTAAAGAACGAAGTGGATTACGTTAAGGATGATTATGATTTTATTATTATTGATTGTCCTCCTTCTTTGAATATGCTGACCATCAATTCCATGACTACAGCGGATAGTGTGTTGGTTCCCATTCAGTGCGAGTATTATGCTTTGGAAGGATTGAGTCAGTTGATCCATACTATCAATTTGGTAAAAGAAAGATTGAATCCCAATCTCAATATTGACGGTGTTGTTTTCACTATGTATGATTCCCGTACCAATCTGTCTATGCAGGTGGTAGAAAATGTTAAACAAAATTTGAATCAAAAGGTGTATAATACATTGATTCCCAGAAATATCAGACTGGCGGAAGCACCCAGTTATGGTATGCCTATCAATATGTATGATCCTAAATCAGCCGGAGCAGAAGCATACATGCAGTTGGCAGAAGAAGTTATAAAGAATAAATAGAAGAGAAGAGTATAGGAGAAAACGGTATGGCAGCAAGAGGATTGGGAAAAGGTCTGGATTCCCTAATACCCAATGCATTAGGGGAAACAAAGACAAAGAAAGAAGCAGTAGCCAAAGCAAAAAGCGAAGCAACAACGGAAGAAAAGGAACCGCAGACCCTTGTGAAAATTACAAAGGTAGAGCCAAACAGAGAACAGCCTCGTAAGAATTTCGATGAGGATGCATTACAGGAACTGGCGGATTCTATCAAACAGTTTGGTCTGTTGCAGCCGATTCTGGTACAGGATCGTAAGGATTATTATGAGATTATTGCCGGTGAGAGAAGATGGCGTGCAGCCAAGTTGGCAGGTCTGAAGGAAGTTCCTGTTATCATTCGTAATTATACGGAACAGGAAATTGTAGAGATTTCCCTGATTGAGAATATTCAGCGTGAAGATCTGAATCCTATTGAAGAAGCACAGGCATACAAGAGACTTTTAACAGAGTTTCACCTGAAACAGGATGAAGTGGCAGAGAGAGTATCCAAGAGCCGTGCTGCAGTAACCAACTCCATTCGTCTGTTGAAACTGAATGAAGATGTACAGCGTATGGTGGTAGATGAAATGATCAGCACCGGACATGCAAGAGCTTTGCTGGCTGTAGAGAATCCGGAAGAGCAGTACAATCTGGCCCAACGTATTTTTGATGAAAAGCTGAGTGTCCGTGATGTGGAAAAATTGGTAAAGAATCTACATAAACCGGCAAAGCCCAAGAAGACAGATGACAAGACCATGCAGGTAATCTATCAGGATATTGAAGAAAAATTGAAGCAGAAACTTGGCAGAAAAGTTACTGTGACATCCAGGGGAGAAGGATCCGGTAAGATTGAAATTGAATTTTACAATCATGAAGATCTGGACAGACTGTTGGATGTACTGAATAAATAAGAGAAAAGAAGATGCACGAAAGAAAGGCACGGTTAATAATATGAGTAGTACTTTTTTGAATCAGATCGGTCTGGGGGAATTTGACCTGGGCTACCTTCTGATCGGAATGGGTGCAGTGATTTTACTGTTGATCATCTTTTTGATCCTGTTGATCGTTCAGATCAGAAAAACAAGCAAATTAAAAAAGAGACTGGACAAATTCCTCAGCGGTAAAGATGGAGCAAGTCTGGAAAAGGATATCGCCGGTCTGTATGAAGACAATAAATTCCTAAAAGCAAATACAGAGAAAAATAAGAAAGATATCCGCACTTTATATAAGAATATGGAATCCGCTTATCAGAAAATGGGATTGGTGAAGTACGATGCATTCAGCCAGATGGGTGGGCAGCTGAGTTTTTCACTGGCTCTGCTGGATGAGAATAATAATGGTTTTATTATCAATTCTGTACACAGTTCCGAAGGCTGTTATTCTTATACAAAAGAAATCAAACTTGGCCAGTGTGCTATTGATCTGGGGGCAGAAGAAGCAGAAGCACTTGCCATGGCAATGGGAGAATAAGTAAAGGGGTTTATATATGAAGAGAATGAAACTGAGCGAGCTGACCGGAAACGAAATTCTTGCACAGTCATTGATGACTTGGGATTATCAGATCATTCTTCCGGAAGGCGCAGTATTAAAAAAAGAGTATATCGATAAAATCGAGGAAATGGGTATTCTGGAGGTCTACGTAAAAGAAGACGAGGCCAACGAAATCGTAATACTTAAAAACGATATAGAAAAAACGATAAGAAGTAAAGTAAAAAGTATTCTGGAGAGACATACTTACCAGAATAACAAAGAATTGCAGGGGCTGACCCAGGCAGCAGATGAGATCATTACCAATATTCTGGATGAAAAAGAAGTTGTAGAAAAAGTATTTGATATTAAGGAACGAAGTGCTGATATTTACGAACATTCCATCAGTCTGAGTTCTCTCGCTATCCTGACGGCACTTCGGATGAATGTGGATAAGCAGGTAATTCATGATATCGGTGTAGGATGCCTGCTGCATGATATCGGACTTCGATATACGACTTTGGATTATGAAGGGAAATCCATGGAAGATATGAAGCCGGAAGCATTGGCAGAGTATAAGAAACATCCGGTATATGGATATACTTCTGTAAAAGATGAGGAATGGATTTCAGATGAAGTAAAAAAAATCATCCTGTATCACCATGAGAGACTGGACGGATCCGGATTTCCGCTTCGACTCAAAGAAGCGGAGATTCCACTTTTCTGTCAGATTGTAGCCGTATGTGATGCCTTTGATGAAATGATCTGTGGTATTGCCCAGAGACGTAGCAGAGTCTATGAAGCAGTAGAATATTTAAAAAGCTTTAAAAATGTGAAATATAATGGTAAAATAGTAGACGCGTTTTTAAGTTTTACTGCAGTCTATCCCGCCGGAAGTCATGTACTGACTAACGACGGAGAAGAAGCCATCGTGGTATCTCAGAATAAAGATTTCCAGGATCGTCCCATAATCCGGATCATCCGCGATAAGGATGGACGGAAATTACAGGAAGAGAGAATCGTGGATCTTGTAAAAGTTCTGAATGTATATATTGAAAAAGGATTAGAATAATGCTGCATACATATATGTCAGCAGAATGGAGGAAGTCATGATAGACATTAAATTTTTAAGAGAAAATCCCGAGGTAGTCAAGGAGAATATCCGAAAAAAATACCAGGATGAAAAGCTCCCTCTGGTAGATGAAGTGATTGCACTGGATACCGAGAGCAGAAAGGCAAAGCAGGAGGCAGATGATCTGCGTGCTTCCAGAAACCGTATCTCCAAAGAGATCGGTGCACTGATGGGTCAGGGCAAGAAGGAAGAGGCAGAAGCCAAGAAGGCAGAAGTAGCTGCCGGTGCAAAGCGCCTGGCTGAACTCGAAGCTTCCGAGACCGAACTGCAGGAGAAGATCACCAAGATCATGATGGTCATCCCCAACATTATTGATGAGTCCGTTCCTATCGGTAAGGATGACAGCCAGAACGTAGAGATCGAGAAGTTTGGTGAGCCCATAGTTCCTGATTTTGAGGTTCCTTATCATGCAGATATTCTGGATTGTCTGAACGGTCTGGACAAGGAGAGCGCAGGACGTACCAGTGGTAACGGTTTCTATTACCTGATGGGCGATGCTGCAAGAATCCATTCCGCAATGATCAGCTACGCAAGAGACTTCATGATCGACAAGGGATTCACTTATTGTATCCCTCCTTTCATGATCCGCAGCAGCGTAGTAAACGGTGTTATGAGTTTCGCAGAAATGGAAGCTATGATGTATAAGATCGAAGGTGAGGATCTGTACCTGATCGGTACTTCCGAGCATTCCATGATTGGTAAGTTCAAAGGACAGATCGTAGATGAGAAGAGCCTGCCTATTACCATGACTTCTTATTCCCCTTGCTTCCGTAAGGAAGTAGGTTCTCACGGAATCGAGGAGAGAGGTGTGTACCGCGTACACCAGTTCGAAAAGCAGGAAATGGTAGTACTGTGTAAGCCCGAGGATTCCATGGACTGGTACAACAAGATGTGGTCCTACACCGTAGAATTCTTCCGCAGCCTGGATGTACCCGTTCGTACTCTGGAGTGTTGTAGTGGTGATCTGGCAGATCTGAAGGTAAAATCCTGCGACGTAGAAGCATGGAGCCCCAGACAGAAGAAGTACTTTGAGGTTGGTTCCTGTTCTACCCTGGGTGATGCACAGGCAAGACGTCTGGGTATCCGTACCAAGGGTGAAAACGGAACTTATCTGGTACACACACTGAACAATACCGTACTGGCTTCTCCCAGAGGACTGATCGCATTCCTGGAGAACAACGTAAATGAGGATGGCAGCGTGAACATTCCTGTTGCTCTGCGTCCTTACATGGGTGGCAAGGAGAAAGTCCTGCCTAAGAAATGATAGAATAACTCTCAACCATGCAAAGTATATATGACTGCTTGCAGGAAAGATATACTTTGTATGAAGGGAGTGAATGAAACCGCAGACAGAAAGAGGGTGATGTTTTGCATAAATATATGAGAGCTATCGGGTTCAGTGAATATACGGACCGTAAGAAATTAAAAGAATTACTGACAGACGTGATCATGAATTCCGATCATCGCGCATATACCATGAATCAGGAGGGTATCCTTCTGGGTGAATTCAGCAAAAATCACACCGCAACCAGAGGAGCCATAGAATCCGGTACCTTTGGTGTGGCTGTCTGTGGAGAATTTGATGATAACGATAAGTTTATCTATGAATATTATTATCCGTATCTGACGGGAAGCGGCATTACTTCTTATGAAGATGTCTCTGTGGAACGTCATGCGGAGAAGGATTCCTATGCTGGTATCTGCGATGATATCAAGGTGGGAATCTCTTTAATTTTCTATCTGCGGAACCGGATTCCCTACATCAAGGCTCAGAGTACCGGAAAATTACCCATCCGCGGTACCACACTGACCTTATCCGGCCTGTCCCTGACCGGAAGTATCCTGTTACCCATCAAAAAAGATGAAGAACAGGTCCTCCGGGTAAAAAAAGACTCCGCCAATCGTAACAAACTTCTGGCAGCTGCCAGACAGGGAGACGAAGATGCTATTGAGACCCTGACGCTGGAAGATATGGATATGTACACCACCATTTCCCGCAGGATCCAGAAGGATGATATTTTCAGTCTGGTGGATACTTATTTTATGCCCTACGGCGTGGAGTGCGACCAGTACTCTGTACTAGGTGAGATTACGGAACTTCGTCTGGCAACCAACGATGTCACGGGAGAAAAGGTATATATTCTTACGATTCTGTGCAATGAGTTATCTTTTGATGTATGTATCAATGAAAAAGATATCTACGGAGAACCTCAGGTGGGACGCCGTTTCAAGGGTGTCATCTGGTTACAGGGGTATATTAATTTTCCCGAGGAATAAGGTTGCAAAATCGTGATATTTTCGGTATACTAACAGTTGTGTGTATGTTCCTATAGTTAAATGGATATAACAAGCGCCTCCTAAGGTTCAACCATGGTTAAACCCGTGAGTGAGTAAAAGGCGATAACTAAGAGTTCGATTTGAACTGTGGCATATAGAAATGTCGAAATAAGAAAACAGATGATTCATCACAAAAGTGATTGAGTTCATAAAGAAGGTCACCGTAACCGAAACAGGCTGAAAAGCTTGAAAATACGGCATTTGTTCTCGTAGTTAAATGGATATAACAAGCGCCTCCTAAGGTTGCGTTACAACGGTCACCTTGGAAAAACTTCATACAGGATTCAAGTTCGAGTTTCTTCGGGCTTAGTCATAAAACCAGCTATGTCTCAGTAGCTCAGTTGGATAGAGCACACGCCTCCTAAGCGTGGGGTCGGAGGTTCAAATCCTCTCTGGGACGCCAGCTAACAACGCCGAAAGCCTTTGTTTTCAAGGGTTTTCGGCTTTTCTTATATAAAAAGCTACGAAAAAGCTCTTTCACTGTATGAGATAAAATTCTACTCCAAAATTTGATTTTTGACAACCCCTCCAGAATCGAACGGTTGTTATAAGACAAAATCGCCAGCTAATTTTTAGCAGAAAACGGGCTGTTCTTGCTAATGAAAATGCCCTTCCTGCTAATCAGCCCCAAAATCGTGCCAAAAATCCAGCTAATCAAAAAAGGCGGATGTTTTGAGTACCATGCAGTTATAGCAGATAAAAAAGTGAACAGACAGCCTAAGAGTAAGCATAATATCACAATATAATAGTTGCAGAATTGATGAGAATAAGCGGGAGCGATGCAATTATTGTAATGGACAATGAAGTATGGTATTGTATAGATGGTTTACCAAATCGTTGTTTGGCGATTTGGTAAATCCCAATAAATTAATTTTATAGGGAACAGAAAATTAGAATTTTATGTTGTGAAAAAGATGTCTATTAACTTAGACATTGTATTTGTTGCCGCAAGAAGGGCAGAAACGGCTCTTGCAGCGGAAAGGAACGAATTTAAGATTTCCGCAATGAGAACAGGCATACATGGCGCTGCCGTGAGAAGGGTCACCACAATGAATCATCTTGTCGACATTTTTCAATGACGGCAGGACGAGGATGTAGTTCATAAACGATATGTTCGTAATAGTCGGTAAAAATGGATTGTAAAATATTCATGATAGAAGTTTACAATAAAGTAAGGCAAAGAAAAGAACTTCCCCTCATGAATGAGGGGGTAGGGGAGTTGAGAGTGCCGTAGGCACTTGTTTACTATATTGAAATTTTAAGTTATATTTTGTGCATGTCAACATATGTGAAAGGAGTCTGCCGATGAAAGTAAATCAATCTACTTTAGCGGATGATATATTTATATCAGTAGAAACGTTGTTGCCGACATGTAGTTTTCCAACCTATCATGCGCATAATGTTTATGAGATTTACATTTTAAATTCAGGGGAACGTAACATTTTCATCGGTAGTAAGCTATATCATACATCACCCGGAGTTGTGGCAATGATCCGCCCTCATATTCCTCATAGAAGTTTCGGAAATACACCCTATAGCGGTATCTGTGTAGAGTTTTCCAAGGGATATTTGGATGAGCAGTTAAGTAGCCGGGAACGGACGGAAGTGTTGCAGTGCTTTATTCAGCCGGTTATATCGCTGCCGGAAATGTATCTGAAGGAACTTTGGTGCAACGCGGAGAAAGTAATAAAAGGAAAGATTCAAAAGAAAGAGTATCTTTTGAGCCTGGCAAAAATTTTAGAAGAGTTTCAAAGTGCAACTGACATGGCGAGAAAGACATCTGCTGAATCAGATGCTTCTCCTATTAGCAATTATTTGCAGGAACATTATAAGGAGATTCATAGTCTGGAGGAGCTGACGACATATTTTAGAGTCAGTAAAAGCTACCTGTGTAGGATTTTTAGGAAGCAGACAGGGCTAACTATTGTAGAATATATTAATCGTCTAAAGGTTGAGGAAGCCTATAAGTTATTGCAGGAAACGGAACTTTCGATTCATGAAGTCAGTATGCGGTGTGGATTTGATACAGTAATTTATTTTAATCGCGTGTTTAGGCGAATTATGGGTGTTACACCAAAGGATGCTCGGAAAATAGCCAGAGATCAATGGACATATATATAGAATTGGTAAACCGGTTTTTGAACTTTGTTCAATATCGGTTTATTTTTTGTTGTGTTGTTTTTTTTTTATTTCTATAATGAAATTGGATAGTATATAGAATAGCGGATAAGTAACCGGTAATAGCATGATTGCGGAAGGGAGCATAATAAATGAAATCATTGATTTTAGAGAATGACAAGTATCAAATGAACTGGGTGGAAGGTACTGTGGAATGGGGAACAGTTCGTGTTCCGAAGGGAATTGAGGTTGCGGTGCAGTCTGAAAAAGTAGACGGAGATATATATGAAACTTATACATTTACTAATGTGACGGCGCACGATATTTTTACTTCCCTAAAAGATATTGGGATTTATACGACTTTCAATGATGATTACAAGGATTCTGAGACCTGTATGACCAATAGATGCCATGCGCATATCTGGTGCGGAGAAGAGATAACCTATGTGATGGCCCTTCGTATGGGTGGGGATGCGCCCCACTTGGGTATGGTGGTAACTGAGGGAAGTATCGGTGGATACAGTGTGGAACGTGATTTTGCAAAGATGAGCAATGATAGAGGTGATTTTTTGCTTCATCCGGTACCGATTACACTGACGCCCGGAGAGAGCTTTCAAATCAGCTGGGTATTGTTTACGCACAACGGAAAGGAAGATTTTTATAGACAATTGCCTGTATATAATCCGAAATATATCCGAGTGTCTGCAAATCAGTTTACTGTATTTGCAGATGAACAGATTTCTTTAGAAATTGAGCCGGCCTTTGTATTTCATCCCAATGATGTGGAAATTATGAGAGGTGGAATGGCAGTAGATTTTAGTTGTGACAATGGTTTAATTAAGGTTAATGAAACACCTGTCGAACCGGGCGAGTACTGTTATCAAATTTGTGTAAAAGGTGTCAAGACCCACTGTAATATTTTAGTACAGCCTACCATGATGGAATTGATAAAGGCAAGATGTTACTATTTGGCAGAAAAACAGCAGTATCATAATTCTCTCAGCCGTTTGGATGGTGCTTATTTGATTTATGATACGGAAGAAGGACATATTTATTACGAATCGAAAAATGATTATAATGGCGGGCGAGAGCGTGTCGGTATGGGTATTTTAATGACAAAATATCTTCAGCAGAAAGAGGATGTCTATTTAGAGGAAAGCCTGAAAAAGTATATTACTTATGTGGAGAGGGAACTTTTGGAGAAAGAGACCGGAAGGGTATTCAATGATTATCAAAGAGATGACTCTTACAAGCGTTTGTATAATTATCCATGGATGAGTCTTTTCTATCTGGAGCAGTACACGCTTTGGGGAAAGCAGGATATGCTGGAATGTGCATACAGGATTATGAAATCCTTCTATGAACAGGGTGGAGCACATTTCTATGCTATTGAAATTCCTTTGGAGCGCATCTGCTGTGAATTGGATCGGGCAGGAATGGAAGAGGAGTACCAAGAACTACTTACATATTTTAGAACTCATTGTGATTTTGTGGCAGAAACAGGAACCAATTACCCTGCTCATGAAGTGAACTATGAGCAGAGTATTGTGGCACCTGCAACAAATTTGTTGTTACAGATGTACAAAGTGACAGGGGAAAAAAAGTATCTGGAAGCAGGCAAAAAGCAGATGGCAGTATTAGAACTGTTTAATGGTACCCAGCCGGATTACCATATGTATGAGGTCGCGTTGCGTCATTGGGATGGTTATTGGTTTGGGAAAAAGCGTCTCTACGGTGATACCTATCCTCATTACTGGAGTGATTTGACAGCTCATGCATACAGAGAATGTGCAGAGCTTTTTGGCAGTGAGGAGTATGTTTATAAGGCGGAGGCGGCTTACAGAGGTGTGCTCAGCATGTTTAGAGCGGATGGCAGTGCAGCTTGCGCTTATGTGTATCCGGTTACGGTAAATGGTGTAGAAGGTGGTTACTATGATGTGTATGCAAATGATCAGGATTGGGGATTGTATTTTTATTTGCGTTCCCATTCTTAGTGGATAAAGATATTCATTCTACGAAAGAATCGAAAAGAGAGGAGTTACATAGCTATGAAATTATGGGAAATAGGAAAACTGTTACATGGCGGTGATTATAATGTGGATCAATGGTTGGATCGTCCGGACATTTTAGCGGAAGATATCCGCTTGATGAAACTTGCCGGAGTGAATGTGGTTTCACTGTGTATTTTTTCCTGGAGCAGTCTAGAACCGGAAGAGGGAGTGTATACCTTTGAGTGGTTAGACGAGGTTATGGATTCGATGTATAAAAACGGAATCTATGTAATCTTGGCAACACCCAGTGCAGGAAAACCACCATGGTTGATAAAGAAATATCCTGATATTATGAGAACCAGAGAACACCGCCAACGTCTGCTATACGGAGAACGTGAGAACCATTGTAACAGTAATAAGATTTTTCGTGAAAAGGTATGTCGGATAGATGAAAAACTTGCAGAGCGCTATGCGAATCACCCTGCTTTGATACTATGGCATATATCTAATGAAATGTATGGTATTTGTCACTGTGAAACTTGTCAGGCAAGCTTTCGAAAGTGGCTACAAGGCAAATATAAAACCATTGATTGTCTAAATGAGCAGTATTGGAGCAATTTTTGGAGTCATCGTTACACAGATTGGGAGGAGTTGGAGTCTCCGTCTTCTGTTGGTGAAACAGCGGTACATGGTTTGGCTTTGGATTATAAGCGTTTTTATTCGGATTTATCCATTGATTTTTTGCAGATGGAAATTGATGCGGTAAAAAAGTATAATCCGTCTATACCAGAGACGAAAAGTCAAGGACTTTTTCATCAAATTCAAAAAGAAGTCACATTTT
>ERZ827108.3900-NODE-3900-length-11732-cov-3.405926_pt1 | contig 11732 bp, 9 predicted proteins | sample MGYA00519921_ERZ827108 | MGnify/ENA primary metagenome ERZ827108 (study PRJEB31778, sample SAMEA3449258) | human gut metagenome | biome: human gut; feature: human-associated habitat; material: faeces | place: United Kingdom | collected 2010/2012 ... | reverse complement strand
TGCTCAACACCGTCCTCACCGTGCGCGCGCACCAGGCGAATTCCCATCAGGGAAGAGGCTGGGAGCAGTTCACTGATGCGGTCATTCAGGCAGTAAATGCCCAGGATCGTCCGATTGTGTACCTCCTCTGGGGCAGACCGGCGCAGTCCAAAATACCGATGCTTACGAATCCGAAGCATCTGATCTTAACGGCACCGCATCCGAGCCCTCTCTCGGCATACCGGGGATTTTTCGGGTGCCGGCATTTCAGCAAGGCAAATGCGTTTCTTGAGGAGCATGGAATCGCACCGATAGACTGGCAAATTGAGAATATTTAGTGTATAATATACTTACAATAAAAGCAGACAGGAGGTATTGGTTATGCGTGTAAAAGCAATTATGATGCCTTTCAGTAAGCTGGCGTGTATCAGCGTGGAGAATACGGTAGAAGAGGCAATGAAGATTATCGACGAGCAGGGACTTCTCTCGCTTCCGGTAGTGGACGGACAGCAGTTTGTGGGTGTTTTGTCCAAACAGTTTTTGTTTGAGGAATTTTTCCGGAACTATACAGGGACCAGAGAAGAATTTGCACAGCGAAAAGTGATGGAGTTCATGAAGACAAGAATTGAGACCATCGGTGAGAATACACGGATTGAGGAAGCGGCAGCAATGTTTATCACCTCCAAAGTTCGTTTTATTCCGATCACGAACGAGCAGAACAAGCTGCTTGGAATCGTGACGCAGCAGGCGGTATTCAAGGAATATCAGAAGATCTTTGGTAACAAACACAATTCCATGGCAATCTACACGTATGATATCCGCGGTGTGCTCGGCAAGATCTGTGAGCTGATTGCTAAGGAGGGCGGAGACATCTGCAACATGATGGTGATTCCGACGGATGTTATGGATCTGGCAGAGATCTTCCTTCGGGTGGAAGCACCGGATTTTGAACGTGTGGTACGCGCGTTAGAGCGCCACGGTTATGACGTGCGTGATGTGAAGTATAATGATCAGAAATAATACAGAACGGATGGATCTGGAATAGAAGAGAGGGGTGCCGCGCATGTGCGGCGCCCCTCTCTGTCTGCGTAAAAGGGAGAAAAACCCCCTGAAATGAGGAGTGCCCAGACACTTGCGCGCCTGGGCTATTATGAAAAAATTATCAAATATATTGTAACGAATTGTCTTGTTTTTTGATAATTTTATTGTAGCAATAAGATATGAATAAACTATGAACAATAGTTAAACATTTTAATAAGGACAAGCACCAGAAAATGCTTGAAAAATCTAAGGTTTCGGGCTAAAATGACGATATAGAACATGAGGTAACAAGAAGGTATTGTGCACAAATGCAACAGCCGGATCAACATTCTGACACGGAGGTCAGATGCTTTTTTTCAAAGGAGTGATAGAGTATGGCAAGTATTTCAGGATATGATTCATCGTCACTGGGCGTGTTATTTTCCAGTCTGAACCGGAACAATACAACTTCCTCTCTGCTGGGAGGCGGAAGCGATCTGCTCGGAATCAATTATTCCGATTATGCGACGATCCGCAACGGAAGCTATTTCAAGCTTTTGAGTGCCTATTACAGCAAGTCGGATTCCACGGACAGCGCCACGAAGGTCAGCCCGTCGATCTCAACCGCGAAGGATGACGCGAAGACACTGACCCGGATTGAGAGTGCGGCGGAGAGTACGGAGAAGTCGCTTTCCAAGCTGACAGCAACCGGAAAGGATTCTGTGTTCAACAAAGTGGAGAAGACCGCGGAGGACGGCACGAAGACGCAGGAGTATGACCGTGATGCCATCTATAAGGCGGTGAAGTCGTATGTGGATGATTACAATTCACTGCTGGATCGGGCGGACGATTCTAAGACGAAGAGCATTCTGCGTGCGGCGAACTCTTTGAAGAGCAACGCCAGAGCGAATGAGAAGATGTTGGAGAAAGCGGGTATTACCGTGGATGCCGACGGCAGACTTTCCGTGGACGAGAAGAGCTTTGAGAAGGCGGATATGGACAAGCTGAAGTCACTGTTTACAACGCACGGATCTTATGCGACGCAGACGAATGTGGATCTCCTGAAGATCGCATCCAACGCGAAGAGTGAAGCGGCGAAGGCGAATACCTACAGCAAGAATGGTATGTATACTTATAATTACAGCACCGGAGATCTTTACAATTCCGGAATTTAACATTGGAAGACACGAAGAGATGAGGCTGCCATACCGTAAGGTGTGGCAACCTCATATGTTTGTTGGCAGGAGCGGGCATGGCAGGAAAAAAAGTAGTAGTCGGTATGTCGGGCGGAGTGGATTCTTCCGTGGCGGCATATTTGTTAAAACAGCAGGGATATGATGTGATCGGAGTCACAATGCAGATCTGGCAGGATGAGGATCAGTTTACACAGGCGGAGAGCGGCGGATGCTGTGGACTCTCGGCGGTGGATGACGCACGCAGGGTGGCGGATCGTCTGGAGATTCCGTATTATGTGATGAATTTCAAGCGCGAGTTCAAGAAGAATGTCATGGATTATTTTACAGCGGAGTATTTAAAAGGGCGCACGCCGAATCCGTGTATTGCATGCAACCGCTATGTGAAATGGGAATCCCTGCTTCAAAGGAGTTTGGAGATCGGAGCCGATTACATTGCGACCGGCCACTACGCGCGCGTGGAACAGCTTTCCAACGGAAGATATGCTATCCGCAACTCCGTGACGGCGGCAAAGGATCAGACCTACGCGCTGTTTAATCTCACGCAGAAGCAGCTCTCCCATACCCTCATGCCGGTAGGAGATTACACAAAGGATGAGATCCGTGCGATTGCGGAAGACATCGGACTGATGGTTGCACATAAAAAGGACAGCCAGGAGATCTGTTTTATACCGGACAATGATTATGCCGGATTTATAGACAGAGAGTGCGGGGAAATGGTTCCGCCGCCGGGCAACTTTGTGTCGGTGGACGGAGAGATTTTAGGGCGGCACAAGGGAATTACACATTATACGATCGGACAGCGCAAAGGACTCGGGATTGCGTTTGGATATCCGGTGTTTGTGACAGAGATACGCCCGGAGACAAATGAGGTAGTTCTCGGAAGTGATAAAGATGTGTATACAAACCGGCTGTATGCGAATCAGCTGAACTTTATGGCGCTCTCCGACATTGAGGAGCCGGTTCGCCTGAAGGCAAAGATCCGGTACTCGCATGCGGGAAGCTGCTGCACCGTGCGGCGCACCGGTGCGGATGAGATCTGCTGTGAATTTGAAGAGCCGGTGCGCGCCGTGACACCGGGACAGGCAGTGGTGCTGTACGACGGAGACTATGTCGCGGGAGGCGGCGTGATCACACACGCTTAAGCGCCTGCATCACAGGGCAAACGTGTGGATTGCATGCGCGACGCCGCTGTTTTCATTGGAGCGCGTCACAAAGTCTGCGATCTCTTTCACTTCCGGCAGGGCATTTTCCATGGCGACGCCGATCGCTGCGGTTTTTAAAATGTCGATGTCGTTCTGGGTGTCGCCGCAGGCAAGCGTCTCTTCGATATCGACGCCGAGGTGCGAACAGAGCAGGGTGAGACCGTTTCCTTTGGTGACGCCCGCTCTGGTGAATTCCAGATTGTGGTAGCCGCCGGAGAGAAAGGTGATCTCGGGGTGCTCTGACAGGATCTGCATCACTTCGTCGCGGTAGAGAAAAGTGCCGTCCTCCTGCGGATAAAAATTCAGCGTCATCTTCTGGACGTTCAGATTGTGGACGCGGATATAGGCAGCGAGATCATCGGTGAAGGTTCTGGTCCGGTGAATGTAGCGTTTGATTGATGTGGGCATGTCCAGGCAGTCGATCTTTCCCTCACAGGAACGCTGGCTGAAGCCGTCGCCATTGATAAAAGCATCCATATGGATGCTCTTTTTTTGCAGTTCTTCGATGATGGGGCATACAAGCGCAGGCTCCATCGCAGATTCATGGATGCAGAGGCGATCCGGCAGATGATAGACGGCAGCACCGTTGGAGGTGATGGCATAGGAGACGCCGAGACCGGATAAAAGTGTGACGGGAAGCCCGGCGTAAGGGCGTCCGGTCGATATGGCAACGTGAATTCTGCGGGAGGAAGCTTCGCGAATGGCGTCCTGATCCTCCTTTGAGATCTCACTTTGTCCGTTAAAAAGAGTGCCGTCCATATCGAGGGCAATCAGACTGACAGGCTGTTTCATAGTCGAGTATCCTTTCTGTAAATGTATCTACAGAATGATACAATAAAATGGGAAAACAATCAAGAAACGGCGGTGCCGTGGCGCGGATTGCAGGAAACATTGGAAAATACTTGCACCCGGCATGGGGAAATGGTAAGATGTGGCTTGATAAGCAAGAACGGATGATAGAGAGGATACGGGAATGACCAGAGAGGAATTTGCGACACTTGTGGGAAGCAGACCGGTGATATTGGACGGCGCGACAGGAACGAATCTGCAGAAAGCAGGAATGCCGGTCGGGGTCTGCCCGGAGCAGTGGATTCTGGAGAACCCGGGGGTTCTGATAGAATTGCAGGAGCGCTATGTGGAGGCGGGCACGGATATTTTGTTCGCGCCCACCTTTACGGCAAGCCGGATCAAACTGGAGGAGTACGGACTGGAGAATTCTCTGGTGCAGATGAACCGTGAGCTGGTGGCACTCTCAAAGCGCGCGGCAGGCGGCAGGGCATATGTGGCGGGCGATCTGACGATGACGGGACGGCAGCTTTATCCGCTCGGCGATCTGATGTTTGAAGATCTGGTGGAAGTCTACAAGGAGCAGGCGAAGGTGATCTGCGAGGCGGGAGCGGATCTTTTTGTCGTGGAGACCATGATGAGTCTTCAGGAATGCCGTGCTGCGGTTATTGCTATCCGCGAGGTGTGTGATCTCCCGATTATGGTGTCGCTGACCTACAATGAGGATGGGCGGACGCTCTACGGAACTGATCCGGCAACTGCGGTGATTGTGCTGCAGAGCCTCGGAGCGGATGCTGTGGGACTGAACTGTTCCACCGGACCGGAGGCGATGATTGATCCGGTACAGCAGATGGCGGAGTATGCGACGATTCCGCTTCTGGCAAAGCCGAATGCCGGTATGCCGGAGCTCTGTGACGGCGTGACCGTGTATCGTACCACGCCGGAGGAGTTTGCGTCAGTCGGCGCGAAGCTTGTGGAGGCGGGCGCGGCGATTATAGGTGGATGTTGCGGCACGACACCGGAGCATATCCGTGCGTTAAAGCAGGCGGTGGGTTCCATGCCGGTGCATATGCCTCTCACAAAGAAAAGACGTATGCTCGCCTCGGAGCGGATGCATGTGGAGATCCGGCTTGACGGTAAGTTCATGGTGATCGGAGAGCGGATCAATCCGACAGGAAAGAAAAAGCTGCAGGCGGAGTTAAAAGAGGGAAGCCTCAGTATGGTGCGCACTATGGCGACGGAGCAGGAGGAGAACGGCGCACAGATTCTGGACATCAATATGGGAATGAACGGAATTGACGAAAAGCAGATGATGTTAGACGCCATCTATGAAGTGACTTCCACGGTAGATCTGCCGCTCTGCATCGATTCCAGCCATGTGGATATCATCGAGGCGGCGCTGCGCATCTATCCGGGACGTGCGCTTGTCAATTCCATTTCTCTGGAAAAAGAAAAGATCGAGTATCTGCTGCCGATCGCGAAGAAGTACGGTGCCATGTTTATTTTGCTGCCGCTCTCGGACGAGGGGCTGCCGAAGGATTCTGCAGAAAAGCACGGGATCATCCGCGAGATCTTAAGACGCGCGGAAGCGATCGGCATGGGAAAAGAGGACATTGTGGTGGACGGACTGGTGGCGACGATCGGTGCCAATCCGAAGGCGGCGCTGGAGTGTTTTGAGACATTTTCTTTCTGCAAAAATGAGATGGAACTGCCGACGGTCTGCGGACTGTCCAACATTTCGTTCGGACTTCCGGAGCGCTCCTATGTCAACACGGCATTTCTCACAATGGCGATCGGAAATGGCCTTACGATGGCGATTGCAAATCCTTCCCAGGAACTTCTGATGAATGCGGCATTTGCATCGGACATGCTTCTGAACAAGGAGGAGAGCGGCATCCGCTATATCGGGCGCATGAATTATCTGTCCGAGAAGCATGAGGGCATGGAACATGTGTGGGTACCTGTCGGGACGGCGAAGGGCGCTGCCGTGAAAGGTACTGCCGGCTTACAGGCGGGAGACACAGGCGGCGCGAAGAATTCCGGAAACACGAACGAGGCGCACAGCGCGGTTTTTACGGCGGTTTTAAAAGGAAATAAAAACCATATTTTGGATGACGTCAAGCACGCATTAGACGCTGGGGAGAAGCCGGATGACATCATCAACGGACATCTGATCCCGGCGATCAACGAGGTCGGCGAGCTGTTCGACAAGCAGAAGTATTTTCTGCCGCAGCTGATTTCTTCTGCGAATACGATGAAGGTGGCGATCGAATATTTAGAGCCGATGTTAGCACGCTCGGACAAGGAGCCGAAGGCAACGCTCGTCGTGGCGACCGTGGAGGGTGATATCCATGACATCGGGAAGAATCTTGTGGTGCTGATGTTGAAAAATTACGGGTATCATGTGATTGATCTGGGAAAAGATGTCCCGGCAGATTTGATTGTAGATACTGCAATGAAAGAAAACGCAAGGGTGATAGGGCTCTCCGCGCTGATGACGACGACGATGATGCGCATGAAGGACGTGGTGGAGCTTGTCAAAGAGCGCGGATGTACGGCGAAGGTTGTCATCGGCGGTGCGGCGATCACGGAAAGCTTTGCGGAGGAGATCGGTGCGGACGGCTATTCCAAGGATGCGGCGGAATGTGTGAAACTGGTGGATCGTCTGTTGGAGGAAGAGTAGAAGGCGAAAAGCGGTCTTTTCCGCCTTCAAACTGCCCCGGGAAAATAGATGCAAAAAAATAGAAAAAAAGTGTTGACTTTTTGCAATACGGATAGTATACTAATCAAGTCGGTTGCGGTAGCGACCGATGAATATGGGATCTTAGCTCAGCTGGGAGAGCATCTGCCTTACAAGCAGAGGGTCATAGGTTCGAGCCCTATAGGTCCCATAGATATCAATATAATATGGCGGAATAGCTCAGTTGGCTAGAGCACACGGTTCATACCCGTGGTGTCGAGAGTTCAAATCTCCCTTCCGCTACTAGAGAGTCCTCGGGAATACAAGTAGTTGTGTGTCCGGGGATTTTTGTTCTTTCATAGGAAAAGGCTTGAAAGTGAGGGTATCATGAGAGTAGGAATGGGTTACGACGTGCATAAACTGGTTGAGGGCAGAGATCTGATCATCGGCGGTGTCAGGATCCCGCATACGCTTGGTCTGCTCGGACATTCGGATGCGGATGTGCTGCTTCATGCGATTATGGATGCGCTTTTGGGCGCGGCGGGATTAGGTGACATCGGAAAGCATTTTCCGGACACTGATCCGCAGTATAAAGGAATTTCCAGTATGAAGCTGCTCTCCCATGTGGCGGAGCTGATCCGGGAGAGGGGTTACGTGGTGGAGAACATTGACGCCACGATCATTGCGCAGAAGCCGAAGATGCGCCCGCATATCCCGCAGATGGAGGAAAACATCGCGGGAGCGCTCGGCATCAGCACGGATCAGGTCAATGTCAAGGCGACCACGGAGGAGGGACTTGGCTTCACCGGAACGGAGGAAGGGATTTCCTCACAGGCGATCTGCGCGCTTTCCAGTTTTTATGAGGGAAGTTTTACTGTGGCGGACTCTGCGGCGGGCTGCGCGGGCTGCGGCGGCTGCGGACGAAGCGTACAATGAGCTAAGAAGAATTCAGGCGGCTGCAGACGAAACATGCAGTGAAAAAAGATTGACAAAAACACAGGAAGTGCATAAACTATAGTAGGCAGGAGAGGTATCTTCTGCCGATAAAAAGATGAATTGGAAAAGCGAAGATCGGAAAGAGTAAGGATTCGGACATTCGTCAGAGAGAGACTGTCACCGGCTGAAAGCAGTCTTGGAAGAGAGAGTCCCCAAGTGCCTCCGTGAGCTGATCCGGCGAGAGTCATCTGCACCGCAGGATGCAGGGATGCCGTAGCCGGGTACGTCTGGCATACGTTACATGCGTCAAGTGAAATCATATGATTTTAGTAGAGTGGAACCGCGGATCATTTCGTCTCTAGGAGACGGATGATCCTTTTTTTGTAATAGGAAACTTTGTTCTGGTTTGTATGTGGAAAGGAATGGGAAGAGATGGGTATCCTAAGGTATATGAAGGAAGAGTTTCAGGTAATCAAGGAACGCGATCCGGCGATTAAAAGTCCGATGGAAGTTTTGCTTTATCCGACATTTCATGTTATGCTAAGCTACAGAAGGGCGCATAAGCTTTATCTCAAAGGGCATTATTTCTGGGCACGGTTTATTTCGCAGCGCGCAGCCAGGAAAACAGGCATTGAGATCCATCCGGGAGCGACGATCGGCAAGGGATTTTTTATCGATCACGGAAGCGGCGTCATCATCGGCGAGACGTCGATCATCGGAGATAACGTGACGCTGTATCAGGGCGTGACACTTGGCGGTACCGGCAAGGAGACCGGAAAGCGTCATCCGACGATCGGGAACAATGTCATGATCAGTGCCGGGGCGAAGATTATCGGTTCTTTTACGGTCGGGGATAATTCCAAGATCGGCGCCGGAAGCGTCGTCATCGAGGAAGTGCCGCCGAACTGCACCGTGGTCGGAGTGCCGGGACGCGTTGTAAAGCGTGACAATATCAGGACACCGCAGGATGACATGGATCAGGTGCATCTTCCGGACCCTGTGAAGGAGGATATCACCGTGCTGCAGCATGAGAATGCCGAACTGGTGAACCGTGTGCTGGATCTGGAAAAAGAAGTGCGTATTTTAAGCACGGGAGCCGGAGCGTCACAGGAATAATAAGAATAAAAAGAAACGGAGAATACCAAAGTGGAGAATAAGTTCAAATTTTACAATACACTGACAAGAAATATCGATACGGTGATTCCGCATGAGGATGGAAAGATTGCCATGTATACCTGCGGACCGACGGTATATCATTACGCGCATATCGGCAATCTGCGTAGCTACATCATGGAGGACGTGCTGGAAAAAGCACTGCGTTATGTGGGCTACGATGTAAAACGTGTCATGAATATCACGGACGTGGGACACCTTTCCTCCGATGCGGATACCGGTGAGGATAAGATGTTAAAAGGTGCGAAGCGCGAGCACAAGACGGTGATGGAGATTGCGAAGTTTTACACGGACGCGTTTTTCGATGACTGCAAAAAGTTAAATATCAAGCGTCCGGACGTTGTGGAGCCGGCAACCAACTGCATCCCGGAGTTTATTCACATGATCGAGGTGCTGCTGGAGAAGGGCTACGCTTATGTGGCAGGCGGAAATGTCTATTTTGACACTTCCAGGCTGGACGACTATTATGTTTTTTCTTCCCAGAGCGAGAAAGAGCTGTTAGTCGGTGTGCGCGACGATGTGGAGGAGGACGTCAATAAGCGGAACAAAAATGATTTCGTTCTGTGGTTTACAAAGTCCAAATTCGAGGATCAGGCGCTCAAATGGGATAGTCCGTGGGGCGTGGGATACCCGGGATGGCATATCGAGTGTTCCTGCATCAGCATCAAGCATCTGGGTGAATATATGGATATCCACTGCGGCGGCGTGGACAATATTTTTCCGCATCACACCAACGAGATCGCCCAGTCCGAGAGCTATCTGGGACACAAGTGGTGCGGTTACTGGTTCCATGTGAACCACCTGAACGACAAGTCGGGCAAGATGAGTAAGTCGAAGGGGGATTTCCTTACGGTGTCGCTTCTGCAGGAAAAAGGATACGATCCGATCGTGTACCGTATGTTCTGCCTGCAGTCCCACTACAGAAAGCCGCTTGAGTTTTCCTACGAGGTGCTGGACAACATGAGCGTTGCCTACAAGAAGCTTGTGAAGAGAATCGCGGATCTGAAGGCGGACGGCACAGTGGATGAGGGTAAATTTGCAGAGTACAAGGAAAAATTCTGTGATGCCATTTCCAATGACCTGAACACTTCCATGGCGATTACAATCGTCTATGACCTGCTCAAGGATGATACCTTAAACGATGCAACCAAGCGTGCGCTGGCGGAGGATTTTGACCGCGTGCTCTCCTTGAACCTGACGACGGCGAAGGTGGAGAATCCGGCGGAAGACACAGAGGTGGATGCAGAGCTTGAGGCATATATTTTAGAGAAGATCGAGGAGCGCAAAGCTGCCAAGAAAGAGAAGGATTTTGCAAAGGCGGACGCGATCCGGGATGATCTTCTGGCAAAAGGAATTGTGTTAAAGGACACACGCGAGGGTGTGATCTGGCATAAAGCGTGAGTCGGAGAGGAAGCTGGTATGGGAAGAGAAATCGATTCTTATATTAAGGAACAGTTCGGGATTGCGGAAGTCGATATCCGCACCTACTCACCGCTGACACTGGCTTATATCGGTGACGGGATCTATGATCTCGTCATCCGTTCTGTTGTCGTGGGAAAAGGGAATACCAGAGCGGGAGAACTGCACAAACGGACCAGCCAGATTGTCAAGGCGCACACGCAGGCCGAGATGATGGAGGTGCTTCTGCCGCTTCTGACAGAGGAGGAAGCGGACATTTACCGGCGCGGCAGAAATGCCAAGTCGCCGACGATGGCAAAGAATGCGACGATGTCCGACTACCGCAAGGCCACCGGGTTTGAGGCGCTGATGGGATGGCTGTACTTACAGGATGAGTTTGAGCGTCTGGTGGAACTGGTGAAGATCGGTGTGGACGGGCTGCATTTGAAGTTATAGAACGTCTGCCGCGGGAAGAGGAATCAGAGGGCGAAAGCATAGAGCGTCTGCCGGTGGCAGAGGATGCTACAGGCAGCAGAAAGAGTCTGCCGGAAGCAGAGAGAAAAGGAGAATACATGGGATACGAGGAATTAAAAATAGAGGGACGCAATGCTGTGCTTGAGGCGTTTCGTTCCGGCAAGACGATCGACAAGCTTTTTGTGCTGGACGGCTGTCAGGACGGACCGGTGCGCACGATCGTAAGAGAGGCAAAAAAGCATGATACCATTATTCATTTTGTGGAAAAAGAGCGTCTGGATCAGCTCTCGGAGACGAAGAAGCACCAGGGCGTGATCGCGGTGGCGGCAGCATATGAATATGCAGAAGTTGAAGATATATTAGAAGCTGCAAGATGCAAGGGCGAAGCACCATTTATATTTGTTCTTGATGAGATTGAAGATCCACATAATCTTGGTGCAATAATAAGAACAGCTAATCTTGCAGGAGCACATGGTGTTATTATCCCTAAGAGAAGAGCTGTAGGACTTACAGCGACAGTAGCCAAGACATCAGCAGGTGCAATTAATTATACACCAGTAGCCAAGGTTACTAATATAGCTAACACTATTGAGGCATTAAAGAAAGAGGGCTTGTGGTTCGTATGTGCAGATATGGGCGGCGAAACTATGTATAACCTTGATTTAAAAGGACCGATAGGTCTTGTTATAGGCAATGAAGGCAATGGCGTAAGCCGTCTTGTAAAAGAGAAATGTGATTTTGTTGCCTCAATTCCTATGAAGGGAGATATAGACTCTCTTAATGCTTCGGTTGCGGCAGGAGTTATGGCGTTCGAAATAGTAAGGCAGAGAATGATACAGTAATTATATATGCGGGCAGATGGGAATGGAGAATGGTATGAAGCATTAT
>ERZ827108.3892-NODE-3892-length-11778-cov-5.627826_pt1 | contig 11778 bp, 9 predicted proteins | sample MGYA00519921_ERZ827108 | MGnify/ENA primary metagenome ERZ827108 (study PRJEB31778, sample SAMEA3449258) | human gut metagenome | biome: human gut; feature: human-associated habitat; material: faeces | place: United Kingdom | collected 2010/2012 ... | reverse complement strand
GTGCCGCAATCAGCAGCAATGTCCTGCCGCTAAAGCAGGGTCTTTGTGATTTTAGATGTTCCATCCTCATATCTTCTTTTGAAGTTGGTTCGATGCAAAATTATGAAACCGGGGTGGAATAATGCAAATATTCAATAACGGGAAAATAACGGTTTTTGACTCCCGTCATTCTCCCGTCATTTTTCAGTCATTGCAATCCGCTTACAGCAAGCGGATTATGCCCGTAACAACCTGCGCGCTCTCCTTCTCGTCAAAAATCTTGATTCCCAAGGATTCCCTGCGCGAAACGACACCTCCGTTGGACAACGAAAGCAGCACGGTCATGTCTTTGGGACGGAATCCGCACTTTATCAGCAGGGCGGCCTCGCGGTCTACACCGGTGATACGGTTCTGCGCCAGCAGTTCCAGATTGGCAATGAAATTCGGAGACGCCGACAGCACCACCTGCTCCAGTTCATCCCAGACTTCCTCCTTCATCGGTTTCCCATCCTTCAACAATGACCGGATCTCGGCGTACACATCCGATTCAAGGATGACAGGAGAAACGTCCTGCCGCCCCGACGCCGTGTACAGGTCCATCAGTCCCTGACGCAACCTTTGCCGGAGCGCCGTCTCCGTATGCCCCCGTGACGTTGGCCTGACCGGTGTCTACCAGACCGGCTCCCGCGTCAGCGGGAAGTGCCAGCTGGCGTCTCAGGACCTCAAGACTGTCCAAAGCCTCGTGCAGACGGACCATGCTGGACTTGCCGCGGTACTTCACATACAGGACGGCAAACGCCAGGATCACCACAAGAAAGGCGAAACCGGCCGCGATCCACCGCATCCTTTCCCTATCCTCACGGGCCCTCCGGCTCTCGCGCTCGTGCAGGCTGTAGTCGTACCTGCTCTTCTGGAGCAGGGCCAGCTCGTTGCGGTTGTCGTTGAAGTAGTCCTCCAGCACTCGCTTGTAGTCTGCGTAATACCGGCTCAGAGTGTCGGGAGGCAGCCACTGCCTGAATTCCGGGGAGGTCAGGATGCGGTAGCCCGTCTTCTTGTTGGTCATGTCCTCGTTGGTCACCAGCTCATGGGCGTACATATACGCAGTGTCCATGATTCCTGCCTCGAGATATATGTCCGCGGCGTACGCCAGAGCCACGTTTCTTGAAACCTTACTGACATTTTCAGGCGTCTCCCTTATAAGTTCCTGCGCAGTTAAAAGATCCCCTTCATTCAACCTTACGGCTGCAAGCCAGACTTTAGACAATGCAGAATACGACTCGGGCAGAGAGACCGCATAATCCAAGGACCTGGACAACAGTGAATCCGCCTTTTCATATTCTCCATTATTAAAACCAATACCTCCTAACCGCTGAAACGTATAAACAATGCCGGTCGGCGTCCGGCAGTTGCCGGGTGTCGACGCTGTCCAGCATGGAGAGAGCCGCCTTCGGATCTTCGGACACCAACCCCGCCACACGCGTCAACGCCGCGTCCGGCTCAGGACGCGAGCATCCCGCCGCCACCGCCATCAGCAGCGACAACAGCAGCCACAGCATTAAAGGATACGATTGTCTCATTCCGGCTTCATCACGACGCCCTTGGACTTCATGCCGTTGATGGCCACGGTCAGGGGGGTGGGGAACTTCACTACGCGCAGATACTCTGTCTCGAACTCCGCCGGCATCGACTCCAGATAGTCCATGTCGATGTAGCCGTTGTGCGCAACCTGGTCGATGGTGAAGTAGCCCGTGCCAAAACTGGTCAGGTTCTGGAAGAAATGCGTGCCTTGGCTCGGCTCGATGCGGTAACCGGGCAGGGCCGACTCCACAATCAGCCTTGCGCCCGCTATCTGCGGCCAACGCACCGGAACGCCCATGGCGGGATCGCTGGTGCCCCAGCGCCCAGGGCCGATCAGGATGTACCCCCACTCGTTGTCGATCATCTTCTGGTTCACCTCAGCCACCTCCTCGGCTATCAGCGGCGTCTTCAGGCTGTCGAAGGCGTCCTTCCTGACGTACACCAGGTGACGGATGTTATCCATGATTCCATGACCCAGCGCCGCGTCGCTGCGCAGCAGCAGTTTCGAGTCAGGCACCGAGATGATGGAGTCGTCCAGCATCTCCTTGCGGTCCACGATCGGGCGGATCTGCAGCCAATAGACAGTGCCGATGCGACCCTGCTTGTCCGGCACGGCGTTGATGTTGCCCGCGAACTCTATCTCCACCGGGCGACCCATCTCATAGGCGCCAGTCTGGAGCATGAACTCCGCGATCCTGGCCAGCGGGAACTTGCCATGCCTCAGGATATTGGCGAACGTCAGCACCTTGCGGCCCGCTCCCTGGTCGGTGTCACGCAGATAGCCGTCGCGGAAGTCGTAGGTGGAGACCATGTATTTCAGCGCCCCCGCCTTGAAGGCGTCGGACACCTGGATCCTGGATATGTTGAAATTATTGTCGGTAGTGAAGTCGTCGGCGCAGACCGGATTGGGCTTGAGTCCGTACAGGTAGGTCTGTGTGTCGCGCAGGGCGCCCTCCAGCGTCGAGGTGGCCACGATATGGTCGGGATGCGCCGGGGAGAACCGCAACGCCTTGCCGCCGTCCACGATGTACTCGCCAAGTCCGGCCGCCAGCTCCACGACTCCCTCCTCGCTCTTCTCGGCCCCGACGGGGTAATAGTTCAGGCTTCGCCCCACGCCCGAGAAGTTCGGGTAATAATAGCCGTCATGGTCCTGGCCGGCCACCTCCTGCAGGATCACCGCCATCTTCTCCTGGTCGATGACGTTGCTGGTGGCGTTCATGTATGCCTTTGAATCGGCGAAGAACACCGAGGCGTACACCGCCTTGACGGCCGACACCACCATATGCAGGCGTGCCTCCTGGTCGTCCAGGTAAGGAATCATGTAGGTGCTGTAGATTCCGGCGAAGGGCTGGTAATGCGAGTCCTCGAGCAGCGACGAGCTGCGGACCGCCAGCGGACGGTGTACCACATCGAAGAAAGCCGCCAGGTCGGCCCGTACATTCTCCGGGAACTTTCCCCGCAGGAATGCCTCCAGGATCTCCTGGTCCGACGCGTCGGACAGCGCGATGCCGTACAGCCCGTTGCTGTCCATGAACTCGTCGAAGATATCGGTGCATATCACCACGGTGTGCGGGATGGTAATCTGCACGCCGTCGAAACTGTCGCACTCCGGATGCCGCTTGATGATCTGGTCGATGAACGCCAGTCCGCGCCCCTTGCCTCCCATGGACCCCTGGCCAATGCGGGCGAAGTTGCTGTAGTCGTCGTAGTTGTCACGGTCGAATTCCGCCACCACGCCGCGGTTCTTCATCCTGCGGTAACGGACTATGCACTCGAACACCAGTTTGCGCACCATCGGGATCTCGTCCAGATCCAGCATAACGCGGTCCTTCAGAGCCTCGGCGATGGGGAACAGGGCGCGGGTGTAGAGCCAGCGGCTGATGAAGTTCCGCCTGCAGTAATAGTTCAGCAGGTCGGCCGGGATCTCGAAGATGCCGTTCTGCAGGTCCTTAAGGTTGCGGATGCGCATCATCTCGCGGCCGGTATGCGTGTAGCGGACTATAAAGTCGCCGAAGCCGAACTGGTCCGTCACGGCCTGGCGCAGGTCCTGCGGCAGCGTCTTGCTGTTCTTGTCCAGAAACGTGTATCCGGCCTTCTCGGCGCCCTGGCGGTTGGCCGCCTCCTGGCTCTCCATGATGACCGGCACGTAGGGATTGTCGCGGTGCAGGTACTCGGCCAGCCTCATTCCGGCCTCCGGGTCCTTCTCGCCGTTCACCGGGAAACGGGCGTCGGTGACCAGGCCGAGTATATGGTCGCCGTATTTGTCGATCAGGGCCTTGGCCTCCTCCATGTCGCGGGCCAGCAGCACCTTGCTGCGGCCGCGCATACGCAGCGACGCCTCGTGCTGGTTCAGAGCCTCCGAACTGTTGATGCGGCTCTGCTTCAGCAGAAACTTGTACAGATAGGGCAGCACCGAGCTGTAGAAGCGGATGGAATCCTCCACCAGCAGGATGGTCTGCACGCCCACCTCCAGGATGTCGTGCTCGGCGTTCATCTTGTCCTCCAGCAACTTGATGATAGCCAGGATCAGGTCCACGTTGCCAAGCCAGGAGAACACGTAGTCCACGCCTCGCAGGTCCTCGTTGGCGATGCGGCGGCGCACCTCCTTGCTGAACGGCGTCAGCACCACGAAAGGCACCTGCGGATACATCCGGTCGATCTCCACGGCCTCGCGGAACGTCTCGCTCACGTCCACTCCGGGCATGGCGATGATCATGTCGTAGGGCTTGGAGGCCAGTTCACGCTTCGCCTCTCCGTAGGTGGCCACCACCGTGAAGCGCGGCGGCGACGACAGGTTCAACGCGACATACTCATTGTAGATCTGCTCCTCGATGCGGCCGTCACCCTCCAGGCTGAAGGCGTCGTAGGGCGTGGCTATGAGCAGGACGTTGAAGATTCGGCGCTGCATCAGCGTCGAGAACGCCGTATCCTTCAGATACAGCTGGCTCAGCATGGTGTCGTTGACCTGTCTCACTTGGGATGTTGTTATGTGTTCTTCTCCAGGAACGCCGCCAGGGCGTCGGGCATGGACCGGTGCTGCGGGGTCGGGGCCGCGATGTCGGCCGTAAGGCCCGCGTCCTCGATGGCCTTCAGCGTCATCGGCCCGAAACCGCCGATGGCTATCTTCCCCTTCACGGCATCCATGTCGGGGAAATTCTTCTTGAGCGACTCGATTCCCGACGGACTGAAGAATATGAACAGGTCGTAGTCCTTGTCCTCGTCGGGCTGGAAGTCGTTGCTGACCGTGCGGAACATCACCGCCTTGGTGACGTCCAGCTTGTGGTCCGCCAGAATGGTCGGGTCCTCGTTATGCACGTCCGATACCGGGAACAAGAACTTCTCCTTCTTGTTCTTGTCCATGGCCGCAAGGAGCTGAGGGTCGCTGAGCTTGCCGGTCAGGCCGAACGATATCTTGCGCTTGCGGTAGACTATGTACTTCTGCAGGTACAGCGCGATGGCCTCGGTGGTGCAGAAGTAACGCATAGTGTCGGGCACCTTGAAGCGCGACTCCTCGGCCAGACGGAAATAGTTGTCGATCGCCGTGCGCGACGTGAAGATTATGGCCGTGTAATCGGCCAGGTTGATCTTGGACTGTCTGAATTCCTTCGCGGTCAGACCTTCCATCTTGATGAAAGGACGGAACACCATCTCGACGCCGTAATGCGCGGCAATGTCGAAATAGGGCGACTTATCTCCCACAGGGCGCGGCTGCGATACCAATATCTTCTTAATTTTCATAGCCAATTTACACAAATCTGTAATGTCAGAACATATGTGAGGATCAAGGGTACTATTTCTAAACTGCAAAGGTAGTACAAAAATAGCAACCAAGACGAAGAATGATTGAAAAAAATGCGAATTCCTTTAAAAATGAACATAATTTTGCCCGAAACGAAGACACCGACGGCAATAATGAGCAGAATCGGCGTCCATTCCGGACGGACCAGTGCCAAGAGCGCCAGGGGGAAAAGCGGCACCGCCTCCAGTGCCGCGGCGGCCGCCGCTCCGCGCACCCACATGGACGCCTGACGTCCGTCGGTGAACACGCCTCCCGACACCCAGTAGGCCAGCAGCATCGCCCCGTTGTAGAGCAGGCTCATCCCCATGCAGATTCCTATTCCAGCCGTGGAGTTGTCCGCAAGTCCGGGGTTCAGCCAGCGGACCGCGGTCCACAGCAGGACTCCCGCCGACGCCACCCACATCATGTTCAGCAGCACCAGGAAGGTGGTCTCGCGCACGGTCTCGTCGAACACGTTGCCCCGCTCGCGCGTGGCGGTCAGGTCCGCCGCGACGGCCTTCCAGTAGCGCGGACTGTTGTGCATGCATAAACCCACCAGACAGAATATCACGGCAAGCCCGACGTAGATCCACGACATCCCGTCCGACGGGACCGGGGGCGCCAGTTCCGTCACCACCGGGTTGTCGAAGACCAGGCCGGCCTTCTCCTGACCCGCGGCTATGCTGTCCGGACCCATTCCCGGCAGCCAGGGGGGTGTCACAGCCATTTCTCTTCCTTGTACCATTCCAAAGCCTTGCCGATTCCCTGGCGCAGCGGTGTCCTGGCCTCGAAACCGAAGTCGCGCCGCGCCTTGGCGGTGTCGACATTCCAGTTACGCTGCTTCATGATGCGGTACTTGTCGCTGTTAAGCGTCGACGGCTTGTTGCGGGCCACACCGATCTTCTCGGCCACGACGCTGACCGCCTTTACCGCCCACAGAGGCATCCGCACCGGCAGCACGAACCGCCGCCCCATGCACTCCTTGGTGTAGCCTCGGAACTCCCGCTGCGAGTACGCGCGGGATTCCGAGATATGGTATGTCTCCTTGACAGGCGCATCCTCCAAGGCCATGTACACAGCCTCGGCAAGGTCTTCCACATAGATGAACGTCAGCATCTGCCGACGGAAGCCCACCGAGAAGTCGAATCCCCGGGCGATGCTCTTGAACATCAGGAAATAATCGTGGTCGCGGGGACCGTAGATTCCCGTAGGACGGAATATTATGTAAGGCATGTCGCCGGACTGAAGCCATATCTCGGCCTTGAGCTTGGACGCGCCGTAACGGGTGTTGGGACAGGGGATCATAGTCTCGTCGAACGGAGCGTACCCCTTCTCATCGCCGGGTCCCATGGCCGACAGACTGCTCATGTACAGGAACTTGTCCGGAACCATATCCGTGCGCCTCAACGCCTCGGTGAACCGGCGCAGGTAATCGTAGTTGATACGGTTGAAGTCGGCGTAGGTGTTGACCTTGGTTGCCCCGAGGTTGTAGACCACCCAGTCCCACTTCCCCTCAGGCATCGCCTGCCGCAGGGCGGCGTCGAGCGTCTCGGGCTTGTCGAAATCAAACTCCACGAACCGGACCCTTCCGTCTGTCAGGTATTTCCTGGAGGTGGTGGCACGCACTCCGGCCCATACCTCGCAGCCTCGCTCCAGTCCCTCCTGAACCAGGAATCCGCCGACAAAACCGCCGGCTCCTACCACCAACACCTTCTTGTTATCGTTCATCCTGTCTATTCTTTACTGTTACGGCATTTCTGCCTGCATCCTTGCCGGCTGTCCCCGGGGCACTGCCTCACAGCAGCCGGAACTCGTACCCCTCCCGCACCAGCCATTCCAAAGCCTCCGGGAGCGCCTTCTGCAGCCGGGGCCAGCTCTTCAACGAGTCGTGGAACACCACCACCGACCCGTCGCGGACGTAACGCTTCACGTTGTCCACCACCTGGGCGGCATTGAGGCGCTTGCTGTAGTCACGTGTCACCACATCGAACATCACGATGCGGAACTGCTCGTGAAGCGCCCACGTCTGCCGCGGACGCAGCCAGCCGTGCGGCGGCCGGAACAGGTCGCTGTCGATGTAGCGCCGCGCCTCGGCCACGTCGCGCAGATAACTGCGCCGTGTCAGCCGAAGTCCCTGCACATGGTGCATCGTATGGTTCCCCACACGGTGCCCGCGGCTCCGGACCTCCCGGTAAAGATCCGGATACTTGCGGACGTTATCGCCGACCATGAAGAACGTGGCCTTCACTCCGTATCGGTCCAGCAGGTCCAGAACCCAAGGCGTCACCTCGGGAATGGGTCCGTCGTCGAACGTCAGGTATACGGCATGGCGGTGACTCGGCTCATGGAACCGAAACACACCGCCCGGCACCGTCAGCCGGAATGCCATCGGAGGTCGTTCCAACCACATGCGCGACGCTTATTTCCCGTGTTTACTTATGTATTCGTCGTGCAGACGCTTGCTGCGCGCCATGTCCACGGCCTTCACGTCGGGATCGGCCTCCACGGCCTCACGGGGAACTCCGTACTGTATGTACTGCTCCACGGCTCCGTAGAATATCGAATCCAGCGCGCGGTCGTCGTCGCTCTGCCCGGCGTACTCCTGTGGCGACAGGCCGGCCAGACGGTTGACTATACGCGCCACCTCGGCCAGTTCAGACACATAATCCTCCGCTGTCGCACTGTCGCCGCCACCATAGGCACGATTGTAGTAATCCCGAAGCACCGCCTCGGTATAGCCAGTACCCTTGAGGAGGTTATCCAGCCATTTGCCGTCGCCACCGTACTGGTGGTACAACTCGATGAAGCGGTAGAACTGGAACGGCATCGCGCCTGTCTCCATCGTGGCCGACGCATGGCCGAACTGCTGGTTCAGCATTGCTCCGTAACGCAGGTACTGAGCGTAACGGGTCATCTGCACCTTCAGGATCTCCACGGCCTTCTGCTTCAGTTTCGGGTTATCGGTCAGCTCGCCGATGGTGCCGTAGACCTCAGGCAGCGTCAGCGCCACGTTCATATTGTAGTTAGCCGTCCGCTCGGACAGTTTGGCCTCCATCAATCCGGCCACTTTCAGGGCGTCGTTGTACTTGCCCTCGCGGATCAGGGCCATGGCGGCGTCCAGCATGGAGGTGCGCGTGGATATCAGCATACGGCGTGCCGTCTCGTCGAAATACGGGACGCGGCCGTCGGTATCGGCGCCCCCCCACAGATACTTGGTCACCACGGGATATGCCTTGTCGGCACGCGCCGGAAGTCCGGGCTGCAGGGTGGGCAGCAACTGATGCACCATGCCGACCGAGGCCATGTAGTCCGACATTCCGAGATGGTATTCGTTACCCACAGTCATGCACCAGTAGATGGGACGCGGCCATCCCTCGGCGGCGTTCGTGGCCACGATGTCGAGCATCAGCAGCTCGCCCAGGCTGATGTAGCCCTTGGAGTTGTAGGAGTCAGTCCCCGCCAGGTCGATCACGATGTCGTTGACGATTTTGTCGGAATCCTGCGGAGCGACCAGTCCGCGTGCCACAACGGCCTTCTTGTCCACCGGTATCTTAACCACGGAGCTCTGCAGCATCGGGTAGTTGTAGACCTCGTCCACGCTGTCACCCTTGTAGAGAAGTCTCAGGCTCTCCAGCAGGTCGGCGGGAGCCTTCTCCCGTCCCGGAATCACGATGTCCATTCGTCCGTAGGCTATGTCCTCGGGCTGGGCCGTGAAGTGGATCGGCTCGGCCGTGTAGCTGCGCTGGCGCATCTGGTTGGCGTACCAGTCGCTGGCCAGGTAACTCAGGTTGACGATCTTCACGTCCGGCCGCACTCCCTCCACCTCCTGGGCGTACCACAGTGGGAAGGTGTCGTTGTCGCCGTTACAGAACACTATGGCGTTCGGCTCAAGGCTGTTCAGGTAGTTTATGGCGAAGTCGCGCGCGGCGTAGCGTCCGCTGCGGTCATGGTCGTCCCAGGTCTGCGACACCATCTGCAGCGGCACTGCGATGCCGACCACGCATGCGGCGATGCCGGCGTACAGGCTCTGATTACGCTTGCGACCGATGGCCTTGCGCAGAAGCCACCACAGTCCGGCCACGCCCATGCCGATCCAGATGGCGAAGGCGTAGAAGCTTCCGGCAAACGCATAGTCACGCTCGCGGGGCTGCGCCGGCGGCTGGTTCAGGTACAGCACGATGGCTATGCCCGTCATGAAGAACAGGAAGAACACCACCCAGAACTGCTCGATTCCGCGGCGTCCCTTGAAGGCCTGCCAAAGAAGTCCGATGAGTCCCAGTATCAACGGAAGCAGGTAGTACACGTTGTGGCCCTTGTTTCCACTGCCAAGTTCATCGGGTAGAAGCGACTGGTCGCCCAGACGTGCGTTGTCCCATGCCGGGATTCCGGTGATCCAGTTGCCGGCGTCCAGTTCGCCCTGCTGGTTCAGCACGTCGTTCTGGCGCCCGGCGAAGTTCCACATGAAGTAGCGCCAGTACATATGGTTCAGCTGGTAGTTCAGGAAGTACTCCAGGTTCTGGCTGTAGGTGGGCCGGTAACCCAGACGCGTGGGGTACTGCACCATTCCGCCCGGCGTCAGGTACGGCTGCTGCTGGTAGTCGTACTCAGGAATCTTGTCGCCGGTCTCTTCGTCGATGGCATAAATCTCCTTAACGTTGGCGTCCGTGGTGTCCAGGCGCACCCATGTGGGATAGTACTGGCGGTGCTGTCGGCTGTAGATCCGCGGAAACAGCATATTCAGCTCGGGGTTCATCTTGTACTCCGGCTTATAGTCCTTCTTCACATAGTAATCGCCGCTGCGCTGTGCCAGTCCGTTGTTCCTGGCCATATCCTCCACGGTCAGGAAACCTTCGGCGGATTTCGGCACAGTCTGCTTGACACCTTTCACATAGATCGGCTTGCCCTTGTTCACTACCTGCTCGTAGTTGTAGGCGCGCATCAACAGCGGTGTGCCGTCCTCATTGTAGGTAACGGTATCCAGCGTGGATCCCGTTACCTTCCGCATGGTGCTGGAGTTCAACGTCTCGCCGTAGAGCAACGGATTCTCGCCGTACTGCTCGCGGTTCAGGTAGGTGGAAAGGTCGAACACGTTGTCCGGTGAATTCTGGTTCATCGGGGTATCGGCCGTGGAACGTATCAGTATCAGCGCGTAGCTGGAGTATCCCACAAAGATCACCGCCATGCTCCACATGGCCACGTTAAGCCAGCGGACGGAAAGGGGGCGGAAATAGGGCAGCCACAGGTACGCGGCCAGACAGGCCAGCAGAACCCATCCCAGCCACCATCCGGGACCCATGAAGAGCGTACCGCTCAGGAACACGGCCAGCAGGAAACTTATACGGATCATATTGGCCGATTTCTGACGACGCAGCTCGTAGAGCGCCCATCCGAAAGCCAGCAGCATCACCAACGCATAGATCAATGCTCCGGAATTGAAACTCATTCCCATTCCGTTGACGCATGCCAGCTCGAACCTCTGGGCCATCTTGATGAAGCCGGGAACCATGCCGAACAGCACCACCGCTATGATTGCGAAACTTGCCAGCAACGCCAGCAATGCCTTGAGGGCGCTTATATCCTTCCATTTCCTGAACACGAACACCAGGACGATGGCGGGGATACAAAGCAGGTTCAGCAGATGCACGGCGATGCTGACGCCGATGATGTAGGCTATCAGGATCAGATAACGGTCGGAACGCGGCTCGTCGGCATGGTCCTCCCATTTCAGGATCAGCCAGAACACCAACGCCGTGCAGAACGACGAGAAGGCGTAGACCTCGCCCTCCACTGCCGAGAACCAGAATGTGTCGGACCATGTGTAGGCAAGAGCGCCGACCACGCCGGAACCCATTATGGCAAGGTATCTGCCCAGGCTGATCTCCTTACGGCTCGCGTCCTTGACAATCAGCCGGCGGACCAGATGCGTGATTGTCCAGAAGAGCAGCAGGATCGTGAAAGCAGACAACAGGCCGCTCATGGCATTGACCATGACGGACACATGGGCCGGATCTGTCGCGAAATTGGCAAAGAATCGAGCCGTGAGCATGAAGATAGGATTGCCCGGCGGGTGACCGATCTCAAGCTTGTCGGCCTGGATTATGAACTCGCCGCAGTCCCAGTAGCTGGCAGTCGGCTCTAAAGTCAGCCAATATGTCACCAAAGCGATCACGAAGACCGTCCATCCTGTGATATTGTTGACCAACTGATACTTCTTGCTTATCATTATAGAACGCTTATGCAGTTAATCATAGCTAAGTCAGCGCCTGCTGACGATTCAATCTGCAAAATTACAAAATTCCCTCCAACTCCACAAATAAAAATATCGGCGTGATAAGGTTTAATTTCTATGTAACAAAAAAAGACCGGCCATTGCTGGTCGGTCTCGTTCTGAAGGTGGCGATTACCTACTCTTCCGCTTTCGCAGTACCATCGGCGTGATAAGG
>ERZ827108.3887-NODE-3887-length-11794-cov-6.402334_pt1 | contig 11794 bp, 10 predicted proteins | sample MGYA00519921_ERZ827108 | MGnify/ENA primary metagenome ERZ827108 (study PRJEB31778, sample SAMEA3449258) | human gut metagenome | biome: human gut; feature: human-associated habitat; material: faeces | place: United Kingdom | collected 2010/2012 ... | reverse complement strand
AAATCCTGCGAATGTGCTTGTATTTCAAGGGTTTTTCGGGATAATCAAAATTTTTTGTATAAAATATGGGCAGAAAATTTGCGGTTTATACTTTTCGCAAAGTAAAATTTCCGCTATACTATATAATAAATTATGAGCATCAAAACGGGAGGAATTTTTATGAACTGTACAGTACCGAACACCGAAAGCCTTTTACGCCGCCTAACGAAACCGAAAGGTAAGATTGACGTGGTTTTGGACACCGATACGTATAACGAGTTAGATGACCAATTTGCGCTTTCGTATATGATGAAAAACAGCGACAAGCTGAACGTAAAAGCGCTGTATGCCGCGCCGTTTTTGAATGATAAATCCGTATCGCCAAAGGACGGCATGGAAAAAAGCTATGACGAAATTCTAAAGCTGCTGACGCTTTTAAAACGCGAGGATTTAAAGTCCGTCACGTTTAAGGGCTCGGAAACATATCTCACGGACGAGGACACGCCCGTGCTTTCGCCTGCGGCGGAGGACCTCGCAAAACGCGCGATGGATTATACACCCGAAAAGCCGCTGTATGTCGTTGCGATTGGCGCTATCACGAATGTGGCTTCCGCCTTGCTTTTGAAGCCGGAAATTCGTGACCGCATCGTCCTTGTATGGCTCGGCGGCAATGCGCTGCACTGGCCGGACAACCGCGAGTTCAATATGTATCAGGATGTTGCGGCGGGACGCATTGTTTTCGGATGCGGTGCGGCGCTTGTACAGTTGCCGTGTGCAGGCGTAGTCTCCGGCTTCACCGTGAGCGAGCCGGAGTTCAAAGACTACTTTCTCGGCAAAAACGAGCTGTGCGATTATTTGGCACATTATGCCATTGAAGAAGGGCGGCGCTGTGCGCAGGCGGAAACGTGGTCGCGCGTGATCTGGGACGTGACGGCGGTGGCGTGGCTTTTGGACGGCGAGTTCATGGACGACACGCTTCTGCACAGCCCTATTCCCCAGTATGACGACACATGGACGCCCTCGAACACGCGGCATTTTATGCGCTATGTGTACAATATCCACCGCGATGTTTTACTCAAGGACCTTGTGCAAAAATTGACGGAAAAGTAAAATTTTCGTGCAATTTTGGCTTTTACGTGCTATACTTAATTTTACAGTAAACAGAATACGCACCTTTTCCCTTATTTTGATCCGAAAGGTTGGTTGTCTCATGAAAAAGCTGATTCTTGTGACCTCACCGCCCGCGTGCGGCAAAACCCGGCTTTCCAAACGCCTGTGTACGGCGCTGGATCATGTTGTTTATTTGGACAAGGACACGCTGATCCCGCTTTCCAAGCAAATTTTCAAAGTGGCGGGCGAACCGTATGACCGCAGCTCTGCATTTTTTGAAGCGAACATCCGCGACTACGAGTACGAGACGATCTTGAACCTTGCGTTTGAGGCGCTGCGTTATGCGAACACCGTGCTCATCAACGCGCCGTTCACACGGGAAATTCGCGACACGGCGTACATTCAAAATTTGCGCGCAAAGCTCGGTGAATATGGCGCAAAGCTGTGCGTTATTTGGATCGTAACCGACCCCGCTGTGTGCAAGGCGCGCATGATGAGGCGCTCTTCCGACCGCGACACGTGGAAAATGGAACACTGGGACGAGTACATAAAGGGCGTGAATTTTGATATTCCCGAAAATCTGCGTATACCGGACGACCCAGAAAGTCTTTTACTGTACTACAACTCGACCGACGACCTTGCGGACGCTTCATTTGCCCGCATTTTACCAATGCTGAACCAAAACTGATTTTAGGAGCCTACTCATGCAGAAAACCGATACCCTGTATACCGCATACGTTGAAGTTTTAAAAGAAGAATTGCTGCCCGCCATGGGCTGCACAGAGCCGATTGCCATTGCCTATGCGGCGGCAGCGGCACGGCGCATTTTAAACGAGCTGCCGTGTGAAGTCTGCGTCACGGCGAGCGGCAATATCATCAAAAACGTGAAAAGCGTTTTTGTGCCGAACACCGGTGGTCTGCGCGGCATCCCTGCGGCGGCTGCGGCGGGGATCATAGCAGGACATGACGAGCTTTTATTGGAGGTTATCTCAAAGGTGACCGAAGCAGAGCAGGCGGAGATCAAGGCTTATATGGAGCACACGCCGATCACCGTGAAGCTTTCGGACTCTCCCTATATTTTCGACATTGACATTACGGTGAAAAGTGAGCATCACACGGCAAACGTGCGTATTGTGGGGCACCACACGAATATTGTGCATACGGAAAAAGACGGCGAAATATTGCTCGATACCTGTGCCGATACTCCGGCGGAAAGCACGGACAGCGGCATTTGCGACCGCAGTTTGTTTTCGGTGAAGACGATTCTTGAGTTTGTTGAGTGTGCAGAGCTTTGCGATATTGAAACGCCCGTAAAACGGCAGATTGACTACAACACACGCATTGCGAAAGAAGGTTTATCGGGCAGTTGGGGCGCGAACATCGGCAAGGTATTGCTCGAAACCTACGGCGATGATGTGAAAATCCGCGCCAGAGCCATGGCGGCTGCGGGCAGCGACGCGCGTATGAACGGCTGCTCCCTGCCGGTCGTCATCGTTTCCGGCAGCGGCAATCAGGGAATGACGGCTTCTCTGCCCGTTGTGGAGTATGCAAAAGAATTGAACGTCGGCTATGAAAAAATGATTCGCGCGGTGGCACTCTCCGACCTCGTGACGATCCACCTGAAGTCCGGCATCGGGCGGCTTTCCGCGTACTGCGGTGCTGTGAGCGCAGGCTGCGGCTGCGGCGCGGGCATTGCGTATTTATACGGCGGCGGGCTGAAAGAAATCGAGCACACAATCGTCAACTCCATTGCTATTGATTCCGGGATGGTATGCGACGGCGCAAAAGCTTCGTGCGCGGCAAAAATTGCATCTGCTGTGGATGCCGGCATTTTGGGTTACCACATGTACAAAAACGGGCAGCAGTTCCGTGCGGGTGATGGCCTTGTCACGAAGGGCGTTGAGGAGACGATACGCAACATCGGCATACTGGCCCGCGAAGGTATGCGCGAGACCGACCGCGAGATTTTGCATATCATGTGCGATTAAATGGGATAAACAAAGAGACGTTTCTCTGTAGTTTTACAGGGAAACGTCTCTGTTCATTTTACATAAAGCGCTCCGGCAGACGAAAACAGTCCGCCGGGGCGCTTGGTATGTTATAAACTTTGCTTCAAGATTTCTTCTGCGCAGCGCAGACCGTCTACGGCGGCGCTGGTGATGCCGCCGGCGTAACCTGCGCCCTCTCCGCACGGAAACAGACCGCGCACCGTGGGGCACTCGCGCGTCTCGTTTCGGAGGATGCGCACGGGTGAAGAGCTTCGGGTCTCGGGAGCGGTCAATAAAGCGTCCGGGTCGTCAAAGCCCCTCAGCCGCCTGCCCATGCGGCGGATGCCCTCCGCCATGGAATCGCAGATATAATCGGGCAGCACGTCCCTTAAATCGCCGGGCACAACTCCGGGCCGATAGGTCGGCTGCACGCTGCCGTTCAGCGCAGTCGTTGCGCGGTTTTCAAGCAGGTCGCCAACGCGCTGGCACGGGGCACTGTATGCTCCCCCGCCCGCTTCAAATGCGGTGCGCTCGATTTTACGCTGAAACGCAATGCCGGCAAGCGGATGCGCGGAGCCGAAATCCTCCGGCGTGATGCCGACAAGCAGCGCGGCATTGCTGTTTTGACCGTCGCGGGCGTATTCGCTCATGCCGTTTGTCACGACACTACCCGTTTCGGATGCCGCCCCGACGACGTAGCCGCCCGGGCACATGCAGAACGTGTACACGCCGCGGCCGTTTTCAAGGTGAACGTTGAGTTTGTAGTCTGCCGCGCCGAGTGCGGGGTCGCCTGCAAAATCGCCGTACTGTGCGCGATCTATCGTCTCTGCGCGGTGCTCGATGCGCGCGCCGACGGAAAACGGCTTCGGCTCCATAGGTACACAGCTTTTTTCAAACAGCATTTTAAATGTATCGCGCGCACTATGGCCGATAGCGAGAATGACGTGTGCGGTCTCGATCGTCTCATTCACACCGTTTGTCTCGGCAACAACCCCGCAAACAGCATTGTTTTTGACGAGCAAGTCGGTCATCTGCGTGTTGAAGCGCACTTCGCCGCCGAGAGACTTAATCTCCTCGCGAATGGCGCGGACGGTTTGCGGCAGCTTGTCCGTGCCGACGTGCGGCTTTGCGTCAAATAGAATGTCTTCGGGTGCGCCGTGCTCGCAGAGCGTTTGCAATACGAAGAAAATGCGCTCATCTTTCGTGCCTGTATTGAGTTTGCCGTCCGAAAACGTGCCTGCGCCGCCCTCGCCGAACTGCACGTTGTAGCTTGGGTTTAGTTTTCGCATCTGCCAGAAGGTGTTTACGGCCGTTTGGCGTTCTTCTACGGAGCCGCCGCGCTCTAAAATAATCGGGCGCAGGCCGGCGCGTGCGAGCAATAAGCCTGCAAACATGCCCGCCGGACCAAAACCCACAACGACCGGACGCTGCGACAATGTACCGTGCGGCGGTATTGCATAGGTTCTTTTCGGCGCTTTTGTGACGTGGCTGTCGCGCACGCGGGAAAGCAGCTTGTCTTCGTTGCCGTCCGTTTCCACATCCACGGTAACGACAAAGCGCACGTCCTGCTTTTTTCTGGCATCGACAGAGCGCTTGACAAGTGCCAATTTTTTGAGCTTCTGCGCATCGGTACGCAGTTTTTTGGCGGCTGCGCGGCGCAAAGCTTCGTCCGTATAGTGAAGCGGCATGGAAATGTCACTGATGCGTATCATCGTTTTTCCTCCTTCAGGCAGCGATAGGCTGCGCTTTTTCCGGCTGTGATGCCGCTTGCCCACGCAAAATGCAGGTTGTAGCCGCCGCAATCGCCGTGGATATTCAGCATCTCGCCCGCAAGGTAAAGCCCCGGGGCTTTTTTAGATGCCATCGTGTGCGGGTCGAGCTCCGTAAGCGGCACGCCGCCCGCCGTGACCTGCGCCGCAGAAAAATCTTTCGTGCCGGTAATGTCCAACTTCCAGCCTTTAAGGAGAGAAGCAAGCGTTTTAAGCTGTGGGGCTTTGATTTTTACCGCCGGTTCGCTTTGCGCGATGCCCGCCACTCCGACGAGCATGTAGCCGAGACGCATATTGAGTAGGCCGGAGAGCAGATCGCCCGCTGCACGTGTGGGATACAATTTTGTCATCTCAAGGAGATAATCGAGCACGTCCTGATAGGCCATGTCCGGTAAAAGATCGAGCTGTACGGCGAGTGAAGTATACTTCTTATTGCGGATTGTGCCGAGCGCAAAGAACTCGCCGGCATACACGGAAAGGCCGAACACGCAGATGCCGGAAATGCCGGTATCCGTAAACTGCACCTCGCCGCTTTCTTCATAGACGGGTTTATTGTCCGCCAAAAGCACGGCGTTTGCAGGGGCGCGCGTGCCGGAGAGCGTTTTCCACTGCTTTGCGCGCACGGTAAGCTGCGTTAAAGACGGGTACAGCTTTGTCACCGTGTGGCCAAGCTGCTTTGCGAGCGTGTAGCCCTCGCCGCAGGAATGGCGCGGAGATGCCGCACCGCCGCACGTCAAAATGCACTGCTTTGTGAAAAGCTGCGTGCCGTCCGTACAGATAAGCGTAAATCCGTTTTTGACTTTCTCGATTTTTGAGACGGTGTGTTCTTCCGAAAACGACACGCCGTATTTTTCGGCATCCCATCGCAAAGCGGAGAGCACGGCCGCCGCCTGCTGATTCTGCGGGTATACCCTGCCCTCGCTGTCCGACTTGGTGACAAGCCCCATTTCGCGGAACACGGCACAAATAGCTTCGGGCGTGTATTCATGCAATAGGTCTTGAATTGCCGTAACATCGCCGTGGTAATGCGCGGGCGAAACGTTTAAATTCGTTAAATTGCAGCGGCCGTTGCCGGTGGCGAGCAGCTTTCTGCCAAGCTTTGCGTTGCCCTCCAAAACAAGAACAGAACCACGTTTTTTCAAAATATGTGCGGCGGCACACGACGCCATAAGCCCCGCTGCACCGCCGCCGATGATGATAATGTCTTTTGTTTCCATTTAAACTTCCTTATTAAATGAACATGCCGAGCAGGCCGTAGGAGAAGATCGCCATTAAAATATCCGCGATGAGCGTGCCGCCGATGACGGAGAAAAGCGCGTCTTTAATGGGCATTTTCATCAGCGCCGCGGCAAGCGAACCCGTCCATGCGCCGGTGCCCGGCAGCGGAATGGCGACGAAGATGAGCAGGCCGAACGTCTTATATTTTTCAATCTGCGCAAACTTGCTTCTGCCCTTGGCTTCCATGCGGTCAACAAGCTTTACAAAGCGCGTGTTGCGCATCCAGTCGAAAATCTTATTGATAAAGAGCAAAATGAACGGCGTCGGTAAAATGGTGCCGATGAAGCAGATCAGCATGGCAGGCAATAAATCTACGCCGAGCATTTTCGCCGCAACAAGACCGCCGCGCAGCTCGATGATGGGCATCATGGAGAGGATGAACACCGTAAGCTCACCCGGAATAATATTTCTGAAAAAATTGACAAGTGCTTCTACCATACTGAATTGTTCCTTTCATGATCCGTTCTTTTTCAAGTTTCTTAAAAGTTCCGCAAATAAGTATACTAAACGTCATGGTTATTATTTTTCTTTTTAAGAATTATAGCTTACGTTTTGCTGACAAAACGTGCTCAAGATGTTTTCTGTGCGGCACAATAGGCTTCAAGGTCGCCGAACGAGTAGCCCGTTTCTTCCCATTTTGTAAGGAGCTCATCTAAGATTTCGGCGTTCGTGCTCGACGTGCTGTGCAGTAAAACAACCGCGCCGGGGTGAATGCGCGGTAATAATTTAGAAAATGCCTGCTCGGGTGTAGGCTGGTCATCCGTATACCAATCGACATAGGCAAGGCTCCAAAACACCGTGGAATACCCGAGCTGCTGCGCCATTTTGAGGTTTTCCTCACAGAATTTGCCCTGCGGCGGGCGGTAGAGCTTCGGCATTTCGCTGCCGAGAATGTCCCTGTACAGCGCTTCATTCTTTTGCAGCTCGGTCTGAAAGCTCTGGATATCGCCGATCTTCGACATGTCCGGGTGCGAATACGTGTGGTTGCCGATGGTGTGGCCTTCCTCTGCCATGCGTTTTACAAGCTCCGGCTGCGTCTCAAAATAATTGCCGACGAGGAAGAACGTTGCCTTTACGCCGTGTTTTTTGAGCGCGTCCAAAATTCTCTCCGTGTTGCCGTTTTCAAAGCCGGCATCAAACGTGATGTAGATCTCTTTTTTGTTCGCGTCGCCGACATACAGCGCGTCGAAATTTCTTAAATACTCCTGCGAGGCATTTGCAACGGGCGGTGCGCCCTCGCTTTGAAAGCTCAAGCCCCAATCGGTAATACCTGCGGCGGCCTCTGCCGCACCCAAACGGTTGACTGCGCGCAAAGCGCAAACCATACCGATACACAAGAGAATGATTGCCAAAACAACATAAAGCACCTGCTTTTTATCGAATATGTGCACTTTCATTCTGCGTTCCCCCTATTTCTTTTTATAAAGAGTATGTGCAGCCGCATAAAAAAGAACCGGGATAGCATTGCGAAGCACATGAAAATCCTGTACAATGATAAAAAGATGAATTGTAAGCTGATTGTAAGAATTCTATTCCCGATTTTGTAAGAGGTATTCTGTATACTTTCAGCATAGAGTGAAAAGGAGGGCATTTTATGCCGGATATGAATAAGAAAACCATTTTGGTTGTGGATGACGACCACGAGATCGTGCGCGCCATTACCATTACGCTGGAGCGCGAGGGCTACCATGTGCTGAACGCTTACGACGGCTTGCAGGCGCTGGATTGCGTGACCTCCCGCGAAGTGCATCTGATCATCATCGACGTGATGATGCCGAAGCTGGACGGACTTTCCGCCGTGATGAAAATTCGCGAAAAGAAAAATCTGCCCATCATCATTCTTTCCGCAAAGGGCGAAGACAGCGACAAAATTCTCGGCCTTTCCATGGGCGCGGACGACTATATCTCGAAGCCGTTCAACCCGATGGAGCTTGTGGCGCGTGTGAAATCGCAGCTGCGGCGCTACACTGACCTCGGCGACATCAACACGCGCAGCGACAACGTGATCGTGAATGGGCGTTTGACGTTCAAGCTGGACGAGCACGTGCTGTATGCGGACGGCGAGCCTGTAAAACTGACGGCGACGGAAACGAAAATCGTGGAGCTTTTGATGAAGCACCCGGGCCGCATCTTCCCCGCCGAAGAAATTTACAGCCGCATCTGGAACGAACCCGCGTACTCGGCGGAAAACACCGTGATGGTGCATATCCGCAGAATTCGCGAGAAAATCGAGCTGAACCCGAGCGAGCCGGAATACTTGAAAGTGGTATGGGGGATCGGTTATGAAATTGAAAAGCACTAACCTTGCCCGCGGTGTTTTCGCCTGGTTCTGCTTTTTGCTGTGCGCGTTTTCTATTATTGCGGGGTTGACTTTTGCCATGTACTACCCAGATATATTTGAAGCCATACCATCTGCGGTAGATAAATGCGGTCAGGCACTTTCAGGCGATCTGCGTGAAACAGATAGCTACAAGGATAATGTTTCCATTCTGTTTGAGCGGCTATATTACAGCACGCAAAGCAATGCTGCTTCAAACACCTCAACCGATGTAACCGCGGAAAAGGACAACGATGTACCCTCAAACGGCTATCACTACTACATTTCACGGGATGAATCCAGCACGGCACTTTCTTGGGTCTATGTGGAATCGATCTCAAAGGATGTTCTTTTCTCGGTAACGGACTACAGCACAGACCCCGCCGGCAAAACGATTACGAACGACTCGAACTGGGATGCGCAGACGCTGCCGGAGGGCTTCAATTACCTTTTCACTTGTGAAAACGGTGTGACAAAAATTTACCACAGCGACAAAGACGGCGATTTAAACTGTGTTTTCAGCAGTGATACGCCTGGCGCATTTTACACGCTCTCGCTTTCCTACACGCTTGGCGCATTAAAGCAAAGCAATGCTCCATCACCGAAAATCAGCTTTGCGGTGCGTGAAAAGCCGACCTCTTATTCTTTATCGAATGAGATCGTCAGCGATGCGCAGACTTGGGTCAACAATATACGCTTTGCTATAAGTCTTGTTGCCGCTGCGGTCGTGATGTTCACTTTGATGCTGCTGCTTTCCATTTTGTTCCGGCAGGACAGAAAGCTGTTTGAGCGTTACATTGCACACGGACTCAAATGGATTTGGATAGAAATCAAAGTCATAGCTGTATTTGTATGGGCTTTTGTTGTGCTCAATATCATTTCGTATGGATTTGACCCTGCAGGCACAGCTGTTACCCTGTTCTCCGTGTTCTTTGTGTTCTATTTGCTCGGCATCGATATTTCTCACAACCGGCGGATTTATCGGCACAACATCATTCATTCCGTTTTGAAGCTTGTGCTTGGCAACCGCGAAGGAAAAAAATTTGAGCAGATTGTTTACCGCAAATACATGGCGACTGCCGGTATTTTGGTGGGGCTTTGCATCGTAGGTATTTTAGGATATGTTTTCTTTTGCAGCCATTGGTTGATGGGTACGATTTGGTTTGTCGCGTTTTACGTCGGTCTGTTTTTCGCGGGTGTGGGTACGCTTGTATGGTTTGCGTGGGCACTGCGCGACGACCTGCGCGATTACGGCAAGCTGATGGAGCAGGTGGAGCAAATGTACAAGGGCGACCTTGACGCGATGAATCACCTGCCCGCTACTTCCCCGCTTTATGATTCCGCTATGCAGCTCAATATGATCCGTGACGGCATCCGTATCGCGGTGGAGGAAGGCATCAAATCCGAGCGCACGAAGGTGGAGCTTATCACAAATGTTTCGCACGACATCAAAACGCCGCTCACGTCCATCATCAGCTATATCGAACTGATGAAGACCGAGCCGAATCTGCCGCCGCACATGCAGGATTATTTGAAAATCGTCTCGCAGAAAGCAGACCGTCTGCGCCACATGCTGCAAGATATTTTCGATGTCTCTAAAGCCGCGACCGGCAACATTACGCTGATGCCGGAATACATCGGTCTCGATAAGCTTTTGCGGCAGACGCTCGGAGATATGGACGGCGTGATGAACGACAGCGAGCTGACGTGGCGCGTGCAGATCCCGCAGGAGGACTTCCCCGTTTATGCTGATGGGCAGCGCATGTACCGTGTGTTCCAGAACCTTATTAAGAACGCGGCACAATATGCGCTTGAGGGTTCGCGTGTCTACGTGGAGCTGCAAAAGCAGGGTCAAAACGCCGTCGTGACGATCCAGAATATCTCGAAATACGAACTTACCATGGACGGCGATTCGCTGACGGCCCGCTTTGTGCGCGGTGATGACAGCCGTTCCACTTCCGGCAGCGGCCTTGGCCTTTCTATTGCAAAAAGCTTCACGGAGGCCTGTGGCGGTACTTTTCACGTGACCGTAAAGGGCGACCTTTTTACCGTGATGATTACCCTGCCGCTCAAAGAGCCGCCGAAGGAGCCAGAAAAGGAACCGCTGCCCGAAACGGCAGACGCAGAGAATATAGCAAGCGAGCCGGAAACCAACCCCGACGCGTTCCCCGAAGCTTCGGAGCAAACAGAAAACACCGAATCCCCGGAGTCTTCGGAACCGGAAAATTGAAAAAGTTGAGCATATAAAACCGCCCGCAGGAAATTGTAGCCTGCGGGCGGTCGTTGTTACATTGGAAAAACATTAAGAATTTTCCGCAAAGGCAGAGATGACGGCGGAATCGACCACGGCGCGCATGAATGCGTCCGTCTCCTCCGAGATTTCTTTCGTATCGCCGAAGAGGTCAAACGAAACAATCTTGCCGTCGTACAGCGTACCATAGAGGCGCTCGTACACGGGTCCCTCCTCCTTGATATTCTCCGCACAGATGTCGATCATAAAGAACGGAATCTGTGCGTGGTCGTACCACGTGATGGTGCCGGTCGTGCTGCCGTCCATAGAAGACGGCTCCATGTATTTCAAAAAATCCTTCTTGCCCTTTTCATCCAGATTATTGAGGTTAAAAACGGAGTTCGCGTAATCGGAAGACTTCGCCGCTACGGCTATGGTATCGCCGTTTGCCGCAACAATCTCCGCCGTGGTCCCGTTTTTCTGCATTTCCTTGATCTTCTCGCTCGCGTCCAAAATGCCTGCCTTGCTCCACGCGGCGTCGTCCGCCGGGGTATCGACAGAAAGCACCGTCGCGCCCTCGGGGATTGTGACGGTCATATTTGTATCTGGAATCGTATAACCATTCGGTACTGTATGCGGAAGTTCAGAGGTAGCGTTTTTCCCGGTTTCAGACGAAGTGCTTTCCTGTTTTTCAGGCGTGTTCGAAATTGAAGGCGCACTTGATTCATCGGATGTGGTATTCACCGTGATTTGAACACAAGCACTCATGCTACTGACAAAAGTTGTTAGCAAAACTATAAATGCGAGTATTTTGACCTTTTTCATAAAGTATCACTCCATAGGACTATACGCCTGCTGCGAGGTCACGTTGATGCTCTGCGTGGTGTAATCGATCTCCGCCGTGATATACTGCTGGTCGTTCAGCGTAATGACGAGGTTCGAACGGCCTTTGCCCGTGAACGTCATGTTGGAGTACGGAGAAGCCGAGGGGTTCACCGTGCGCGTCTCAATGAGTGTACCGTCCACGTAGATCTTCATCGTAAGATCATCCGATACGCCGCCGGGCAACGGAATATCGTAATAGACATCTTTCTGTGCGCCCTTGCCGGAGCTGACCGTTACG